>JAAUYD010176340.1_pt1 | contig 14878 bp, 9 predicted proteins | sample 7278101 | NCBI WGS metagenome assembly JAAUYD01 (sample SAMN14350128, study PRJNA611818) | marine sediment metagenome | isolation source: surface marine sediment (0.6m) | place: French Polynesia: Moorea | collected 2018-08
CTGACCCGGTCCCAACGCCACCAGGTTGGAATTTGAGGGTAGAGGCCGCGCGCCGGTATCCCCGCTTGATGAAGCATGGCGTGACGAACGGTTGCCGTTTCTTTTCCCCTGGAGGCAAATTCTGGCCAGTAGGTGCCGATCGGAGCATCAAGTTCAACCACTCCCTTTTCGACCAGCTGGTGCACGCAAACGGCCGTCAAAGGCTTGGTACAAGAGAAATTCTGAAAAAGTGTGTTCGGCCGTACCGACCGGGTTGTGCCCAATTCCGCCAGTCCAACCACTCGATCGAGCACTACTTGGCCATGCCGCAGCACCACCAGCTGAGCACCGGGGTGCCGGCCATCCGCAAACTGCTTCTCAAACAATTCGGCTACCCGACGCACTCCGGAACGGGATAATCCAACATCAAGGGGGTCGGTTTCAACGGTGAAGGTGAGTTTGGTCATTGAGTTTAGTTTATTGATAATTGGTTATTGGTTATTGATAATTGGCTATTGGTTGCGGCTATACATTCACCCAATAATAAACCAATATACTAATACACCACTACACTTACACCTAATAACGAATAACCAATAACACTTAACTCACATACCCCAACCCAATCCGCCCTCTCTCGATTTCCAGGCTGATGATTTCAATGTCGATGACGTCCCCGACCGACAGCGCCAGGCCGCGAGGAAGGCGGCTGCGGTGAACCAGCCCATCCTGCTTGACCCCGATATCGACAAATGCACCAAAATCAACCACGTTGCGCACAGTCCCTTTGAGACGCATGCCAACTTTTAAATCCTGCATGGAAAGGACGTCCTGACGCAAAATGGGAGCGGGCAAATCTTCACGGGGGTCCCGGCCGGGGCGGATTAACTGTTCAAAAATGTCGCGGACGGTGGGCACCCCGGCCTGCAGGGCAGCGGCCACTTTTTCCGGCTCGAGTTGGGAAAGCGCATTTTCACGAGAAGCCACATCCATCCGGCCGTTTAACCCTGCTTGCGCAGTGATTTGAGTCGCCAAATGATAGCTTTCGGGGTGGATGGCGCTGCCGTCAAGCCAATTCTCTCCCCCGCGAATGCGCAAAAAGCCGGCCGACTGCTCGAATGCTTTTGGTCCCAATCCCTTGACCTGGTTTAAAGTTGTCCGGGTGTCAAAGGGACCGTTGGCATCCCGATGGGCCACAATGGTTTCCGCCAATTTTGGACCAATCCCGGAAACATAGGTCAAAAGCGCGGGTGAGGCGCTGTTCACATCAACGCCTACCTGATTCACAACCGACTCTACCACCCCATCCAGCGAGGCGGCCAGTGATTTTTGATTGACGTCGTGCTGGTACATCCCTACCCCGATCGATTTGGGGTCGATTTTCACCAGCTCCGCCAGCGGATCGAGCACCCGCCGGCCGATTGAAACCGCTCCGCGAATGGTGACGTCAAGATCGGGCATTTCGGCACGCGCCAGTGGTGATGCGCTGTAAACCGATGCCCCAGCCTCATTCACGATCAAATAGCTCAGCCTGTATCCGGATTCCTGAAGCTGGCCGATTAATTCGGCCGCCAGCTGCTCGCTTTCTCGTGAAGCGGTCCCGTTACCGATGGCGATCAAGGTGACGTTGAAGCGGGTTACCCACTGTTTGAGTTTCTCCAGCGACTCATCCCACCGCTTTTGCGGGGCGTGAGGATAAATTGCTCCGTGATCGAGCACTTTTCCGGTTGCGTCCACCACGGCGATTTTGCAACCGGTGCGATACCCAGGATCGAGAGCCAGGACAATTTGGTCAGCCAGCGGTGGCTGCGTCAGCAATCCACGCAAATTTTGCGCAAAAACCTGGATAGCATGAGACTCGGCCGTTTCGGTCAGCGTGCGGCGCACATCTCGTTCGATAGCCGGCAGCAGGAGTCGCTGGGCGGCATCGTGAATCGCTTCATCAAGCTGTTTAAAAAACGTTGAGGTGCGGCGCGGCAAGAATCGTGAGGCGATTGCCCGGAGCCAATCGCGCGGGGCGATTTCGACGGATACTTTAAGCACTTTTTCGTTTTCACCCCGATTAATGGCCAATATTTGATGGGGCCGCAGCCGGTCAACCCGCTGTTCAAACTCGTAGTACAGCTTGAAAATCTCCCTCGGGTCTTCCGCATCAGGCCGTTTGCTAACCGCCAGCCTGGCAAACTGCAGCGCCTTCTCCCGGAGGGGACCACGCACGTCGGGATGATCGCTGATCATTTCCGCCACGATATCCCGGGCACCGGCCCAGGCCGCCTCCGCATCAACCACCTCTTCCGACAAAAACGGCCGGGCAAGCTGGGTGAAACTTTCACCGCTTTCTCCCTGCTTGATTATAAGTTGGGCCAAAGGTTCAAGCCCGCGCTTGCGCGCCACTTCCGCTCGGGTTTGCCGCTTTTTCTTGTATGGCTGATACAGATCTTCAAGAAGGGTCAGGGTAGCGGCCGCCTGAATTTTACTTTTTAATTCCGGGGTTAACTTCTCCTGCTCCTCAATGGCGGTCAAAATCGTTTCGCGGCGCTCGTCCAGAGTGCGCAGCCGGCCGAGATCATCATGAATTAAACGAAGCTGTTCTTCATCCAGCTCCCCGGTTGCTTCTTTGCGATAGCGGGCAATAAACGGAATGGTATTCCCCTCATCAAGCATATCGATCACGGCGGTTACCTGACGCGGCCGAATGTTCAGTTTTTGAGCAATGATGGTTTCGTGAGACATATAGGAATTATAAAAAGTAAAAAGGGAAAAGTAAAAAAGAGGATAGCATGATGACCCATTCGCTTTAAACTTTCCACGTTTACCGCTACTATTCCCTTCATGCTTGGCAACCTCTTATCATCCGGCCAGGCGCGGGGCACTTTGGCCATCACCTCAACCGTTGTGGCAGCAGCCTCTGCTCCTATCGCCATCCGTTATGCCCAGGGTGAGGGAGTGCCTTCTCTAACGATCATTGCTTATCGTTTGATTATTACTTCGGCGGTGTTGGCCCCTCTGGTCTGGAGCTGGCATGGAAAAGAGCTGCGGGCGCTCCAAAAAAGTGACTGGATTTGGGCGTTTGGCAGCGGTTTGTTTCACGCTCTGGGGCTCATGCTGCTCTTTTTTTCCCTGGAATACACATCCGTGTTAATCAACAGCATTATGCGTCGGACCTCACCGCTTTTCGCCCTGCTGCTGGAGCTCATTTTTTTTAGCGCCATTTTTGCGCCGCGGGTGTGGTGGGGGGTGATTCTGGCGGTCGTCGGGGCGGCCGTGGTCGGATTTGGTGGAGATGGGAGCATGAGCGGCTCAAATGATTTGTTGGGGGGCGGATTGGCGCTGCTGAATGCGATCACGATCAGCGTTTATCTCTTTATCGGCCGGAAACTGCGCCATCAACTGCCGTATTTGGCGTACAGCTGGGTGGTATTCACGGCCGCAGCTGTCGTTGCCTCTGTCGGAGTCCTTCTGACCGACAGCCAGGTGGCCGGTTTTTCAACGGCCGGCTACTTCTGGATCATCATGGTTACCTTAATTGCTCAATTTTTTGGCCATATTCCCATCAATGCCGCCCTGCGCTACTTTTCAGCTACAATTTTAAGCGTTATTATGCTCCTCTCGGTGATTCTGGCGGCCGTCATCGCTTTTTTCACCTTGGGAGAAATCCCGTCAACCTGGCAATCTATCGGCAGCGTGATTATTTTGGTAGGGATATATTTGGCGGTGAGGAAAGATCACAGACCACAGACATCAGATCACAGATAGGTATCTGTTTCTGAGGTCTGATGTCTAAAGTCTGTGGTCTGAGGTCCGATGTCTGTACTCTTCATTACCGAACCCATTCAGGTCGAATTCGACACCCCGCCCCGCTTTCGGCGGCGGCCGCACTGCCCCGATCGACTGCTCTGGCGCGGCGAAACCCATCACGTCAAAGCAGTCACGGCCGAGTGGCGAAAATTTACCCCTCGCATTTCAAAATCCTTGCGACGGATCGGCCTGGCCCGCATCTACTTTCGAGTCATTTTGGCCAGCGGCCGGGAACTCGATATTTACTTTGATCCGGTTCACCAAAAAGGGAGCTGGTTTGTCAGTGTCGAACACCTCTAAGACATCAGACCACAGACATCAGACTACAGTGGAGGCTCTGAGGTCTGAAGTCTGTGGTCTGTAGTCTGTATTCTCCATTAAAACCGGGTAAGGGTTTACCTTTGCGTCTCGTCTACCCGAACAGAACTATAAACGAACATGATATAATCATTCCGGCCTTATACAGGCCATAGTTGGAGAAACCATATGCAAGACGCTATTTCCTCAGAAAAAAAACCAGGCCGCTCCCTGTCACAATGGGTCACGATCGGTGTTGTAGCCCTTTTAGCCGGGTTGATTCTGGTTGGTATTATTAATGACGCCACCGGAGAACAGGCGGTTTTTGGACCACAGCAGCCGTTTCTGATCTTGGCCATTTTGGCCTTTTCGGGCGGGGTTCTCAGCTTTTTATCTCCCTGTACCCTGCCGATTCTGCCCGCGTATTTCGCTTTTGCCACATCCAGCGGCCGAAAATCAATCGCCACCAATACCGTCATGTTTGTGCTGGGGCTGGCGACCGTATTCAGCCTTTTGGGGGCCAGTGCCTCAGCGTTAGGCAGCCTGCTGCGCGATTTTCAAGATTTTATTTTGATTTTTGGCGGGGCGCTGGTTCTGGTTTTTGGGGTGATGAGCCTCATGGGTAAAGGGTTCACCGGCATGACCCAGGAAGAAGAGACGGTTCAGGCCAGCGGTCTCGGCGGTTCGTTTATTTTTGGGATGACCTTTGCCGCCGGCTGGTCGTCGTGTATCGGTCCAATTTTGGGGATCATGTTAACGATGGCCGCCACAACCGCTTCGGTTATGCGCGGCGCGATCTTGCTCTTTATTTTCGCGGTCGGTTTAGGTCTGCCGCTGATTGTCGTTTCAACATTTATTGGCCGTACCAGCCGTCAAAGCGTTATCTGGCGCATCCTGCGCGGGAAGGGATGGTTTATCAACGTCCCCAAGCTGGCTGTCGGCGCAATTTGGGCGGTCACCGCCTGGTGGGTAATTCAAGCGCTGCTGACGTACAGCTTCGCCAATTTTGCCACCTTTGGCGGCCGTGAATTGGCCACGTTCCAATCGATCGGCATCCTGGCCATTGCCCTGCTTGCGGCCGTGTTGTGGTCGGTGACGCTAAGCGGCGAAGGGTCAAAGACAGAGCTTCATCTGCATTCGACCTCACTTGTTTCCGGTGTGCTGTTTGTCGCCTTAGGCTACTTCATGCTCAGCGGCCGAATGACCGCAATCACCGCCCGCCTAACCGAAATTACCGCTCAAATGGATTGGTATAACCAGCTCCTCGATATGGAGGATTGGCTGTACGGCATATTTAGTTAATAGGATAGCACGCCGCTGCGCGGCTTTTAGCACGGCCCTGCGGGCCTGTCAGCCATCAGCTAATAGCCAAAAGGCGCGCAGCGCCGCGCTGAAAGAGGCGTTAGCCTCGTGCTAGAAGGCCGCAGGCCGTGCTATCAAACCCGAAGAGAGACAAAAATGAACGGTGAAGATACAAAACAAATGCGCAATATGCTTCTGTTTATCAGCGGCATGGGCGTATTAGGACTTATTTTAGCCCTGCTATTATTTGGAGAGGAACTCTTTGCGCAATCCTCGCCGGAAGATGAACTTGCTTCGATTAATATTGATGAAACCCTCAGCCAGGCTCCCGTGGTGGAATCGATCGGCCAAATCGGCGTGGGTTCAACCGCTCCAGACTTTACCCTGGTAGATTTAGATGGAACCCCCCACACTCTCGATGATTTCAAAGGGCGGCCGGTAATTGTTAACTTCTGGGCCACGTGGTGCGCCCCCTGCCGCATCGAAATGCCTGAACTTCAGGAAACGTTTGAAAATTACTCCGATGAAGATCTGGTCATTTTGGCGGTGAATCGAGAAGAAACCCCGGAAACGGTTGAAGGATTCTTTATCAATGAGATGCAGCTAACTTTTACCCCTCTTCTCGACAGCAGCGCGGACGTGGCCAACGCCTACGGGGTGTTTAATATGCCCACGACCTTTTTTGTTGATGAAAGCGGCACGGTCACCGCCGTCCATCGCGGGCCGATGACGCTGGAAGTGATTGACGGGTATTTGGCCCAGACGATACAGTAGCACAGCCTGCGGCTTCTTAGCTCGGTGCTGCACGGCTTGTAGCACGGCCCTGCGGGCCTGTCAGCCATCAGCTAATAGCTAAAAGGCGCGCAGCGCCGAGCTGAAAGAGGCGCCAGCCTCGTGCTAGAAGGTGCATAGCACCGGGCTAAGAGGCCGCAGGCCGTGCTATCCTATACTTTCCGAAACAACAGCGTTGCGTTGTGCCCTCCAAACCCAAATGAGTTGGACATAAACGCCCGAATCTCTTTCGGCCGGGCTGTATTGGGCACATAATCAAGATCTAATTCCGGATCGGGCGTGGTGTAGTTAAGCGTCGGCGGGAGCATGCTGTTTTTCATTGCCAGAAGCGAAATGGTTACCTCAAGGGCCCCTGCACCACCCAGCAAATGGCCATGCATCGACTTGGTTGAGCTAATTGCTACGTCATACGCACTCTCCCCAAACACATTTTTGATCGCTCGCGTTTCCATCCGATCGTTGAGTACGGTGCTGGTGCCGTGAGCATTGATGTAGTCGATCCCATCAGGGGCGATTCCCGCCCGATCAATGGCCAGCTGCATCGACTCCGCCGCGCCAGAACCATCTTCTTTGGGTGCGGTGATGTGAAACGCATCGGCCGAGGCGCCATATCCAATTAATTCCCCGTATATATGCGCTCCGCGAGCCAGAGCGTGCTCCAGCTCCTCTAAAATGACGACGGCCGCCCCTTCTCCAGGGACAAACCCATTGCGCTCGCTGTCAAACGGCCGGCACGCCTCCTGCGGCCGGTCGTTCCAGGTCGACATCGCCCCCATCACGTTAAATCCGGCCAAAACCGAAGGCACTAAAGCAGCCTCCGTACCACCCGCTATCATCATTTTGTAACCACCATACTGAACCATGCGCGCCGCTTCGCCAATCGCGTTGGTCGAGCTGGCGCAGGCGGTGGCAATCGCCATATTAGGGCCACAAAACCCCCAGGTCAATGATATTTTGGCCGGGGTGGTATCCGGCAGCATCATCGGAATAAAGTGGGGGCTAACCCGCAACGGTCCCTTGTCGCGGTAAGTATCCTGATTGGTAACGGTCGTGCCCACTCCCCCAATGCCGGTTCCAATAATAACGCCGATGCGCCGTTTAATTTCCGGATCAACCGCTTCGATATTGGTATCAGCCAATGCCTGTTCAGTGGCCGCTAAGGCCAATGCGCTTCCGCGATCCATGCGGCGGGCCTCACGACGGCCAAAATGTTCTTCCTGATCAAACCCTTTTACTTCTCCCCCAAACTGCGTTTTGTGCTCGCTTGGATCAAAGTGAGTCAGGCGCGCAATCCCTGTGCGGCCGTTTACGACGCTGTCCCAGGTTTCTTCTACTGTAAGGCCGAGTGGATTAATCGTGCCTAAGCCGGTCACAACCACTCGGCTCCCGTGTCCATTTTGAGACATCATTCCTCCTCAAAAACCGCTCTAAGCGGTTAAAAAAGCAGCATAAGATTTCAGATTTATAAACACACAACCGTTTGAAAAGATACGGTTCTTTGTGTAAGAAAAAAGTTTTATCAAATAGTTTCGCCTGAATAACATTGATGCTGATCATCGGACGATATTGTATAATACCGCCCGTGTCGATTTGGTCATCCAATAATGATGGGATCCTGTCCAAAGCGTGGCCTCAAAATCTAGCCGCCCTTCTCCTCTTTTTATTTCTGACAATTATCGCTGCCTGGCGGGTGATCACCAATCTGAACGGGGTCATCGTTGGCTTTGACAACGATATTTATATAAACCTTTGGGCGGATTGGTGGACCCATCGTGCTTTAACCTCTTCAGAGGTTTCCCTGTGGTGGACCGACATGATTTTTCATCCTCAGGGGGCAAATCTCGTTTATCACAGCTTTAGCCATCTGAACACGCTGACCTCTCTGGCCCTGCGGCCGTGGCTGGGTGATTTGCCGGCCTATAACGTCACCATTTTGCTCAACTTCGTGTTTATCGGGTTTAGTATGTTTCAGCTAGCCCGCTATCTAACCGATTCAACGGCCGCTGCCTTAATCGCCGGGATCGCATTTGCCTTTAACTCACACAGCCTCTATCAATCTTCCCATCCAGTATTGCTAAGTATCTGGTGCTTTCCCTGGTTGACCCTGGCCTTTCTGCGAGCGATGCGCGAGAACAGCCGCGGTTGGGCAATTTGGGCCGCATTTTTTGTCTTTTTGGGAGCCACAACCAGCACAATTTTGGTCATCCTAATGGCCATGTGGCTGTTTCTGCTCCTCACCTATTTGTGGTTTACCGAAAAAGAGATTCGCTCTTCCTGGCCGCTTTTGCTCATCTTTGGCGGGCTGAGCGGGGTGGCGGTCGGTATCATAAATTGGCCCTTGCTGAGTGATGCCCTGTCTGGGGGCAACAGCAGTTTTGTTACCAGCCCGCGCCAGTCGATTTTAACGGATATAGAGGATGTTTTTATTCCTCACTGGCACCGCTGGCGGGTGCGAGGGATGTATTTAGGGATAATTCCGTTCATCCTGGCCCTGATTTTGGCCACCCATCAACGTTTTCGGCGGCCGGCCCGAGTCTGGGTCTGGTGTACCATATTGGCCTATCTGTTTGCCATTGGTCCGTACCCCTCAATGTTTGGCGAATCTCTAGGCATCACCCTACCCTGGTCATTACCTGTCTCGACCATGCTGCGCAATATGTACCGCATGATGATCTTGATGGCCTTTGGCTGGAGTATGGTTTCCGCCTATGGCTTTCTGGCCCTGGCTAACCGGCTGCAGAAAAGGCCCCAGCTTGTGCGGGCGGCCGGTCTGCTGGCTGCCGCGGCAATTTTTCTCGAGTTTACGGCCGCACCTTTCCCCGCTCGCTCAGCCAAGGTACCGGAATTTTATCGTTCCGGTTTATCTGAAGTGCCGGATGATGTCGCTTTGACTATATTGCCCACCGGCCGGCAGCATGACAAATTTTACATGTACTATCAAACGGTGCACCAGCATCCGCTAACCGGTGGCGTCATCTCCCGAGCGGCCCCGGAAACAGTAGCGTTTTTGTATGATATTCCGATGATAGCCTACGCCCTCGCGAACGACAGCCGCGCCGATTTTTCGGTTACGGCCGTGACCGCTCAGCTCGATCGCCTGGCTCACGCTAATGTGGGGTATCTCATCATCGACAAAGAACGGGCCAATGGCAGGCTAATCACCATGTGGCGCGACTGGCTAACTATCGACCCCTTCTATGAAGACGAAGAGCTCATCGTTTACCGTACAACTCTAGAAGCTGGCCGTGATTTTGTGGTCAAAATCCCCCTGACGACGGAATTGGGATTAATTCGGGCGGATGTGGCGTACACGGAGGTGGTGCAGGGCGGTGCCGTTAAGATTGATATGCGCTGGGGCAGTACAGCTCTGCCAAATGAAAACCTCGATCTTTGTCTGCAGCTGCATCCAGCTGATGAGCGTCTTGCTGTCTCCCATTCCGCTGCGTTTGAACAGTGTAAACCGATATCCCCAGATCGACCTACCGGCCTTTGGAACAATAATGAAGTGGTCCGGGACGCTCAGTTTATCTTGCTCGATCAACCGATACCGGCCGGGGATTATCGGTTGACGGCCGTTTTACATGACGGCTTAGATTTTGTGGGGCAGGCGGCCACTATCAGCCAAATTACGGTCTACTCGGCCGATCCACAAGTCGCGGTTGACTGGCAGTGGGGAGAAGAAATCTCATTGCTTGGATATGATTTATCGCCAAATGACACTTCACTTGACCTCACGCTATACTGGCAGAGTTTGGACGCAATTGATCGGTCGTACAAAATATTTGTCCATCTGGTGGATGACAGGACGGGGGCGATGATCGCTCAACACGACGGCATCCCCCGCAGCTGGAGCTACCGGACCAATTTCTGGGAAGCTGGGGAGGTGGTCCGGGATCTGGTTCAGCTGCCCCTGGATCGGCTTAACGCCGGTCAATATACGATCTATGTGGGTTTGTACGATGAGTTAACCGGAGAACGTCTGATGGCTGTCTCCTCCGTGCAGGGCGATCCGTTAGAACGGGTGCCCCTGGTGAAGCGTAATGAGTAAATTTCCGGCGACTTCAAAGGGTGAAGGGGGAAGGGGGCAATCATATCGCTGGCCGCTGCTCATGATCGCCTTGTGGACGGCCGTGCTGGCGACGTACGCCGTCTTGCGCCACGATCGGCTTAATTCCTCCGTGTTCGATTTTGGCATTAAAAGCCAGGTCATTTGGAATACCTATCAGGGTGACTGGTTTGCCAGCACAATCGAGGTGGAACATTATCTTGGGGATCACGTTCAGCTCATTTTTGTGCTGCTGGCCCCTCTCTTTGCCCTGTGGGAAGATCCGCGGGTGCTCTTGCTGGTGCAATCCTTACTCCTGGGATTGGCCGGTTTGCCTCTTTATCGGATCGCCCGGCGCAAGCTGCAAGATGATCATCTGGCGCTGATTATTACGGCCGCTTACCTCCTCTATCCCACGGTAGGCTTTGTCAATCGCTTTGACTTTCACCCCCTGACCTTTGTCATTTTCTTCTTCTTCCTGTCTTATGATTTGCTGGAAATCAAGAAGCCCGGCTGGGCCAGCGTCGTCCTGGCTTTGGCCCTTTTTACCCGAGAGGATGTTGGGTTTACTATCGGTTTTTTTGGTCTGTACCTGGCTCTGGTTCACCGCCGCTGGAAATTTGGTTTGCTGTGGGGCGCAGTTGGGTGGGGGTGGTTTTTGTTCACGATTTTTGGCATTATCCCCTACTTTCGTGGCGCCACATCCGACTCACTGGGGCGCTACGCCTGGTTGGGGGGATCGGTCAGCGAAATGGTCGAGACCCTTTTTCGACGGCCGGGCGTGGTGATCGACCATCTCTTTGGCGAGCCGCTCCGCCGCCGGTTTTTGCTGATGATTTTCCTGCCGGTGGGATTTCTGGCTTTGCTGTCTCCCCTGACACTGGCCATCGGTCTCCCGGTCGTGGCCTACAATTTGCTTTCTGATGTCCCCAGTCAGAGCAGCATCTATTTCCAATATATTTCACCCCTGATTCCCTTCTTATTTATCGCCACGGTGGAAGGGATAGCAAAATTGCAGCGCTGGCTCCCCTTCTCCCCTTCAAGATCGCGGCTGCTGGTCGGGGTTTGGCTTCTGCTGGCGGTGGGGATCAGCTGGGCCTTGGAAAACCCGTTCACCACGCCGATTAACGACCCTTTTTACCCGGTTTATGGATTGGAGCGGCTCAGCGATCGCGCTGCTTTTGATGAGGCGGTTTCACTGCTGCCGGCCGACGCCCCGGTCTCGACGATGATGGCTTACGGCCCGCACGTCGCCCTGCGCCGCCGGTACGATCTTTTTCACGCCCGCTCCCGCATGGAGGAACGGCCGTACGGGGTTGCTCAATCGGAGTATTTGCTCCTCCACCTAACCGACTTGCGGTGGGGGGTTAACGCCCGCACCTACTATGCGGCCATCGAAAAAGCGATTGGTTTGTTTAACTATGAGGCGATTTATTTTGGCAATGACGTGGTGCTGCTCACCCGCACGGCCGCCCCGCAGCCGGCAACAGGCGCACTGCTGCAGCGGGTCATCGATCTTCAGGAAGCAGGTGGAAAATACGCCCCAACCGGTCAGGAAACGCTCGATTGGCTGGGCGCCCAATGGGTCACCGACAACCTTCCTTCTAATGCAACTCCGGTATCAGCCAATTTTGAGCCCACGATTGAGCTGGTTGGTTACTCCCTCCCAGAGGAGACTCTTACCCCAGGACGGCCGCTGTGCCCGATTCTCTACTGGCAAACCGACTCCCCGATTGACCCTGCATTGACGGTATTTCTCCATTTGGCGGCGGCGGATGGTTTTGTTCAGGCGCAGCGCGACAGTGAACCGGCGTTTGGATTTTATCCAACCCCTAAATGGCGGCCCGGGGAAGTTGTAGGCGATATGCACTGCCTGCAAATTCCGGTGGGGCTGGCTCCCGGCGAATACACGCTGTTGGTTGGTTTGTACGATGGGGCAACCGGGGAGCGGCGGCCTCTTTCGCGGCCGCCTGCGGCAAATGATGCGTATCCTTTAACCAAAATTACGGTTGAGTAAACAAGAAAAGTTGAACTTCTTGAAGAAGTTCAACTTCTTTGAGATTCACCCTGCACCTGCTGCGCCACCACCGGCCGCGCCACCACCGGCGCCGGCCGCTGCCCCACCAGAAGTGGTTGACGAAGCGGCCAGGGCGGCAAAGGCGACAAACCCCTGGGATGGTGTGGAGGAGGTCAGATGAAAATAAGGGGGCAGCGCCGCTTTCCCCTGCTTCTCAAACCATTTCACCCAATTGGGCAGTATGCCGGCCGCTGCTGCGTAAGGCAAATATGGTTCAAACAGCTCGTGAGTAACCGTAGCTCGGCCTTTAGTGACGTCTTTGAGATAAGCGAAATAGCGCTTCCAGTCAGATGCGATCCCGGACGCCTCGTCGGTTAATGGAGAAAACGATGCCCCGGCCATCAGAAACATCACGCCGGTCAGGAACAAAGCCAATGACAGGATAAACGGCCAGGCACCGGTGCGAGCGATCACGATTAAGGTCAAAACAAAAGACACTAGGGCCAAAGCGGCAATCAGCGCCCCGATGATATAAAATTGACGACGTACCTGCTGCCGCTTAACGCTTAAATAACCGGCCGCTTTGATTTCTGCTTTGATAACTTCGCTATATTTTTTCCAGCGCGTGCTGCTAATAATGCCTCTTAATTTCGACATTTTTATTTCGCTGACGCGACCGGTTTTTTTATCGGTAAAAATCATCCCCAGCAGCCCGCTTTCATGAGGGAGCAATCCTTCCTCGCTCTTAATCTGGCGCAGCATAAAATCGGTGGTAGAGAACCACCCTTTTTTAGGTATTTCTTCAATTTCAACGTACCCTCGGGCAGCCAAATCAAACAGCGTGCCCAACGCATGATGCCAGGCCGGGGTAGCCCCGGTTGCGGTAATTGCACCGCTTAGCCCAACCGGCAGCTTGCCGGGAGGCGAGTCAATCGTCCAGCGGCCGGTGGGAATATGGGGCTGCTCCCGTCGCCACAAAGTGAAAACCCCCACAATTCCGGCCAGCAGAACCGCGCCGCTGCTGATCAACCAAACCGGCACCAGTGACTGGCTAAAGATTTCATTTTGCTGCCACTGGGGCGGAGCGGAGATAAGGGAACCGGCCGTAAAGGGCATCTCAATGACCATGGTTTGATTCGGCTGGATATCCTGGGCGACGATAGTGACCTGGTTATTGCTCTGGCTTATGATTCCGCTGCCGGCCGTTAATACCGGCTCGCTCTCCAAAGCAGCACGAAACGGATAAGTAATGGTGACGGTGCTATCGGCGATGGGAAAAGCAAACTCGTCCGGCAAAGGCTGAAAGCGCAGTAAATCAAACCCATCTTCCTGACGAGCGACGCCATACATAACGTAGGTCAGGGTAAAGGTGCGCGTTGTATCGCGGGTCGGTTCAAAATGCCACTCGACACGCAGCGGATTTTGGCCAGAAATTTCAACCTGACCGGCCGCTTCTCCAGGGGGATACACACGGCCGTCCACGGCTGCGGTCAGCTCCCCAATTCCATCACTCCAGTCGGTTTCCAGCTCGCGAAATACAAACGTAAACGGCTCTCCCACAAAACGGTACACAACTGTTTCAGTCACCAGCAGCGAACCATCCTCGCGAACGACAATGTCGACATCAAAACGCTCCGCGCTGTATGACTTTTCTTGCAGGGCTTCAATTTTGCCCTCATCAGCAGCTGCACTGCCTGCAGCGAGCAACAGCCCCACAATGAGGAACCATTGCCAAATTTTACGCCACATCATCCCACTCCTTTTCCTAAAGTGGCAACCCCACTACTTTACATAAAATCTATTGCCTGTACATGGGGTTACAAATTAATTGATTATTCACATTACGGATAGCGCGATGGGTAGGTTGTCTGCGCTGTATTAGATAAATATAAGATCGCTTTAGAGGTTAGGTTCTGTTGACATGTGATCCATTCTGATGTTTTATCGTCCGCGGTCTACCTGCCATCCTGAGCCCTTCGACTTCGCTCAGGACAGGCATCGCGAAGGATCCCGTCAATCTCCAGTGGAAAGTAGCCATGGCTGGAAGAGCGGCGCTTTCATTTTCGGCTATCAGGGCTCAAAAGCAACTTGACGAGATTCCTCGCTCCGTTCGGAATGACAAGGTATGGGTTTGACTCACATTTTTCTCCCTAATCCGTCCCTGGTTTTTAATAGTGATCCACTTAACTCCCTCGAACAAATGGCACATACTGTTTTTCGTTTAACGGGCCAAGCGGTGGCGCATATTCATACGCCCCGATATCATATGCCGTTCCTCGCGGCCGGCTGACATTTGCCATGTCCCAAATCACCCCCAAGGCGGAAACATCGATTCCCTGATCCACGGCCGGAGAAGTTGACTGAAGCTCATAATTGCCGGCGGCCGCATTGACAAATTTGACTTCCCCCACCGTCGCCGCCTCTAAATTGTGACTTTCCTGCAGGTCGACGTTGCCGTTGAGCTTGACCACATACTTTCCAGAACCAGGATCAACAACTATGTTGTTGCGAACCGGTGTGGGACCGGTGGCTTCATCCATATACAGCTGGATACCGTGATTTCCCGGGGAAACAATGGTGTTGTTGACGTACATGTGACCCGGTCCTACTTTGCGATCATCGGCGAAAATTCCAGAACCGCCGGCATC
>JAAUYD010008696.1_pt1 | contig 14874 bp, 15 predicted proteins | sample 7278101 | NCBI WGS metagenome assembly JAAUYD01 (sample SAMN14350128, study PRJNA611818) | marine sediment metagenome | isolation source: surface marine sediment (0.6m) | place: French Polynesia: Moorea | collected 2018-08
CGAGCGCATCGCTGCAGCGGCCGGACGCGCGGGGCGCGACCCCGACGACGTGACCCTCGTCGGCGCCGCCAAGCGGCAGCCCATCGAGCGCGTGGCCGCCGCCGTCGCCGCGGGCGTGCACGACCTCGGCCACAACTACGTGCAGGAGGCGCGCGAGATGCGCAGCGCCCTCGACGCGCGGCTGGTCGAGCTGCACGGCGAAGGCGACGCGCCGCCCGTGCGCTGGCACATGATCGGTCACCTGCAGCGCAACAAGGCGGGTGCCGCGCTCGACTGCTTCGACACCGTCGACGCCGTCGACTCGGCGAAGCTCGCTCGCGCGCTCGACCGCCGCGCCGGCGAGGCCGGGCGCACGCTCGCGCTCGGCGTGCAGGTGAACCTCACCGGCGAGACGCAGAAGTCGGGCCTGCCCGAGTCGGAGGTGCCGGCCCTGCTCGAGGCCTGCGCCGAGCTGACGCACGTGAAGGTCGTCAGCCTGATGACCATGCCGGCCGCCTCCGACGACCCCGAAGACGCGCGGCCCGTCTTCGCCCGGCTCCGGTCGCTGCGCGACGAGCTGAAGGCGCGGCCCGGCGGCGACGCGCTCGAAGGTCTCTCGATGGGGATGAGCGGCGACTTCGAGATCGCCGTCGAGGAGGGCGCTACGCTCGTGCGCGTGGGTACGGCGCTCTTCGGCGAGCGCGCGCCTCGCTGAGCCGCCCCCCGCGATCCGATCAGGAGAAATCATGTCAGCCACGTCCGACGCCCTCACCGCTCTAGGGGACCGCCGCGTCGGCTTCATCGGCTGCGGGGCCATGGCCCAGGCGCTCGCCGGCGGGCTCATCGCCGCGGGCCTCGAGCCGGGCCGCCTGCTGGGCGCCGACCCGGTGCAGGCGCAGCGCGACCAGTGGACGAAGAGCCTCGGCGTCGAGGCGGTCGACGAGGCCGCCCTGCTGCTCGCGTCGTGCGACGTCGTCGTCATCTGCGTGAAGCCCGGCGTCGTGCCCGCGGTGCTCGCGGGCGTCGCCGGCGCGGCCGACGCCACGAAGCCGCTCTGGGTCTCGATCGCGGCCGGCGTCTCGCTCTCGGCGATCACCGGCAGCCTGCCCGCCGGCGCGCGCATCGTGCGGACCATGCCCAACACCCCAGCCCTCGTCGGCGCCGGCGCCACGGCGCTCTTCGCCGGCCCCGGCGTCGAGGCCGACGAGCTGGCTGCCGCCGAGGCGCTCTTCGGGGCAGTGGGCGAGACGTGGGTGTGTCCCGACGAGGGGCTGCTCGACGCCGTGACCGGGCTCTCGGGCAGTGGCCCCGCCTACGTGTTCCTCGTGCTCGAGGCGCTCGGCGACGCAGGCGTGCGCCAGGGCCTGCCGCGCGACGCGGCCTACCGGCTCGCGTTCCAGACCGTGTACGGCGCCGCGAAGCTCGCCCTCGAGAGCGGGCTGCATCCCGGCGCGCTCAAGGATCAGGTGACCTCGCCCGGCGGCACGACGATTGCCGGGCTCGAGCGCCTCGAGGCCGGCGGCGTCCGCGCCGCCCTCCACGACGCCGTGGCCGCTGCGACGAAGCGCAGCCGCGAGCTGGGCGGCGACTGAGGCCCCTCACGCGCCGGGGCGTCCCCTGCCCGCCCCCAGCGGCACGGCTCAAGCCTGCCTGGAATTCTGCCGATGAGTTGCTCATGAGCCGGCGCTCGGCGGGCCCCGCCCGTGCGAGCCGCCGTGCCACGGGAGACTCACCATGCGCATGACGCCCCTCGAGATCCACACCCACCGCTTCGGTCGCCGCCTCTCGGGCCTCGACGCCGAGGAGGTCGAGGCCTTCCTGCGGATGGTCGCCGAGGACTACGAGTCGGTGCTGCTCGAGAACGAGTCGTACAAGGACCGCATCCATCGCCTCGAAGAGGAGATCACGCGCCTGGCCGACCAGGAGCAGCTGCTCAAGGAGACGCTCCTCTCGGCCCAGTGCCTGACCGAGGAGATGCGCCAGACGGCCGTGCGCGAGAGCGAGGTGCTGATCGGCGAGGCGGAGGTACGCGCCGAGAAGATCATCGACGCGGCCCATCGCCGAGCCCACCAGATCGCCGAGTCGATCCGCGAGCTGAAGGGCCTGCGCGGCGGCATCGCGCAGGGGCTGAGGACCGCGATCCAGACCCACCTCGAGCTGATCGAGCGGCTCGAGTCGTCGGGCGAGGCCGACGGCGAGTCGCTCGTCGATGGCATGGTCGAGGGCAAGGTCGCGGTGCTGACCGCCGGCCAGACGCCGCAGAAGGCCGTGGGCGGCGGGTCGGGCTCGGACTGACGCGCGCACGAGGGGCTGAATGCGCCGCGCCGGGGTTGCTCCACCCCGCCGCGTGTCGATGCTGCCGGCCATTCGAAACCCGAAGGCGAGTGGGCTACACCCTGCCCGCGTCCGAGTCGTCGCTGCAGACGCCCGCGGGGCCCGGGGGAGGCTCCCGAGCCGATCGGCGCGTTCGACGCGGGGGCTGCCGATCCCGCGACGGGCTGCGGGCGCCAGCATCCAACAGCGACTTCGTGAGACCCTCCGCCAGAGCCAGGACGAGCCGTCGATGCCCATCTACGAGTACGAGTGCGACAAGTGCGGACACGCCTTCGAGCGCGAGCAGCGCATGTCCGACCCGCCGGTCAAGACCTGCCCCGAGTGCAAGGGCCGCAAGGTCACGAAGCTGATCAGCCAGAGCTCCTTCGTGCTGAAGGGCGGCGGCTGGTACGCCGACGGCTACAGCGACTCGAAGGGCGGCGGCAAGAAGGACGACTCGTCGAGCAGCAGCGAGGCGTCGAGCTCGAGCAGCAGCTCCAGCTCGAGCGGCGACTCGTCGTCGAGCAAGAGCAAGTCTTCGAGCAAGAGCAAGTCGAAGGGCAAGAAGCAGAGCGCCGCTTGATCCGCCGGGCGCGAGGCTGAGCACGAACCGGCCCGCTCGCATCGTCGCGCGAATCGACGCTGGTATACTGCCGGCTCCCTGCACACAGGAGCCGCCCTTTGGCCGACGATCAGCCCCCCACCGCTGACAGCCCGAAGCCCGATTCGATCGAGACCGTCGTCGTCGACGGCCTCGGCCTCGCCAAGAAGCTGCGCGGCCAGATGGCCGACGAGATCCGCGAGCTGGTCGAGGCGGGCCGTCGCGCGCCCTGCCTCGTCGTGGTGCTCGTCGGCGACGATCCGGCCAGCCGCTCGTACATCAAGGGCAAGCAGCGCGCCTGCAAGAGCATCGGCATGGATTCGGCCGAGCACCTGCTGCCGGCCGAGACGACGCAGGCCGAGCTGCTCGCCCTGATCGAGCAGCTGAACGCCGACGACCACGTCGACGGGATCCTCGTGCAGCTGCCCCTGCCCGATCACATCTCGCCCCAGGTCGTCGCCGCCGCGATCGATCCGGCGAAGGATGCCGACGCGCTGCACCCGAACACCAGCGGGCGCCTGCTCGCCGGCACGGCCGACATCGTCTCGTGCACGCCGCTCGGCGTGATGGCCGTGCTCGAGGAGCACGGCGTCGAGCTCGAGGGCGCCCACGCCGTCGTGATCGGCCGATCCGACATCGTCGGCAAGCCCGTCTCGCTGCTGCTCCAGCAGGCCAACGCCACCGTCACCATGTGCCACTCGCGCACGAAGAACCTGCCCGAGCTCTGCCGCATGGCCGACGTGCTGGTCGCCGCGACGGGCCGCCCGCGCATGGTCAAGGCCGACTGGATCAAGCCCGGCGCCGCCGTCATGGACGTCGGTGTGACCGAGGTCGACGGCAAGCTCGTCGGCGACGTCGACTTCGAGGCCGCCCAGGGCGTGGCCGGCATCATCACGCCCTCACGCCGGGGCATCGGCCCGATGACGATCACGATGCTGCTGCGCAACACCCTCCACGCCTACCGCGCACGGACCGGCGTGTGAGCGAGCGCCCCGCTCCGCCCGAAGCGCCCGCGCTCCCCGCAGCCGTAGCGACGAACGCCACGGCAAGGGAGACCCGCGCGTGAGCGAGCTGCGAGAGACCCCGCTGCACGCGGTGCACGAGCGCCTGGGCGCGCGGATGGTCCCGTTCGCCGGCTTCGACATGCCGGTGCAGTACGCGTCGATCCTGCAGGAGCACGCCGCGGTGCGCGAGCGCGCCGGGCTCTTCGACGTGAGCCACATGGGCCAGATCTGGCTCGACGGGCCCGACGCCATCGCGACGGCCGAGCGCCTGGTCACCTGCCCGGTCGAGAGCCTCGCCCCCGGCCGCGTGCGCTACGGCCTGCTCTGCAACGACGAAGGCGGCTGCGTCGACGACGTCACGATCTACCGCAAGAGCGAGCAGAGCGTGCTCGTCTGCGTGAACGCCGCCAACATCGACAAGGACCGCGAGTGGATGCAGGCCCACGCGCCGACCGGCGCGGGGCTCGACGACCGCAGCGACGACACCGGCATGCTCGCGCTGCAGGGCCCGACCTCGGTGGCGATCCTCTCCTCACTCGTCGCCGAGGGCGATCGCGACCGCCTCGCCGGGCTGCGCCGATTCCGCTTCGACGACTTCGAGGTCGCGGGCCGACCGGCCCTGGTCTCGTCGACCGGCTACACGGGTGCGCCGGGCTTCGAGCTGTACCTCGACGCCGGCGACACCGTCGCCGTGTTCGAGGCGCTGCTCGAGCACGGCGAGGACCACGGCCTCGAGCCCGCCGGGCTCGGCGCCCGCGACACGCTGCGGCTCGAGGCGGCCCTCCCGCTCTACGGCCACGAGCTCGACGACACCACCTCGCCGCTCGAGGCGGGGCTCGGGCGATTCGTGAAGCGCGAGCGCGGCGGCTTCATCGGCGCCGGGGCGATCGAGCGCCGCGAGGCCGCCGGACGCACGCGCCAGCTGGTCGGGTTCGAGCTCGAGGGCAAGGGGATCGCCCGCGCCGAGTGCACGCTGCACGCGAAGGGCGAGGAGATCGGCGTCGTGACCAGCGGCGCGCCCTCGCCCACCCTCCAAAAGTCGATCGGCCTCGGCTACGTTCCGCCCGCCCTCGCGGCGCCGGGCACCCCGCTTCAGGTTCGGGTGCGAAGCCGCGAGATCGAGGCTCGCGTGGTCGAGACGCCCTTCGTCTAGCGACCCTGCCGTCGTCGCGGCGCTCGACCCCACGACGACGCACAGGCCCTGCCGCCCCGGCGCAGTGGCTCTCGAACCAGGTCGAGCGAGGTCGCACGTGTCCGAGTTCGAAGCCCCCAAGGAGCTGCGTTACAGCAAGGAAGACGAGTGGGTCCGCACCGAGGGCGACGTCTGCGTCGTCGGCGTGACCGACTACGCCCAGCAGCAGCTCGGTGACGTCGTGTTCGTCGAGCTGCCCGACGTCGGCGCCGAGTTCGCCGCCGGCGACTCGTTCGGCACGATCGAGTCGGTGAAGGCCGTGAGCGACCTCTTCTGCCCGATCGCGGGCCGGGTCACCGAGGTGAACGGCGAGCTCGAGGATGCACCCGAGACGGTGAACGGCGCGCCCTACGGCGCGGGCTGGATCATCAAGCTCGCCCCCACCGGCGACGATCCGCTGGCCGACCTGCTCGATGCGGACGCGTACGTCGCGTTCTGCGCCGACCGCGACTGAGCCCGTCCAAGCCGCGCCCCGCCCCATCCCGCCAAGACCCGCGACTCAACCGCCCTCGGGCGAATCGGAGAGTCGCTGTCGGGCCACGTCCGACCAGGGCCCCTCTGCATCGAGCTGCAGATAGCGACGCCAGTGCTCGAGCGCCTTCGTGCCGCGCCCGAGCTTCTCGTGCAGCAGCGCGAGGTTGATGTGCAGGTCGGGGTACATCGGGTCGGCGCGCAGCGCGGCGAGGTAGTGGTGCAGCGCCATCTCGTCGGCGCCGTCCTCCTCGAGCAGGTTGGCGAGGTTGAAGTGCCCCTCGACGTGGTCGGGGTCGAGCTGCAGGCAGCGCCGGAAGCACCCCCGCGCCGCCTCCCGGTCGCCCCGGTTGTAGTGCACGGCGCCGAGGTTGCAGTGGGCGTCGGCGAAGCTCTCGTCGAGGGAGAGCGCGGTCTCGTAGGCGTCGATCGCCTCCTGGTACGTCGCGGCGTCGGCGTCGAGCCGGCAGCCGCGCTCGAACCACTCGATCACCGTGCGGGCGATGCGGGCGTCGTCGGGCTCGACCGGCTCGAGGTCGCCACCGAGCGCCGGCTCGGCGATCGACGGGACCGGATCACCGTCGCTGACCGCCGGTGACGGCGCCTCGAGCTCGAAGACCATCTGGCCGCCCGGCTCCTCGAGCCGTCCCTCGGGCCGCAGCACGAGGCGGTCGCTGCCCGCGGCCCAGAGCCGCAGCGCTGCCGCGGGATCCTCGAGCTCGGGATGCAGCACGCGCACCTCTTCGAGGCTGCGACGGATGCGGCGCAGCGACACCCCCGACTCGATCAGCGCGAGGATGCTGCGTACGCCGACCAGCCCCTTGAAGTCGAGCGCACCCTGCTCGGGCGCGCGCTCCGCAGGCGCCTCGGCCTCGCCGACCGGCGCGATGAGCTCGGTCCGCTTCCAGTACCGAAGCCGAGACGGCTTCACGCGGAGGATGCGCGCGGCGTGCTGCAACGAGTAGGAAGACACGGGCAGAATCTAAGGGTTCGCGGACCGCGATCCAATCGTTAAGTGCAGCCGCCGTGGCGTGTCGGTCACGTCGAAACGCCGTCGCGCGCTGCTACGTTGGCGGTGGCGAGGTTTCCGACGCTGGTGCCCGGCCTCGACTTCAAATCGAGTGTGAAGCGTGTCGCCACGCTTCAGGCGGGTTCGATTCCCGTCCCTCGCCGCCACGCTCCACCTCGGGTGATCTCACGGGCTGGCGACGCTTCGGGCGGGCTCGCTTCCCGCCCCGCGCCGCCACGCTCGGCTGCTCCCGGCCCGCGAGTGACGCGCCTCCCATCCTGCTAACGTCGCGAACGGGCCCTCAGAGGGGCCCGGGGCGTCCGACGACCCGCGCGGACGACCGATGCTTGCCAGCCCGATGGGGCCATTCTGGAGGTCTGCTCGATGGGTTCGACTCAAGGGACGAGAGATGATGTCAGCGTGGTGATCCACCTCCGCGACGTCGCGAACGACGACGCGTTGAAGGAGCATCTCACCAGCCGCTGCCACCAGCTCGCCGCCGAGTTCCCCGAGACCACGCACTACGAGCTCACGATCGAGCCCGATGCCGAGAAGATGAAGGCGCATGGCCACGTCGTGGGCAAGGGCACGAACACCGCGGCCCACGCGAACGGGGCGCTCGATGCGAAGCTCGCGGGCGATGCGCTCCTCGACAAGCTGCACACCGAGCTCCGCCGCGACCACGACAAGCGGATCTTCACGCAGCGTCGGAAGGAGCAGCGGAAGCGCGCGAACCATTGAGGGTTGGGGGTGCTCGTTCGGGCTGTTGCAGCTGACGTGCGGTCAGCGGCACATCGACCTCCGAGCATCCGCCGCGATGCAAGCCGGGCTCGCGCACGCAGCTGAACACCCTGGCTTGGGTGCCATGCCGTTGCAGCGGTCGTGCGGTTCGGGGTGCTGACCGGCCTCGTACTTCGGTCCTACGGGCAGCTGGGATGCGCACGCCGCTGAACGGCGGGGTTGTCGTTCGTGGCGGCTGCTCACAGCGGGAGGGGGCGGAGGGTGACCGGGTTTCGTGCCTTGCTCTCGGCGATCTTCCTGGTCGTCGTGGCCTACACGCTGGTCGTGATCGCGAATCACGGCCTCGGGCTGCTGCCCATCTTCTTCGGCGACATCGCCGAGATGCGCTGGCCGGGGCAGTTCAATCTCGACTTCTTCGGGTTCCTGATCCTCTCCGGGCTGTGGCTCGCGTGGCGCAACGACTTCTCGCCGGCGGGGCTGGCGCTCGGCGTCGGTGGGCTCTTCCTCGGCGTGCCCTTCCTCACCGCGTATCTGCTCTGGGCGAGCTTCGCCTGTGACGGGGACGTGCGCGTGCTGCTGCTCGGCGAGCGGCGTGCGGCGGGGGGCTGAGGGCGCCTCGCTCTGGGCTCAGCTCAGGATCAGGTGCAGCTTCAGGCCCAGCACGAAGTCGCCGCTCAGCTTGAGCCTGCGCTTGAGCAGGGCCTCGGGCGCCGAGAGCTCGCCCGAGTTCAGCTTGCGCCAGGTCGCGACGTCGACGCGCACGCGCAGGTGCTCCTCGCCGTGATCGCCTTGGCGACCCGCGACGATCCCCGCCTCGATGTCGATGGTGAAGCGGCCGCCCTCTTCGCCCATCAGCTCGAACACGATCCGCGCCCGCGTCTCGCCGAGCTTCTCGCGGCGCGCGTGGTCGGCCGCCACCGAGTCGGGGATCCAACGGGTGAAGAACTCGACCGGCGTGATGTCGTGGGGAGCGCGCCTCATCTCCATGGGCGCACTCCTCTCCGCCGACGAGCAGGGCTCGCGAAGGACGCAGTGTCGTGCGGGGCGCGCCTCATCTCCATGGGCGCAGAGCGTACAGCGATCAGACGGAGCGGCGCAGGGGGGCCGGGCGGCCGAAGAGGTAGCCCTGCCCGAGCGGCACGCCGATGGCGTGGAGGGTCGCGAGCTCTTCGCTCGTCTCGATGCCCTCGGCGATGATCTGCGCGCCGAGCTTGACGGCGACGGCGTGCAGCGAGCGCAGCAGCTCCTGGCGCGGGGGGTCGGTGTCGATGCCGCGCACCAGCGAGAGGTCGACCTTGATGAAGTCGGGGTTGAGCTCCATGATCGCCTCGAGGCTGCCGTAGGCGACGCCCGTGTCGTCGAGGGCGATGCGGAACCCGAGCTCGGCGTAGCGGTCGCGCATCTCGCGGAAGATCGAGAAGTTCTCGATCGACTCCTTCTCCGAGATCTCGAAGACGAGGTCGGAGGGGCGCAGCCGCAGCTCCTCGAGCGTGCGCCGCAGCACGTCGCCGCGGAACGTCGGGTCGTGGATCGACGTGGGCAGGCAGTTCAGGAAGAGCAGCTTGCCGGGCGGCAGCCCCTTCGCCCCACGCAGCGCCTGCCGGCGGCAGAGGCAGTCGAGCTCGAAGACGAGCCCCGTCTCCTCGGCCATGCCGAAGAGCGCCGCGGGCGAGTGCAGCGGCGAGTCCCAGGGCCCGCGCACGAGTGCCTCGTAGCCGGCGATCTCGCGGGTCGTCGTGTTGACGATGGGCTCGTAGAGGACGCTCACGTCCTCGGCGAGGATCAGGTCGACGAACTGGCGCCGCCGCTCGCGCTGCTTCATCTGCGCCGAGAGCGCGGCGTCGTGGCCGGCCTCCTCGAGCGCGAGCCCGATCTGACGCCCCGGACCGAGGCCCGGGTTGTAGAACACCACGGCCTGTCCGACGGGCAGGCTCGGGCCTTCGCGGCGATAGGGGTAGACGATGCTCTGGGCCTGGTCGCCCAGGCGGGTCGAGAGGCGCTCGACGAGACCAGGCACGGTCTCGCGATAGAAGGCGTGATCGGAGCGGGGGCGGAACATCACGACGAGCAGTCGATCGCCGCGGCCGTCGGTCCAGGTGAGCAGGTCGGATTCGCCGAGGTCACCGTTGCAGACCTCGCTCACGACCTCGCGCAGCTTGTCGCAGACGGTGCCGTGTGCCTCGACGCCGTAGCCCCGCTCGATCTCGGCGAGCGCGCTGGCATCGACGAGGATCACGGCGGCGGCGCCCATCTCCTCGAGATGCGGCCCCACCCATCCGAGGCGGGCCGCCACGTTCTCGGACGCGGGTCGGCCGTCGGGCTCGCTGGGCTCGGCTGACTGGAGAGGCTCGGTCACGGCCTGAAACATCGACCGGCCCGGACCCGGGATTGAGCGGCGTGAAGCTCGTGTTCTGGCCTACAGAATGCCGCGAAGTGCCCGTCCCGTATGCGATTCCTCTGCATCGGCAATGACTTGCGGCGGGCCTTGCGCAATCACGCGCCCGCCATCGGGACCACCGCCGGGACCCAGATCGATCACGTGGTGGGCCCGCGAGACGACGTCGAGATTGTGCTCCACCACGATCACGTGGCCCCCCTGGTCGAGCAGGGTCTCGAGCGCCGCGAGCAGGACGGCGACGTCTGCCTGATGGAGCCCCGTCGTCGGCTCGTCGAGCACGTAGAGCCGGCCCGGCTTCGCCTCGGCGATCGCGAGCGCGAGCCGCACGCGCTGATGCTCGCCCCCCGAGAGCGTCGACAGCGGCTGGCCCAGGGTCAGGTAGCCGAGCCCCACTCGCACGAGGGGCTCGAGCCGCCGCACGATCGCGGTGTCGTCCGCGAACACCTCGACCGCCTCGTCGATCGTCAGATCGAGCACGTCGACGATGCTGCGCCCGTCGAGCTTCACGTCGAGCACGTCGCGCCGGTAGCGCAGGCCGCCGCAGTCGTCACAGGGCACCCGCAGGTCGTCGAGGAACTGCATGTCGACGACCACCTCACCGGCGCCCTCGCACGCGTCGCAGCGGCCACCCGGCACGTTGAACGAGAACCAGCCCGCGCCGAGCCCCATCCGCTTCGCCTCCCGCGTGGCGGCGAAGCGCTTGCGGATGCCGTCGAACGCCTTGGTCACCGTGGCGGGGTTCGAGCGCGGGCTGCGCGTCGCCGGCGACTGATCGACGACGACGAGCTCGCGCACGCCGCCGGCGTCGACCAGCGCGCTGCCGGCCGGGCCCTGGGGCCGCGTCAGGGGCTCGATCAGGCCGGCGCGCACGAGGGTGCTCTTGCCCGCGCCCGAGACACCGGTCACCGCGACGAGGACGCCGAGAGGCACGTCGACGTGGACGCCCTCGAGGTTGTGCTCGTGCAGGCCTTCGATGCGCAGCCAGCCGCTCGGCTCGCGCTTCGACGCCGCCGGCGGCAGCAGCTCGCCGCGGAGCGCCGCGCCGGTGCGCGATGCCGCACACGCCTCGACGTCGGCCACCGCGCCCTCGACGAGCAGCGCCCCGCCCTGCCGGCCGGCGCCGGGCCCGAGGTCGATCACGTGATCCGCCGCGGTCACGACCTTGAGCGCGTGCTCGACGACGACCACGGTGTTCCCGCGGTCGCGGATGTCGCGCAGGATCCCGACCAGGGTGTCGATGTCGCGCGCGTGCAGCCCGACCGTCGGCTCGTCGAGCACGTAGAGCGAGGCGGTGAGGTGCCCCGAGAGCGCGGTCGCGAGCTGGATCCGCTGCGCCTCACCGCCCGAGAGCGTCCGCACCGTGCGGTCGAGAGCGAGGTAGCCGAGGCCGACGCGCACGAGCAGGCCGAGCCGGTGCACGAGCGCCGGCGCCACCCGACTCGCGCGCGCCCGCGCACCCGGCGGCAGGTCTAGCGCCTGCGCCCACGCATGCAGCTCGGCGAGGGTCCGGCGGCCGAGCTCACCCAGATCGACGCCCGCCACCCGCACCGCGCGCGCGGCCTCGGAGAGTCGCGTGCCGTCGCAGTCGACGCAGGTCTCGTAGCCGCGATAGCGCGCGATCAGCACGCGCGCCTGCACCTTGTACCGCCGCCCCTCGAGCCAGTCGAAGAAGCCGCGCACGCCCTCCCAGTCGTCGTCGCCCTCGATCACGAACTCGCGCGACGCATCGTCGAGCTCGAGCCAGGGCACGTCGGTCGGCACACCGGCGTCGCGACAGGCGGCGAGCATCTCGCGCTCGAGCGAGCGGCCCATCTTCGTCGCGAAGGGGGCCATGGCGTGCTCTTCGAGGCTCTTCGTCGGGTCGGGCACCAGCAGGTCGCGGTCGAGATCGGTGGTGCGTCCGAAGCCCTCGCAGGTCGGGCACGCGCCGAGCGGGCTGTTGAACGAGAAGAGCGCCGGCGTCGGCGCGTGGAAGACCTCGCCACAACGCGCGCATGCGAGCCCCTCGCGGTACGTCTCGGCCCGGCCTTCGGGCGTGCGAATCTCGAGCTCGCCCTCCCCGGCCCGGAACCCCGCCTCGACCGCCTCGGCGACGCGCCCGCGCGCGGCGTCGGCCTCGCCGGCGCGAATCGCGATGCGGTCGATGACGAGCCGACCCGCCGTCACGAGCGTCTTCAACGCCTCGTCGGGGGCGTCGATCCAATCGACGAGCTCGCCCTCGTCGGTCATCACGCGCGAGTAGCCGTCGCGCAGCAGCCGCTCGCGCGTCTCGTCGGGCGCCTCGCCCGTGGCGACGACGATCGGCGACGTCACGGTGAATCGCTCGCCTTCGAAGGCCGCGACCACGCGATCGGTCACGCCCTCGACCGTGCCCGACTCGACCGGGGCGTCGCACGCCCGGCACCAGGTCTCGCCCGCATGGGTGAAGAGCAGGCGCAGGTGATCGAGCACCTCGCTCGCCGTCCCCACCGTGCTGCGCGCCGCGGTCACGCGGTTGCGCTGCTCGATCGCGATCGCGGGCGGCAGGCTCGAGATCGCGTCGACCTCGGGGCGCGGCAGGCGCTCGAGGAACTGGCGCGCGTACGTCGAGAGCGAGCTCACGTAGCGGCGCTGCCCCTCGGCGTAGAGGGTGTCGAAGGCGAGCGTCGACTTGCCCGAGCCCGAGACGCCCGTCACCAGCGTGAGCGAGCCGAGCGGCACGCGACAGCTCACGTCCTTCAGGTTGTGGTGCCGGACCCGCTCGATGCGGATGTCTCTGGTCGTCATGCGTTCGCCGCTCGCGAGTCGACCGGCTCAGGCCGGCGCGCGGAAGAGCTTTCGGAGCTTGAGCGCGCGCGACAGCTCGCCCTCGACCTCCAGCCGCTCCTCCATGAAGAGGAGATCGGGGTTCGCGGTGCCCTCGAGCACGCCATGCAGATCGCTGCAGGTGAGCCGGAAGGTGAGATCGGGCGCCGCGCGGGTGCCCTCACCGACGTCGAGGCGACCGTCGCGCACGTCGAGCCAGAGCGCGGCCGGCTCGTCGCCACCGGTGAGCACGATCTGCACGGTCAGGCGCTCGCCGTCGGCCGCGTCGGGCCGGAACGCCGCACGCAGCCGGTCGAGGGCCTCACGCCGAACGGGCGAAGCAGTGGCCATCGGCTGCGGTCAATCCTCTCCCCGCGTCGCCCAGCGCCGCGCCGACTCGGCGTAGCGCGTCTTGCCCGCGGCCTCGGCGGCCTCGGCGAGCGCACGCCAGCGCTCGGCCGGCAGCTCCTCGCCGAGCGCCTGCCCCGCCGCGCGAAAGAGGAAGGCGTCGCCCTCCTCGACCGCCCGGTCGGCGAGCTCGCGCAGTCGATCCGTCGCACCGGCCTTCTCGAGGAACACCACGGCCTCGGCGCCCCGCCCCTCCGCGAGATACGCCTCGGCCAGCGCCACGGCCTTGTCGGCGCTCAGCTCGCGCTCGATCAGGTGCCGCCGCTCGAGCGGGCCGGGGATCTTGTCCTTCGCCATGTCGTGCTCTCCGTATCTGCTTCGTCGTGCGCGACCGCGCGCGCCGCTTCAGTAGCGCGGCACCGAGGGGTCCACCGTGAGCGACCACGCCTCGATGCCACCATCGAGATTCTCGACCCGGTCGAAGCCCGCGTCGATCAGGGTCTTCGCCCCGAGCTCGCTGCGCGCACCGTGATGACACAAGACGACGACCGGCCGCGATCGCCAGGCCTCGAGCTCGCCCAGCCGGCCCTGCAGCTCGCCGAGCGGCACGAGCGTCGCCCCCTCGATCCGCGCGCGCTCGAACTCGTCGGGCTCGCGCACGTCGAGCAGCAGCAGCTCCTCGTCGCGACCTCGCCGCCCCGCGAGCTCGGCCGCCGAGATCGCCGGCACGTGCACGCCCACGCGCTCCTCGGCTGGCGGTAGCCCGCAGAACCCGTCGTAGTCGATCAGCTCGGTGACGGTCGGGTGCTCGCCGCAGACCGGGCAGCCGGGATCCTTCTTGAGCGTGAACTCGGTGAACTCCATCGAGAGCGCGTCGTAGAGCAGCAACCGACCGACCAGCGTGCGGCCGATGCCCGTCAGCAGCTTGACCGCCTCGGTTGCCTGGATGAGCGCGACGATCCCCGGCAGCACGCCGAGCACCCCGCCCTCGGCGCACGACGGCACGCTGCCGGGCGGCGGCGGCTCGGGGTACAGGCAGCGGTAGCAGGGCCCGTTCGCTGCATCGAAGACGCCGGCCTGCCCGTCGAAGCGGAAGATCGACCCGTACACGTTCGGGATGCCGAGCATCACGCACGCGTCGTTGGTCAGGTAGCGCGTCGGGAAGTTGTCGGTGCCGTCGATGACCAGGTCGTGCCCGCGAAACACGTCGAGCGCGTTCGACGAATCGAGCCTGATCTGGTGCGTGTGCACGTCGACGTCGGGGTTCTGCGCGCGGATGCGCGCCTCGGCCACCTCGACCTTCGGCCGACCGACGTCGCCCGTGCCGAAGAGGATCTGCCGCTGCAGGTTCGACGCGTCGACCACGTCGTCGTCGACGATCGTGAGCCCCCCGACCCCCGCCGCCGCGAGGTACTGCGCGAGCGGACACCCGAGCCCGCCGGCCCCCACGATGGCGACCCGCGAGCGCAGCAGCTTCTGCTGCGCCTCGACCCCGAACTCGGGCAGGATCAGGTGCCGCCGATAGCGATCGAACTGATCGGGTCGGAGCGGCGCGGCTTTGGTCGAGGAGTCGGTCGAGGAAGAGGAGTCGGTCATGGGATCACCTCGGCAGAGGATCGCGCGTGACGAGCGAGGTCTCCACTTCGATGCCCCGGATGCGCAGGGGTGAGCCCCCGGGTCCGCAGACGACCGCTCGAGCCCCGACGCCCCGCCCCGGTGTTCAGCTGCGGGCGGGGCCGAGGCTGGCGGGTCGCGCCACCGAACGAGTTCGGCCGCGCTCCGCGAACGCCCTGCCTCCCCGGGAGCCCGACTGCTGCAACACCTGGCAGAAGCGGTCGCTCGACCCTCCCGATCGCCAGACCCACGAAGCTCGGAGATCGACGCTCGAGCCCCGACGCCCCGCCAGGGTGTTCAGCTACGGGCGGATCGGAGGCTGGCGGGTCGCGCTGCCGAACGAGCTCGGCCGCGCTCCGCGAACGCCCTGCCTCCCCGGGAGCCCGACTGCTGCAACACCTGGCAGAAGCGGTCGCTCGA
>JAAUYD010253004.1_pt1 | contig 14874 bp, 15 predicted proteins | sample 7278101 | NCBI WGS metagenome assembly JAAUYD01 (sample SAMN14350128, study PRJNA611818) | marine sediment metagenome | isolation source: surface marine sediment (0.6m) | place: French Polynesia: Moorea | collected 2018-08
AAAAAGTCCCATGGACAAGCCGGTTTGGGCGCAAATTCTCCAATTTCTGGGTAGTACTTTCAGGGGGACCCCGAATGGCTGATTCTCAAAGCGGGTTCAGAATCTATCCGCTGCCTGAGTCACTGAAACTGAACGCAACCGCCAGAAGGTTCCAGTTTGAGGTCGAAATCCTGGTAAAAGCCGGGTGGGAAAAACTTCCCGTCATCGAAGTGCCGATCAGCGTCAGTTATGCCCCGGGCAAAAAAAGGATTTCTCATTTTCGGCCATTTATTGATTTTTTAAGAAATACCTGTACATTCTCCCGGCTTATTATCCAGAGGATTCTGATTCGTCCTTACGTGCGAAAACCCTTGAAATGAAAAAAAATAGATCTGATTCACAAAATGCTTTGGTTATCGGATCCGGTGTGGGGGGTCTTTCAACTGCCATCATCCTCTCCCAGCTGGGGTTCCAGACAACCGTGATCGAAAAGAACCGGTTACCCGGGGGGTTGATGCGCGGTTACACCCGCAAGGGTCTTGATTGTGCCGTCGGCGTGCACTATTTGGGATCCCTTGATGACGGACAGGTGCTGCGAAGGCTGTTTGATTTTCTGGGTGTTTCCGCGGGAATCCCGGTTGAAAGGATGGGGGCTGATGGCATCATCGACCGATATATTTTTGAGGACTTCGTCTTCAATCTCCCGGAAGGTTTTGATGCCTATGAAGAAAATTTGAGGAATGCTTTTCCGGAGGAACATCGGCAAATCAGCGTCATCATGAGAAGCCTAAGACATCATGGCGAAAAAATTCACACCCTTGCTTCACTGTTTTCGAGGCAACTCGATGTCTCCATGCTTGAGCATATGAAACCCATCGGAGATATTCTCACCGACTTGAATTGCTCTCCCGGGCTCCGGGCAGTCCTTGGGATCCCTTGCTGCTGGATCGGTGTCCCACTGGAATCGTGCCCTGTTTTTTATCACAACATGGTGCTGGCTACCTACCTGTTTTCATCCTGGCGTTTAAAATGCAGCAGTGCCCAGATGGCCAAGGCCTTTACCGATCGTCTTAAATCCCTCGGCGGTAAAATCATTCAGGGTGATGGTGTGAAAAAAATTCTTGTGAACCATCGCGTTGTCGAAGGCGTTCAATTGACATCGGGGTCGGTATTGAAAGCGCCGGTTGTCATCGGTGCCGTGCATCCGAAAGTTGTTCTTAATCTACTGCCGGATGGTGCGGCAAAACCCTCATATCGCCGGCTCGTATCGAAATTGGCTGACAGTTATGGAATGTTTTGCGTCCATCTAAGTGTTGACGCCTCCAAGCATAAAGCCATTCCCTATAACATATTCAAAATTCAAACGGGAGAAAACGGGACCATTTTGGATTTGATATATTTTCAGCTAAGAGAAAGCGAACGGGACGGAAAAAATTTGCTGACCATACTGACGTCAGGTGAATACCAACGCTGGCAAAAGTGGGAGCACACCAAAACCGGTCGGCGGGGCAGGGATTATGTCAGTGAAAAGGAAGATAGAGCCCGGCACTTAATCCGTGAAGCGGAGGATATATTCGGGTCGCTGCAGGGCGAGAAACTAGTTGACGTTTATACGCCGCTCACCCTACGAGACTGGGTTAACAGCCCGGGGGGGTCGGCCTATGGTGTTCAGCGCTCTTCTAACCAGCTGCTTGAAGCCTCGATACTAAATCGGATCTCGGTTAAGGGATTATACCTCGCGGGCCAGAGTGTCATGGCACCGGGAATAATCGGAACCATCCTCGCATCTCTGGGTACAGTAAGGCTGATCATTGGTGCGGAGCGATTCGATAAGATGGTTAACCATTTGAGGATTAATTAATATAGCCATTACCGGGCATACCCCCACCAATATTCTTAGCAGGATGGTGAGGACTGCAGGTAGAATTCTACCGATTTTACAGCTAACGGAAGAGCGAAAGGACTCCTTTTACCAGAAACCAGCGATTTTCAACCAGTATCCAGAAACCAGTATCCAGCATCTTGGTCGATTACAAGTGTAGCATTTTTGTCCAAATGATATGGCCGAATTTAATACGAATTGACAATGTTTTTATCTAAACATCGGGCTTTATGAGGAAATTCTTATATAAGTCTATCATTTTTATATCCAGAAAATGTGGTCGGTGGGTTTTTTTTGTCTATGCCTGGATCATCGCCACCGGGTTTTTCCTTTTATTCCCTTTCAGAGTGGGTAACAGTGTGAGATTTTACCGGACGCTTTACCCTGATCGCCACCGGCTGTTTCATCTGTGGTGCGCCTGGCGGCAGTTTCATAATTTTGCCGACGTTTTTATGGACCGTTTTCTGTTTCAGGAATCCAACGAACTCAAGTTCACCTCCGAAGGTTGCGAACATCTTGAAAAATCAATTGATGCCGGAAAAGGCGGTATCTTACTGATGTCCCATATGGGAAACTGGGATGTGGCCGCCCACCTGTTAAAGCGCAAGGTCAACCGTATACGGTTGCTGCTTTATATGGGCGTCAAGCAAAAGGAACAACTCGAGCAGGTTCAAAAGGAAAGCCTTTCCCAAAGCGGTATCCAGATAATTGCCGTGGAACAGGACGGTGGTTCTCCGATGGATATCCTGGAGGGGATTAAATTTATCAAATCGGGCGGTGTGGTTTCTTTAACGGGGGATCTGTTGTGGAACAAGGATCAGCGAACCGTCCCCGTCAAATTTCTCGGGCGCGAAATATTGCTGCCGGAAGCCCCGCATTTATTTGCCTTATTATCCGGTACCCCATTGTTTATTTTTTTTGCATTTCGGACGGGGAAAAATCAATATCATTTCACGATGTCGAACCCCATAGTCCTGGCTTGCGCCTCACGGGAGGAAAGAGCCGGGGCCATTCGACGCGCTGCCCAACAATATGCCGATATCCTGGAAGCGACCCTTCGCAACTATCCTCTGCAGTGGTACCATTTTAAACCTTTTCTGGCTGCCAAACCCTGTCCGGATAAACCGGAATTGAAAATTGATTCGCCAGAGAACGATTCGCCCTAATTCAGTCTTATTAACGTAATTTCTGATATTTCTATTGCATCAGGTTTTAGGACACATCGGTAGTTCTGAATTTTTATTTGAACTAATGTACAATATGTAATATTGTTTCAGCTTATTGTATCACGGATGGAAAGATAAGGATTCATGACACGTGACGAGATAAAATCGGAAATCATTCGAATATTCAGGGACCAATTTGAAATAGAGAACCCGGGTATTGATGATGATTTGAGGGATGCATACGAATTTGACAGTATTGATGCCATTGAGCTGTTAAGGGAAATTGAAATTATGCTTGGTTCGGAATTGACCCAGGCTGAAAAAAAGAACGCCATGGAAATAAGAACCATCAACCACATCCTGGACTATATTGAATCGCTGTCGGCGGCTCGGGCCAAGGGTCAACCCTTATCCAATTAAATAATTCCTTATCGTTCACTGCATTTCATACTGGAACCGCGATGGAACGAAGAGTCGTAATTACACAAGGCTCTGCTATAACACCGGTAGGTCACAGCAAAGACAAGATCGTCCAGAGTCTAGTTGAGGGGATTTCGGGTGTAAAAAAAATACGGCCGGACGGTCTGCTTTCCGATTTTATTCATTGCGGCGTTTTCGGAACGGTGGATTACCCGATTGCCTATGATTTTAAACGCCTACACCGGAAAACCATGGGCCCGGTGGCCTACTACGCCTGCCAGGTAGCCAAGGAAGTTTTGGAGGAATCCGGTCTGGACAATGATTTTATTACCTCCGGCAGGCTGGGGGTTGCCTTCGGATCAACTCACGGCAGCCCGACGGTTCAGAGGGATATCTACAAATCCTTCTTCAGTCAATCCCGTTCAAGCTTCTCATCAATCGGGGCCGTAGATTATTTAAAATCCATGGTTCACACAACGGCCGTTAATATTACCAAAATGTTTGGCATTACCGGCCGGGTAATCTCATCGTCGACCGCCTGCACCACCAGCAGCCAATCCATCGGTTTCGGTTATGAAATGATTAAATACGGTATGCAGGATGCCATGCTTTGCGGTGGGGCCGATGAGTATGATACCACAACAGTGGCGGTATTTGACAACCTTCTGGCATGTTCGACGGAGTTTAATGATACCCCCCAGCTGACCCCGCGTCCTTTTGACAATCAGCGCGATGGCCTGGTAGTGGGGGAAGGCGCCGGCGCTCTGCTGCTGGAAGAATACGAATTTGCCAAAAAGCGGGGCGCTACCATATTGGCCGAAATTATCGGATTTTCTTGCAATAATAACGGCGGGGATTTGATCCTGCCGAATATTGACGGAATTACCGCTACCATCAAACTGGGGCTTAAAGATGCCGGAATCAGTGCCGACTCCGTGGATTTCGTCAGTGCCCATGCGACGGGTACCAAAATGGGGGATGTCATCGAAGCCCAGGCCATGGGCAGGGTCTACGGAAAATCACCGCTGGTCACCGGATTGAAGAGTTATTTGGGACATACCATGGGATCATGCGGCGCCATTGAGATGATGATCACCAGCTACATGATGGAAAAGGGCTTTATCGCACCGACGCTGAATTTGGAAAACATCGATGAAAGATGTAACATGATCAATCACGCCCAGGAGCTTGTCGAATCGGATATTCGCATCGCAGCCATCCAGAACTTTGCCTTTGGCGGGGTCAATACCTGCCTGGTTATTAAGAAAATTTAGGTTCAGAGGTTCTGGGTTCCGCGTTCAAATGATAGTGTTTCAGATCAAAGCTGCAACCTTGATTTGTGAACCATGAACAGAACGCCCATCATAGTAGATTTTAATTTGTCATAGAAATATTATATTTTTTCATATGGCACAAATATTGGCGAGTAGGACTTTAAACTCCTATTTAATAAACCTAATTCTGAACGGTGAACCCAGAACCTTTGAACCGATTATCATACAAGTACATGAAGCCGGTTTCCGACCTGATTGTTACCCTGCTGTTGTGGGGCTATTTCTCACTCGTGTTCCCTATAATTTTTACACCCGTCTATTTGGCGGCATACATGTTTTCCGAAAGCTGCGAAGCTTCCTTCCAGCGATTGAACCACAAATTTTGCGTGGGCTTCTTTTTCCTCGTTCGGCTCTTTATTCCAGCGCAAAAATTGCGTATCTCTGATGAACTCAGATCGATCCGGTCTTCTGTAATTGTTTGCAACCACCAGTCCTATCTGGATCCGCTGCTGCTTATTTCTTTGTTCTCGCGGCATAAAACCATTGTAAAAAGTACCTTCTTCAAGGTACCGGTTTTTGGCTGGATGCTGAAACAGGCTGGATATGTTCCTTCCACTTCTGAGGGCAAGCTGTCGGAATTGGTGATCGAGCGTATTGACAGCATGGACGGCTATCTGGCGTCCGGAGGTAATTTATTTATTTTCCCCGAGGGAACCCGGAGCCGGGACGGCACCATCGGGCGTCTCAACAAGGGGGCCTTCAAAATCGCAAAACTTAGCCGGACCCCGGTGAACGTCCTGTTTATTCGGAACACAAATAAATTGTTCACGCCCGGCAAGTTTTTATTCAATACAATGGTCCCCAACACAATCACCGTTGAGCTTATCGATAGTATTGATTCTGAGTATCAAAGCGACAGCTTTTCAATAGCGCAATTGATGTCCCGGGTTCATTCCTTACTGGAAACGCTGGAAGGCAGACAGATCTCCTGATTATTGGTGGTCCTTGAACCGGGGGCGCCTAAACCCTATTTTAACGAAAAACGTTTATTTGGGCGTTACTGGTTATTTGTTATTCGTTATTAGAGTAGGATGATTCCATCATTAGAAGCGATTAACTAATAACGAATAACACCCAGTTGGCTTTAACAAAGTTTGGGGTTAAGCCAAAAATTCATAAACCAACGAGGAAACATGAAAATTATTTTATTGTCGATGCCCGACGCAGCCCCGCTGATCATGCACGAGAGCGCCTTTCACATGCCCAATGGCGGGATTGCCAGCGTGGGTGGCAACATCGATGAAGGACACGAGGTCTATATCATCGATTTGATACGCAAACGAGGAAAACTAAAAAAATATTTAACGAATACAATGCTGAAAATCCGTCCGGATCTGGTCGGCCTATCCTCGATGTCATGGCAGTACGAAACTTGCGTGAAACTGATCAAACTCATCAAACAGCTGTTGCCGGATGTGAAAATCATAATTGGTGGATATCATGCCTCATTGATGCACAAAGAGATTGGAGCCTCCCCCGAATCGGCCTTTATTGATTTTATGATCCGCGGCGAAGGTGAAGAAGCCTGCCGTCGGCTGGTCAATGCCCTGGACGGCAAAGACCGGCTGGAAGATATAGCCTCGCTTTCGTATAAAAACAATGGCCACTTTATCCACAACCGCAAAGGCGAGTTGCTGGATTTATCCCGACTTAAACCCCCGATTCGGGATAAAAGGCGTTTGACCTGGGGTTACCACATCATGAATTCCAAAATAGAAGTCTTGGAAACCTCCCGGGGCTGCACCCGCTCCTGTAACTACTGCAGTATCAGGCACATGTATGGGCGAAATTTCCGGGCATATCCCATTGAGCGTGTCCTGGAGAATCTGGATGACATTTACTATAACCGCAAAACGCGCTGGGCGTTTGTCTCAGATGACAATTTGGTGCTGGAACCCGAGAGGGTCATCGAGATCTGTGATGCAATTATCGACCGCCAATATAAGAATCTGCATCTGGTGGTTCAGGCCGATTGTATTTCAATGTCCAGAAATGAAACAATGGTCAGCAAAATGTCCCAGGCCGGTATTAGTAGCGTTTTTTTAGGGATTGAAAATGTATCCAAAAAAAATCTGGTCACCGCCGGCAAAGGCAATATTGTGGATGCCTCGCGCAAAGCCGTTGAGCTTTGTCACAAATACGGCATCGTGGTGGTCGGCGGGCTGATTTTTGGCTTTCCGGATGACGATGAAGAGGATATCATTGAAAACTATCAGTTTTTGAAATCCCTCGGATCGGATACCGCCTACTGCCAGATCCTTACCCCCTACCCCAAAACCGGAATGCGTCAGGACTTGTTGGACCAGGGACTGGTAACAAACCCGGATGATTATAGATGGTACAACGGCATGTGGGCCAATGTAAAAACCAAACATTTAAACTCCGACCAATTGCAATATCTGTTCTGGTATCACCACCAGAAAATTCTGGGTTGGTGGGAGCCTTCGGATCGCGCCAAAAGCCAGGGCGCCCTGTGGATACCGATCTGGCTTTATGCGTTCAGGCCCCTGGCGAAGTTCTTCATCGGCCGGTCACTCAAAAAGTACGGTTGGGAAGGACGCTACCAGCGGGTGATAAAACGGCAAAAGGCCGTGAATGTCTTTAAGGATCTCGAAGGGGTTTAATTTTACAATTGGGTTTTCGTTGTTGATATGGCGACTTTCAGTATCACGATTCCCTGTCCTATGGCAAATACCCGTTTGAATCTGGCTCTGAACAAACCAGTTGAGCAGATGGCGAATTTTGGGATCAAAGCTCGAATCGAATTGTGAATTAAAGTTCAAATCTTAATAGAATTATTCATTTTTCAGTTTAAACTATGTAATATGAAAAATAGATTTTTTAATCTTTCCATTTTGCTGGAAAATTTTTCTCCAATTGGAGTTGTCATTCATTGTTACCCAGCGGCGTTCTTCGGACCTGTAAAACCAGTCTTTATCATTCTGGAAGTAGACCTGCAGGTCGGCAGTTTCAAGAATGTTTAATATCTCGTTACTATGTGATTTGATTTCGCTAAAATCAGTTGTTGCTTGCTGGCCCATCTCACTATAGAGTTCATTTAGTTCTAATAGTAATGAATGGACTTCCGGGCTCATACTTGAAACATTCAAGCCGATTCTCTTAGCTTCTCGCATTAATATTGGATAGCTATGAGATGGATATTTTGTATTTAAAATATTAGCAATTTCTTTAATTTTCTCTTTATCATTCATGTGGTAGGAAAGAAGTTCTTCGCATAACATGACAGATAAACTATCAGCTCTATCTACAGCACCTATAACAAGTGGGTGTATGTACTGATAGAGCTCACTATATGGATTTTGACTTTCTTCCTCCCTCTCTTTGTTCCAAAGCTTTATTACACGATTCACCTCATCTAAGCTTACACCTACTTTCTGATTGTTTCTTTTGTCTATAGGTGACAGCCTATGTGTCAGTGAGGTGTCAACCGCTGTTAAATGAGCCATTGGGCCCATTCGTATTTCATTAGACCCAATTGCTATCATTGTGGCTGCAGATTCACAGTCAAGCGGTATTAGCGCTGTGATATTATCACAATATTGACGAATAAGATTGATTATTCTGAGAGAGGCTTCTCCATCTCCACCATCACTTTTAATAAATAGAAAAATTTTTTCTTGACTACCGATTTTTTCAAGTAACTCATAAAATGCTATGACATCATTTCCACATACTGAGCCCCGGTGACTATTCCAATAAGTTAGAAACGGTGCTCCAAGAATTTCCTTGATTTTGTTAACTATTTCTTGAGTTTTTTTAAAAAGTACAGGGGGTTGTTTGATTTTAACTTTTTCTTTTTCAGATTGGGTAGCTTTGTATTCTTTTTCCATTGATTTCCTTTTTTTACATAACGGCAAGCTGAGGGGTCGAGAAACGATGACCAAAAGCCTGTGAAAAGGCTAACAGATTGATTTCAGAATGCATTTCAAAAGCCGCATGGCTTTTCCCGGTCCCTATCAAGCGCAAGGTTGGCGTTTAATGCATCGGTTGCTTTGGAAGCTGTGCAATATGCCACACAGCAACTATCCAAACGACGTCGCCTTTGATTTTATAAAAAAAACGGTATGGAGGTATGATCACCTCCCGGAAGGGGAGTTCTGGAAATTCGGGCATGGTTCTTCCGGATTCGGGAAAGTCTTCAAGCCTTCGTAAAACTGTTTCGGAATTCTGTCGAAAATTGGTTGCTGCAGAAGGTTTATCCCGCCGAATATATGAGAGAGCAGACAGAAACTGAGCTCTGGCGGTTGGTGTGAAGCGAACTTTCACGATGGTTCCTGCGATAGGATTAAATCAGCTTCAGCAAGAACTGCATCTAGATCATAACCCTCGCCTGTTTCTATTTCCTTATTGCCCTTAGCCAAAAGCCGAAGGATCTCTTTATCGTGTTCAGCTTTTTCATATGCTTCGACACCGATTATGATGGCTGCTGCCCGTCCTCTTTGTGTAATGATTATAGGTTCCTTGTTGTCTCGTAATTTTTTCAGGATCTTGGCAGCGTTTTGCCTCAAATCGCTGACTGGAAGGATATTCAAAAGTTTTCCCATTACGTATCTCCTATTGTATTATTACATGTACCACCAATTGATATATAAAGCAAGCGTTTAATTGCTTGACAACCAAATGCTATTAAATTTTTTATAAAAATATCAAATGGATACAGCTGAAAAGATGAATAATGGTAGGAGATTTGTGAATGTCCAGTAGTTTGGAAAAGTGCTAAAGGCCGTCTGTTTGGTTTTTTTACAGTTATTATGCACTTTAACCATCACACCTCTTTGCCAAAGGCGCGCGATGCCAGATCTCGATCGCGCGGCTTGAAGGTATTGTCCGCCATTTCCCTTTCAATCACCCGCTGAAACAACTTGAACATCTTCAATTCCTGGGATTCATCCTTGTAAAACGTATCCCAGGCAAAGTGCAATAATTGCTGCAGTTTTTCCGCTGACATATGTTTGGGCTGATAGACGACCTTGTCGGCGGAATAATCGTTCCAGTCATAAGAAATAATCCGGTCCTGCTGTTTGAGATCATCATAGGCTTTGGTGTGGGGAAAGGGCGTCAATACGGTAAATTCGGCCAGGTCGAGCTCGATTTCAAGCAAAAAATCCACCAGTCGCTTAATAAAATCTTCAGTATGATCGTCCAGCCCGAGGAGGATGGTGCCTTCGACCCCAATGCCGTGATCGTGGTAGCGTTTGATCCTTTCACGGATCAAATTCGAGGTGTCAAAAACTGCCTGGTACACATACCATGCCCCGGCCTGGGCTGCCAGATCGAGCACCTCCGGTTTATCCTCTATGGGATGGCTACACCAATTTTTCTTCAACGGAATCATTTCTCGAAATAAATCCAATTCCCATTGGGTATCCTGGGCCAGGGAGTTGTCGACGATAAACAAGCGATTGTTGTCGATACCGGCCATCTCTTCAATGGCTTTATCGATGGGTCGCGGCCTGAATTGCTTCCCGCCCAGATAGGCTACGGCGCAGGGATAGCAGTGAAAACGGCATCCCCGGGAGGCGTGCACCAGATCTACCATTTGAATGCCTTTGTAGTTATACAGATTTCGCTTGAGGATATCCCTCCGGGCCGCACCCACCATTTCGATGGGCGGTCTGTCCTCCAAAAAATCATAGACCTTGGCCAGCTTATTTTTTTTGAAATCCGAAAAAACCTTTTCCATTTTGCCCTCGGATTCCCCTAAAAAAACAGCGTCTGCATGGTCCATGGTTTCTTCGGCGTGGAGCATGGTGGCGATACCGCCAAAAATTACCTTGACCCCTTTGCGGCGGTAGGTATCGGCAATCTGCCAGCCACGTTTGACCTGCACGGTCAACATCATGGAGATGGCGACCAAATCTACCGGATCATCAAAATCAATCGACTCCAGATTTTCGTCAATAAACGCTACCTCAACGTCTTTGGGCAGCGATGCGGCAAATACAACCGGTCCATGGGGCGGCAAATGGAATTCGGTTTGCCCTTCCAGCTTGGGCCATTTTGGATATATCAGTTTAAGTTTCATAAGCGAACCTGTTTTGGTTTTCGCATTTTGGGAATCTACACCTCCCGAGTGTGGTCACGGATAAATAATTATATTACCAACTCGAAAAATCCCAAATTACAAGCACCAAAAAACAAATAAATCTCAAATTCCAATTTTCAATGACCAAATTTTTTACCTGAGTCAGGCTCTTCGAAACATATTTTGAATTTAGGTCATTGGAATTTGTTTGATATTTGGAATTTGTGATTTGGGATTTACAATATTCTGTTACTCAACAAAATGTCTAAAAAAATTAAGTTTGCTGCAATAATTTCGAATCCTTATTTTGTTAACGGTATGGCTTCCACCAGATCCATGACTAAGGTATATCCCACAACACCGTGGGCCTTTAATTCCAGCCGGTCGGGAAAATCAGGTCCGCCCTCTTCAGTTTCCGATTGAGTGAAAAAAGCATCCACCGTGCGCTTTAGCCGTTGCTGAGCAGTGTATTGTCTGATGTGCCGGGTGTAATTAGCACCGATTACAAGGTCAACGATTCCGCCATCCGGATTTTGATACCGACAGATGGATGCCCCGTTCGGATCGTTGCCGGTTTCCACCAAGGATCCTTGCGGCATAAAAAAAATCAGCTGAATATCGCTGATAAGACCGGCGGCAAAACCCTCCTGGTCAAATGGTGCAACCGCCCGATGGATGACAAGCTCTTGATCATACCGCGCATCAAAAACAACGAGCCCTTCAATTGTCATGAGAACACATCGGGCGCTTTTATTCCGCGAAGATATGACGGTCACTCCCATGACCAAACCTCTCTGCCCGCCTGGCATTACGGCTTCAATCGAATGCACAAACTGCCATTTTCCGTTGGGAAAAAGCCGCTGGCATGTTTGCGACAATTCCGTCCGGTCCGAATGTTCCACTGCTTGCAGGCCCGGCAGAGAGCTGCAGGATATAAGGATACACCCGATACACAACAAAAGACACAACAATTTCATGAAATTTTCCGAAAAACAGAATCCTGCAAGGGCTGATTGAGAACAGCGTTTTTAAATTCAAATCGGGTATATGATTTCTCTCCTTCGTAGATCATCACCGCTGCTATAATCCCGGGTCGGTCTGAAAGAACGAGCTCGATGCGTTGAATTATGTTGGCAAGACTTTTTTCTTTGGGCCGCAGCACGATTTTGCGATGGGGTTCCAGGCTGGCGCTAAAAGCCGGATTTTCTTCGAAGCGGCCATTGATCCATTGGGCGATGTCCTGTAGAACCACTTGCATGGACTGCAGATGTGCGCCGGCATCTTCAGTAATAGCCCCATCTTTTAAGATGTAACGTTTGGTTCTACCGTCATGCATAAGCAGAATACTTTGAACCGGGGATCGATATTCCCAGCGCAGGGAATTGGGCGCCCGAAAATAAAAAACACCCTTGGAAACAACCGGCTTGGCAAGGATTTCCATATGCTTTTCCTGCACAAATTCGGCTTGGACGGAGGTGATAGTGGAAGCAGCACTTCTGATGCCCTTCCAGTTGTCAGCCCATGCGAGGCACATGAAGGCCGATAGCAGAAAAAGGGCGTTTATTACAAATTGGGATCTTGGTGTTTTTTGCATGAATTCAGAAAATTCCAAATACCAAATAACAACTTACAAATAAATTCCAAATTAAAATATCCAAATCTCAAATAAGATCAAACGCCAATTGTTTGAAATTTTGAATTTCGGTTAGTGTTATTTGTTTGGAATTTGTGTTTTGTTAGTTGGAATTTTAATTTATGAAACCTGAACACTGACAACTGTAACCTAAAATCGTCAATATTCAATCAACAACCTTCAATCATTTTAAAACATTCCCCCATTTACAGATATCACTTGGCCGGTAACATAGGATGCATCTTGGGAACATAAAAACCTCACTACCCGCGCAACTTCCTGGGGTTTTCCGATCCGGGCCATAGGAATGATGGCTTTAATATTTTCCACGGGTGCATCTTTTATCATATCGGTTTCGATCAGTCCCGGGGCAACCACATTGACTCGGATCCCCAGTCGCGCCACTTCGGCAGCAACGGACCGGCTGGCACCGATCAACCCGGCCTTGGCCGCAGAATAATTGGCCTGGCCTCTATTCCCGAGAAGTCCGGCTACCGACGCGATGGAGACAACCGTACCACGCTTAAGACGAATCATTTTTTCAAGCACCGGTTTGGTAACGTTATAAAACCCGCTCAAGCTGATGTCAATCACCGCATCCCAATCTTGGCGGGGCATCATGATAAACAGTCCATCAGCCGTAATACCGGCATTATTGACCAATGCATCAATAGATCCATTCTGTTTTAGGATGTCATCCACGGCAGCCTGAGTTTCATCGAAATTGGAAACATCAAATTTTACAATATTTCCGTTGGAACCCGCTTGTCTAACCATTTCTAAAGTCTTTGCAGCACCCGTTTCGTCCGACTTGTAATTGATGACAATTCGGTATCCGTCTTTTGCCAGTTCAACGCAGATGGCCTGCCCGATACCCTTACTGGCCCCGGTGACCAGCGCAACTTTTTTACCATTTGCTTCATCCACCATCCGCAACTCCTAATCCGGACAAGCCGGAATTGAAAATTTAATATTCAATCAATGGTATTTGTGATTTGCTGAAACCTCAATTTTCTTACAACATGTTGAAAGAAAAAATGGATTAAAGGCCAAATAAACGACTATCTACAAAAATCGTACGACCACAAATAGTCCTAACATTGCAAAGGCTAAAGCGAGTTTGGCCGCAACTCCCAAGGCCAGGCCCACTGTAGCGCCGACACCGGCGCGCCCGACAGTCCTCAAATCCGATTGGATGGTTAGCTCTCCCAATACGGCACCAATAAATGGACCCAGCAAAACACCGGGAATTCCAAAAAATATACCAACGATCGCACCGAGGGTAGCCCCGATGACAGCCCGGCGTGAGGCGCCAAATCGTTTCGCGCCGAATGCACCTGCTAAAAAATCAAGTATGTACATCAGCAGCGCCATGATGCCTAACACAATTAGTGTGCCGGAGCCCACATAAAAGAATTCTTCAGCCCAGGCCGCCACCAAAAGCCCGGCAAACAATATCGGTGCACCAGGGAGGACCGGAAAAAGCAATCCTGCCATTCCGGCCACTACCAGAATAATAGCAAACAGCCAGAGCAGGATTTCAAGATACATAATACAGATCCCGTTAGCTATAAGCAAGAAAGGGCTGTCTTTTTAGATAAACGCATTATGTCTGACGTGCGACGAGATACTGGAAGCTGGATAGCCTCTGTATTCTATCTGTTTTTAAACATTCTATTATGTCGAAAATAATGATCGTTCTCTTATCAGGTTATGCGATAAAGCAGTGTACGTTTTTTCATCTGCTGTTTGGAGGAATTCAAGAGCTTAATTAGCCTTCCGAATCCGTTTGAATTAGCTGCAGCGTGACTTCGCCGACGATTTTCGAGCCGATACTGGCGACACCTGCGATATGCCGATAATTCTCATATTCGAATTGATTTTCTGCCTTCGTTATGATCAGATCATTTAGGGAAACCGCATCAACAAAAAGACGAGACTGCTTAATGCCTACCAGCCACCCTTTTTTGTCGGAATCCTTTCCATGCGTTTTCAATCTCACCCAGCCGTTATTAATTCCCGCAGTCTGAGCAATCAGCTCGATTAGTATAAGTGAATCCACAGTTTTACCGTCAAAAAACGGCCATTGATCGGTTACGGTTGCACGGGTAACCGTCGACGTATTGTCTAACTCGATGATTTCATCGATGAGTAACATCCGATCGCGATGAGGCAGCAGCTCTTCGATATTGGGGTAAAAACAGTTCATAACAGCTGTCAAAAAATATAAAATTTAATTGTATCATGAACAACTCTAACAGTACCCACGAAAAAAACATTGAAAAGTTTTACAGAAAATTATACTTTTATAAGTTGCGTTTTAACAGCGATGGTACAATAAATTATTATTGCTGTAAAGTAACATGGTGCCAAAGCGCATCGCCGATGCAGGATGTGTGGTTATCATAATTGAG
>JAAUYD010206236.1_pt1 | contig 14873 bp, 11 predicted proteins | sample 7278101 | NCBI WGS metagenome assembly JAAUYD01 (sample SAMN14350128, study PRJNA611818) | marine sediment metagenome | isolation source: surface marine sediment (0.6m) | place: French Polynesia: Moorea | collected 2018-08
ACTGATATTAATGTCCAAGCCTGCTAAAGTTTCTGATACTTCTTCGTAGGTGTACCCCAGTTTTAAAACGCGCTCGATTTGACGACGCATATTCTTAATAGCTTCTCGTGCAGGTACATCATCTAATTCTTTTTTATCTAATGCCTTTAAAGCCTCGATAGCTTCAGGAATTTTAGATTTGGGTATCCGTTGCTCTTTGCGCATTAAATTAAAATCAAAAGTATTAATTAATTTGTCTATAAAGTATAATCAAATTTTACTAATAACATTAATTGGTAATGAGAATCAACAAAATTGGTTAAAGAATTTGAGAAAAACTCAGTTTAAATTGAAATTTAGATGTAAAAGTTTTTGTATATAAAATAATCTTTCTTTAGACAGATAAAAAATAATATTTTAATGTCAGTATAATTTTTTGTATATAAGAAAATTTATTTTGATAATAGTTTGTGTGCCGTACCAAAATATTTTTCATTTCTCCTCGGTTTTGAGAAGCAGAAGTATTACGCGTCTGTGGGGAAAGGGGGTGAGGAGCAAGCCATGGTTTATGAGCTACGCTCATTCTCGCTCTGCTCGACCAACCGGCTTGCCCAAGTGGGATGACCCCCTTGGAGAACCCCCAACAGTTCTTTCTATTTATCTGTAATCAATGCCCAAGAAAAGCCCGTCAACAATCCGTAACCGCACTTACCCAGTTCGCCTAAGCACAATTGAATTAGAAATGTTGCGTTCTCGTGCGGCTGAAGCAGGGATAAAAGGTAGCCAGTTAGTCCGGAGAAATGCCTTAATGCGACCATTGCCCAAGCGGATATGTAGAGTTGATTTAAAAACTTACATAGAACTGGGGCGAATCGGGAATAATATCAACCAATTAACCAAAGCTGCGAACACTGCTCTGAAATACGGATTATCTCCACCAGCAGATAGAGGAGCATTAGAAGAACTTTTAAAATTACTGCACTCTATTCGTCTGAAAATAGCTGGGGTAGATGATGGGGAAGATTTAGAGGAAGAGTGGGATGATTGGGAAGCAGATTAAGGGGCGGAGTTTTCGGGGAGTACTTGATTATTTAGAGCAGAACGAAAGCGCAGAAAAAATCGCAGGTAATATGAGTGGCGATAATGCGATTGAATTATCAAAAGAATTTCGCCTGTCACGTCAACTTAACCCAGAAATAGAGAAGGCAGTTTATCATGCTTCTCTTTCTCTTGCCCCAGGTGAGCGATTGGATGATTCTACTTGGGATGAAATCACTTCCAAATATTTAGAAGGAATGGGGTTTGATTCTAATCAATATGTTGTTTACCGTCACAGCGACACAGACCATGACCACGTTCATATTGTCGCGAGTCGAATTAGATTAGATAACTCAAAAGTAGTCAGCGATAGCTGGGATTACGTAAGGAGTGAGAACCTCATACGAGAACTGGAAAAAGAATATGGTTTACAGCAAGCACCACCTAGCTACGAAAAGAAGGGGCGTAGTTTAAGCGCTGGGCAGTCAAGACGGATGGAGCGAGAACAAGCAGAATATGAATCTGGTCAGCGTAATTCTCCACCGGAACGTCCAGTAAAAGAAAAATTACAAACGACGATTGATGAAGCAATTCAATCTTCTAATTCAATGCCAGAACTGGTGAAAAATCTTGTAGCTGAAAACGTAGAGGTTAGATGTGAATTTACTCGCACTGGCAAGTCAAAAGGAATTAGTTATGAGATGGATGGGGTAGCTTTTTCTGGAACTAAGTTAGGCAAGGGTTATACCTTCCCAGGATTGCAGAAACATTCATCAATAACATATGACCCTAATACTGACCAAGAATTAATCACAAATGTTCTGGAATATGCCCGTACTGCTCAAAAAATTAACCCTCATGAATTAGAAGAAATAGTTCCGAGTAAAAGTAATGATTTAAATCAAGTAAATCAGTTAAATCAACAGAAGTTAGAGCATGATTTACGGTACGAGTTAGAACGCAAATCCAGAGAAAAAGAAAAAGAACAAAAACGACAACAGGATCTAGATTTTGACTTTGAATTATGAAGAATAAAGATAAAAAAGAAAAAGAAGGAATTGAAGAGCATTTAAAAGATGAAAGATTAATTAAACCAGAAGTTAGGCAGAACCAAAATCAAGAGAAAAGTTCGCCAGAAATAGAAAGTAAAACCTCACAAAATTTTGAGAGACAAAATGCGAATTATTTGGATAGAGAATTCGGTTATCTTTCAACTGATTATTTTCTGAAAGATGCTTCTGAAACTTTTGGAGAGTGGGCGAAGGGAATGACAGCAGCGGGAGTTAGAACAATGGGTGAGTTAGGTGGATTTGGAACAACTGAAGATTTACAAAATGAACCTGAAATAACGGCAGGGCAAGAAGTACAACAAGAATCAGAAAATCAATTAAACAATCAGCCAAATCAAGAAGAGCATTTATCAAACGAAGATTTACTAAAAATGCCGCTGAAGGAAAGATTGGAAGCAATTCGTAATGAGAATGGCATAACACCTGAATCCTCACCAGAGCCAGAGCAAGAAAATTCTAGGGAATTAAATCGCTGATGTTTAGTAATAATAATGAAAGACCTGATATCAGCAGCAACTATGTAGGGATTATTGGACAGCTAATTTTTGTAATTATCGGCAGCGGATTTGGAATTATTGCTTATCACACTGCAAAAATTGCTGGTCCCTTATTGTCGGTCGCCTTGGTTGCTTTGTGGTGGCTACCAAAAAGGGATGAGCGAAAATTCCCCATTAAAATTACTATTGCGGTAGGAATTTTATTTTTAATCTTGACCTTCATTTTTGGCTGGGAAGGTTTATGGAAAATTAACTTGATAGTAACTGCTGGTTTTGGGGTAGGGAATTACAATATGATCTCTGACGGTGTTTTACGTGGCACCAAAGTAATTAAAGCTACTCAGTTGCAAAGAAGCTTAAACATGAAAGAAATGAGGCTTCTTAAGCAGTGGGGTAAGCAACCAGTGACACCAAAAATCGAGATTGGATCTGTTGCTTTACCAAATTATTTGGAGAATTTATCCTTTGGTTTTTTTGGCTCTCCTGGTTCTGGTAAAAGTCAAGCGATTTTGCAAATTCTCAATATATTGCGTCAGCGTAACGATTGGCGAGTGATGATTCTCGATCGCAACGGAGAATTAATGGAAAAACTTTGGCGTGAGGGAGATATCATTTTTAATCCAAAAGATGCTCGAAGCGTCGGTTGGAGTCACCGGAGCGAAGGTGCTGAGTTTAGCACGATTGCAGCGGGTCTAATTCCCGATGACCCAAAAGAAAAATTTTTTTCAGATGCTGCCAAGAACTTGATTACTGACATTTACGAACTTACAAAATCAAATAGTGAGGTCTGGGAAGTTTTAACCAGGTTTTCAATGGATGAATTGAGAGATTTGTTAACTGGCACCATCTCAAGAAGGTATTTTGAGGGGCAATCGGGGAATACGGCAGGAAGCATAATTTCAACAGCTGTCAACCAAGTACGTTTTTATAAGCATTTGGCTACGGTTCCTGGGGAAGCAGAATTTAGTTTTAGCAAGTGGGGTAGGGATGATGATTCTAACTGGGTGTTCTTGCCACTACTAGAAGATGATGCCGAAACCTTTAAGCCATTGGTAACTACTAGCTTTGAATTGATGCTTCGGGGTCTACTCTCTAATGAAAAAAGGAGAATGAAGACGGCTTTGGTGATAGATGAGCTAGGAGCGCTGAATCGCTTAAAATCACTGCCTCGCCTACTTTCTGAAAGCCGTAAATTCGGCGGTAGTGCTTTTATCGGATCACAAACAACCGCTCAAGTCGAAGATATTTACGGGGATAAGGGAAGCCGAATTATCCTTCAAGGACTAGCAACAAAGCTGATTTTGAATATTAGAGACGGGGAAACAGCGGAACAGATGTCGAAGCAGATTGGGGTGCAGGAACGAATTGATATTACTCATTCCGATTCAGGGCAAGGTTTATCCTTAAGTGAGCAGATTCGTGAAACTGCTGCTGTATTACCTTCCCAGCTACAAAATCTCCCACCTTTAAAGGGATATTTAACAATTGCTGATGGTTCATCCCCTGCATTAATTGAAATTAAGCCAAAATCCTACCCTTCATATGCTGAAAGATTCTTACCTCGGAAGAAGTAAAAATGCAATCAATAAGAGACTTACGTACAATTAATGCACTACGCCAAATGCTACTTGGTGCTTGTTTGTCTGGGTTATTTTTTGGATATCTTGCTGAAATAGAAGAGAAAGAAAAAGAACAAGAGCGAATAGAAGAACAAGTAAAAGAACAAAAATTGTTCAAAGATTTCAATTCTGGAGATTCAAAAACTAGAGCATTGGCGGAGATTGGATTGTTAGAAGAGGCACTTGAAAATACTTTTGAGCTTAAACGAGCAGAATCGATTGTAAACAAAATTTTAGCCAAAGACCCTAATTCACCTGAAGCGCACATGGTTTTGTCAAAAATTTTTTTAGATAATTGGTGGCTCATTAAACGGATTAACCCTCCTAATGCTCTTGAAAATAAAAGAAAAGGATTAAAACATCTAAGGCAGGCAAAAAGTTTATATAAGAAAAAAAATATGTCGTCTAAAGCTCAGAAATTAGAAAAAGCTGAATCTGCAATCCAGAAAGGAGAAGGGTATTCGGTTTGGTTTAATAGTTTCCCAAAACTTCGATGAACAAATGAATTTCAGCAAATGTTATTTGCTCACATTTTGACACAAACATTTGTTACGTACCTGGCAGCTAAAATAGCTCTTTATTCTTATAATTAAAGTGTTTTCGCGCCTTTGGCGCGAAAAAATAGTAACAATTATTTGTAATTATTTTTACTAAATTTCGATAATTATCTTTTGGATGGTGCTCAATGCCCTCAATGCTAAATGGATTTTTAGACATTACTTTCCCCCAAGTTGTACATTTTTCAGAAGGAACGTAGCTCAATGCGAGTATTGAGGTAATTCTTGCGAGTTTGCCAGTCGGGAATGATGCTTTCTAAGAGTTTGTAAAAACTTTGGGAATGATTATGAATGCGGATATGACACAGTTCATGGATAATTACGTAGTCAATGCAATCTTTTGGGGCGCTGACTAGCATAGGGTTGAGCATGATCTTACCTTCTTTGGTACAGCTTCCCCAGCGTTTGTGCATGGTGCGTAGCTCAAACCCTCTATCATGTTGAATCCCATATTGAGCTACTATGTGGGTACAATGTTGGTAACGTTCCAGATATATCTGATGTGCGCGTTCTCTGTACCACCTTTTAACCAAATTTTCTACCTGCTTACTGTTTTCGGATTCATGAGTGCTGACTTCTAATTTACCGTGCCAAAGTCGCACAGTTTCCTGATTACTCTCAATTACTTTTAAGCGGTATTGCCTACCCAAATACCGATAACTTTCTCCAGAGACATATTCCTGGGCAGGTAATATGGGTGCGTATTGGGTAAATTGGCGTTGTTGCTTGGTTATCCATCTTGCCCGTTTGCTAACTTTAGTCTGGATGACCTCTAGGGGGGAGTTATGGGGAGCTTTAACTACGATGCTACTATCTGGGTGTACTTCAATGCCGAGAGTTTTGCGATCACAGTATTCCAGGGTAAATAAGATGGTGCTACTGCCGTACTGTAAGCTATGGGGTTTAGTTGATTTCATAGTGTTTGGCAATATTGATAATTTTGCCAATGATTTCGTCTAGTTCTCCCCAAGGGATGAATAATTCATGTTTTCGCTTGAGTTTATGTACTAGGTCATCGATTTCATTCAACATTCGGTTTTGTATATCCTGCTTGGTCTGCCAGTCTCGGACTTTATTACTAGTTATAATATCGTCTATGCCAATAGCTAGATTAACTAACAGTTCTAGGTTCTCTACTTTTCCTTTTAGCTTTTCTTTCAGTACATTGTAGTAGGCACGAGCTTGTTCTTTATGTCGTAGTTCTGGGGAAACTAAGCTAACACCACGATTACGGGTAGTTTCTAGATTTTCCTGCATTAGCTTCAGGTATTCTAAGTCATTGAGGCGTTTAGCACGGTGAGCATTGATGGCTTCTTGGATAAGTTCACTCAATTGCATATATAGTACTGGGTCTTCTTCCATCTTCTCAGAAATGACTTTTTTGACCCGTGCAGCGATAGCATCAGCTTTGGCGGCTTCTCCTTCAATACTGTTGATTTCTGCCTCAAAACGATCTAACTCAAAAATATCTACTGGCTGAATAATGGTTTTGACTTCTTCCGCTCCAATTTGCTTTAATACCATGTTTCTAATTTGAGCTTCGTAACTCGAATAATCTACTGTTTCGGCATAGCGTTGTTTAACAGCAGAACGCAGGTTTAGGAAATATTTTAGGTCTTGGGTGTAGCATTTTTTAGTTGCTTCTGGCGTTGTTTCCTGAAAACGGGGATTACTGAGTGCGAGTTGTAGTGTTCTTGCAAAGTCTTTGAGTGCTTCATAGAAAACATCCCGTCTATCTTGGAGATAGAGCCATTGCTGCATAGCTTCAGTATCGCGCTGATTAGGGACTTGTTTGAAGACATCCCAGACAGTAGCATGATGGGTAGGGAGTTTGTCGATTTCCGCCTGCACATTCACCAAATTACCGACAATATCTTCTCTGTCAAACCCTTCTTGTTCCAATTTAGCGTAGATATCTAGGGCATCGGTCATGTCACCAAAAATACCCCGATAGTCAATCACCAATCCATAATCTTTGCCTTCAAAAACACGATTTACACGGGCGATAGCTTGTAGGATATTATGCTCTTTTAACCGCTTATCTACATAAAGAACGGCATTACGGGGAGCATCAAAGCCAGTTAAGAGTTTATCTACCACAATCAAAATTTCAGGGTCATCTTCTCCATCACCATCTGTAAACTTTTTTATTAGTGTTTCTTGATACTTTTTTGGTGTTCCGTACCGAGCCATCATGTCCTTCCAGAACCTTTGGACTTCAGAGATATTAGCTTCATCTACACTGTCGTTATCTTCACGGGTATCAGGTGGGGAAATAATCACTTCGGCTCGCACATCACCCAATTGATCTAGGAGTTTTTTGTATTGAATTGCAGCGCGTTTACTTGATGTGGCAAATTGTCCTTTTAAGCCCGTTCCCTGAAAATGTTTACTAAAATGCTCACTTATATCATAAGCAATTTCCGCCATTCGTGATTCAGCTTCATAGAGGGTTTTAGCACTTTTGAATTTACGTTTTAAGTCGGCTTTTTGTTGCTCATTGAGTTTTTTAGTGATGCGTTCAAACCACTTATCGACGGCTTGGGCATTTTGAAATTCACTTTCCCGTCCTTCATATAATAGTGGGACTACGGCTTTATCTCCTACAGCTTTGGACATGGTGTAGGTGTGAATAAACCCGCCGAATTTTTGGGCTGTATTTTTCTCTTTTTTTAATAATGGTGTCCCGGTAAAACCGATATAGCAAGCATGAGGAAATACATTTTTCATCTTGGCATGAGTTTTCCCGTATTGTGACCTGTGGGACTCATCAACCAGGACAAAAATATTGCGGCTTTCGTTTTTAGCTTTTTCTTGTGCGACTGTTTCAAATTTGTCTATAACTGTGGTGATGATTTCGGCTTTAGAGTCATTGACTAATTCGACAAGATGTTTACCATTGTTTGCTTGTATAACTTTAGCACCACAATTTTTAAAGGTTTTTTTCAGTTGCTCATCTAAATCAATGCGGTCATTGACAAGAATAATTTTTGGGTTGAGGATGGTTTTTCCCATCGTCAAGGCTTTAGCCAGCATAACCATCGTTAAAGATTTACCACTACCTGTAGTGTGCCAAATTACTCCACCCTGGCGAGATGAATCACCCCGGACTTTTTTTACCTGCTCAATGGTAGCTTTGACCGCGAAGTATTGTTGGTAACGGGCAATCTTTTTCGTGCCATTGTCAAAGATAATGTAACCAAATATTAGTTCTAGTAAGCGTCGGGGAGTTAAGAGACTGAAGAAGGTACGGTCTTGGGCGGATACTTGACGCTCTCCTGCATCCCAAATTTCTTGTATCTTTTGTTGTTGACAAGGTTCTCGCCACGAAAGTAATTTTTCTTGTTGAGTTGGGGAGAGGGGAGTATTTACAAGTGGATAAAGTTGTTGGTCTAATTCTGCTACTTCTTGCCAAACTGACCAAAACTCTTTATCAGTTGCAGTTGTACCGTATTGAGCTGCATTTTGTGATACTACTAGCAGCAGTTGAGTCAAGCAAAAAAAGTGGGGAATGTTCTCAGGACGATGATTTCGTAGTTGTTGGCTGATGGCTTCGTTTAATGCGTCTTTTAAATCGGGACGTTTGCATTCAATTACTACTAGGGGAATGCCATTAACAAATAGCACCAAATCAGGGCGACGGGTTTGGGTACTGTTGCGTCGTTCAATCTCGAATTCGTCGGTGATGTGGTAAACGTTATTGGCTGGGTTTTGCCAGTCAATGTATTGCAATGGGTAACTTTTTTTATCACCGTCAATAATTTGCTCTAGGCTTTTACCAAGAGTGAGTAAATCGTAGAGTTCTTGACTTGTGGTATAAAGTGCATCGTAGCGGAACCGACTTATGGCTTCTACTGCTTTTTGGATATTGATTTCACTAAATGGGTGAGTTTGTCCCCGGTGTTGAATTTTATTCAGTTTGTGGAGTTGTGCTGTGAGGATTTCTTCTAGAACAATGCGCGATCGCTTTCCCCCACGTTTGGCTAGGGCTTCTTGTGGTGTGAGATATTCATAGCCCATATTTTGCAACAATGTAATTGCTGGCAGCAATGAAATAATATCTTCTAGCCAATCAGAAGGGAAAGCTTGATTTGTCATACAGTTGCATCAGCCTCTATTTTTATTCGTTTTTTACCAGTTAATAGTTGTTGCATTAATCCGCGTTTTTGTTGTTTGTAAGCTGCAAGTTGTTTTTCTATATTTGATATTTCAGTATCGGCTGTTGAGAGGATAGAAGCGATTTTTTGTTGTTCTGGGAACGAAGGGAGTACCAAAAGCGTAAGATTTAAGTGAGTTGGTCCAAAGTTTAATTGAGCCGATCCTGTGATTTGTCTACGAATTTGATTTTTAAACATAGGAGTCATCATAAAATATTTAAAATAAGTAATATCAACTGCCTGATAATTTATCACCTTAAATCTGATGGTGCTTGTGTTCATACATAAAGGCAAGTTTTTTTGGCAAACAAAAGCAATTTTATCTTCAAATTTATCTACACTAATCCCTGAGCTAGCAATTACAAGATCATCAGCATCTACCAAAAAGTGTTTGTATCTACCATAAGCTTCACTCTCAGAAATATATCTAGAGGTGTTATCCAGAATTAGCTCACCTTTCTGAATGTTGCTTCCATTTAATAGTTTTACCCCGAATTTAGTGAACTGGTTACTCTGAACACCTGGACCTTCTTGGAAAAATAGTACATCAGGTAACTTGACAATTCCCCAATCATCAGGCAACTCGCCAAGTTTTGATTCAAAGTAATTGCTACTTATGGAGAAAGAGAAATTTTTAACATAAACCTTTAACCGCTTCTTACCGGTCAATAGCTGCTGCATAAGCCCCTGCTTTAGCTTACGCTTGGCGGTGATAAGTTGCTCTAGAAATGCGATCGCTTTATCCCAAGTGCTGAGAATTTCGGCGATTTTACGTTGTTCTGGGAGTGGTGGAAAATCAAGAGAGAATTCCTTCAGTAAATTTGTATCTAATCGTCCCGTTCCATGTCCAGCAACATTAACTAAATTTAAAATTCGATTTTTGTTTGCAATTAAAGAATATGCGAGAAATAACCCTGAAACTCCACTTTTAGATACAAGAGCTTTAATATCCTGATTAAATGCAATGTCTCGCTCTACATAGCCAACTGGCAAATCTTTTAAAAGAGTCATACCGCGAACTAGCACAAGAACTGACCCTTTTGGAGCTATTTTAGCTATAGCGAAACCTTGAGGCGTTAATTTAAGTTCAGCATCTTTTATGCTAAAAGACTTCATATCTTTAGCACTAACCCAAGGATAATCACCTTCCCAATAATCTGCTTCTTGTTTACTTGGTGTTCCACCAGAATAAAAAGTTGCAGCCTCGTCAAGTTGTTTTGTTTCCCATCGCTTATTGTCCAAAACCAAGCTCCTGTAAATACCCACTCATCTTAATTTTTATTCCCGCCAACTCCTCCTCTAACAAATTAATTTCTGATTGCACTTCTTCAATATCAATCTCCTCTTCTTCCTCAAAAGTATCTACATACCTGGGAATATTCAAATTAAAATCATTTTCTTTAATCTCATCAAAACTAGCAAGATAGGCATACTTATCTACAGATTCTCGCTTCTGATAAGCATCAACAATTTTCTTAATATCTTCCTTCCGTAAATTGTTCTGAGTTTTGATACCAGCATAGTCACGACTGGCATCAATAAAAACCACATTATTATCTATTTTATTTCGCTTAAAAATTAGAATCGCCGCCGGAATACCAGTCCCAAAAAATAAATTACTCGGCAAACCAATCACCACATCAAGTAAATTTTCTTCAATGAGTTTCTGCCGAATTTTCCCTTCACTGCTACCCCGAAACAAAACACCATGCGGAACAACCACTGCTACTCGTCCACTCGTCAGCGTTGTTGTTTCAATCATATGACTAATAAAAGCAAAGTCCCCTTTACTCTTAGGCGGGATACCCCTATCAAACCGTTTAAATCGGTCACTTTTCACATCATCAGCGCCCCATTTATCCAAACTAAATGGAGGATTTGCTACCACCACCTCAAAGCGCATTAACTTATCATCTTCAAGCAACTTCGGGTTCCGAATCGTATCACCCCATTCAATTCGAGCACTATCTACCCCATGCAGAAACATATTCATCTTGGCTAAAGCCCAAGTACCGCCAGTATTTTCCTGCCCGTACAAGCTGTAATCGTTACTTCCTTGTCGCCTAATATAATTAGCGCATTTAATCAAAAGTGAACCAGAACCACAAGTAGGGTCACAAATCCGTTCCCCCGGTTTTGGAGCTATCAACTCTGCTATCAGTTCCGAAACTTCCGCCGGGGTATAAAACTCACCCGCTTTCTTACCAGCACCCGCCGCAAACTTAGCAATTAGGTACTCATAAGCGTTCCCAATTACATCAAGATTACCAATCCGCGAAGAACGTAAATCAAGTTTAGGATTAGCAAAATCCTCCAGCAACATCTTCAACCGCACATTGCGATCACGAGTTTGTCCTAAATTAGATTCACTGTTGAAATCAATATTTCTAAACACCCCCACCAGTTTAGTTTTATTTGATTCTTCAATCTTCTCCAGAACCTTGTTAATGATATCGCCTAAGTTAGTTTCGTTTCGTTGCCGATACAAATCATCAAACCTGCATCCTTCCGGTAATACGAACCGTTCCCGCTCTAACCTCCGCAAAATACGCTCTTCGTCGTCCCCGTATTGCTTTTTCAATTCCTCATAGTGTTCGCTCCACACATCACTGACGTATTTCACGAACAACATCACCAGCAGATAGTTTTTATACTCGCTGGCATCAATAGTACCTCGAAAGGTATCACAAGCGTTCCAGAGAATATTGTTGATTTCATCTTGACTGACAGGGAGTAGGGGAATTGTTGCTTTATCCATGAACAAAGGAGATTATCTAAAAAAAAAGGAGATTATTTAGTAAGTTTATTGAGTTGGAAATTCAGTTACATTATTTTATGAGCAATCTAGTTTCTATTTATTTGTGAACTAAATATACTTTTGGTAGGCTAATTTGTACAACTTTTTAAAACTTTCACCACCACCTCATACCGAATTTAGGTGCAATAGTACAGAGATTAATGTAGCATTTTTATTGCGTATTTTTACTTGATTTGAGGATGGGTCTCTACGCATATTATGCGCTTAATCAAATAATCGCTTATTTACTTATTTGCTTTGGTGCTTGTTCACCCATTCTTGGAGTAAGTTGTTAATTAAATCAGAAAAATCAATATCTTCTTCATCCAGTAGTAAGCCTTTTACCTTTCTCTGTAAGTCCTTCCGGATATAAAACCCCGCTTGGGTGTAATCAGGGTTTCTCCGCTTTCCTTGCTTTGGTTTACTATCCCTGTTATCTGCTTCCTGTACTTCTTGCTTCTTTTTGGTTTTATTGGTTGAAGAGCTGCGGTTAACTCGCGCTTTTAACTCAGACGCCATACCTTTATAGCGATTATCTTTCGTCATCCCAACAACTCCTTCCCTACTCGTTTGTACTGTTGCCACGCTACTTGCGCTTTTTTATCTTTGACCTCATACACAGGTATTCCTTGTAATGCTGCTCGCTGAAAGACGATCATTCTTCCGATACTTGATTGCATTACAGGTAAGCCTGCATCCGTTAATAGTTCTCTTGCTTCATCACCATCGCGGTTCGGTTTTGGGGGAATGATTGTCAGCAGAACGCGATAGTCAATTTCTGGCACATTCTTAAGTGCTTCTATGGTGAGTGATAATGCATCGATGGCTAAAGCATCCGGAGTGGTAGGAAGAAGTAAAATATCACACCCTTCAGCTAGTGCTTCCAGTTCTTCACTTTGGGGTCTGGCAGGAGTATCAATAATAATGTGTTCGTATTTTTTTATATGTCGCGTCGCTGCTTTTTCATCAATAACCTTAACTGGCAATTGCCCCCGTTTTGACCATGCCAAACAGCTTCTATTTGGATCGCCATCAATCAGAAGCACTTGTTCTTTTTTCTTGTTTCTATTTTGGAGATAGCACGCCAAATGTACCGCTGTGGTAGTTTTGGCAACCCCTCCCTTGAATGAAGTAATCGTTATAATCATACTTATTTAAATAAGCGCCTAATTGGATAAGCGCTTATGTATTCTACATTAAAAATATAATATTGCCTGCTACTTAGTTGCTTAAGCACTTAAACACTTAAGCAACTAAGCGATTATATTCAAAATAATTTAAATAAGTATTATCACAGAAAAACCCATTTTCTGTTCTAGTGATACTTATACTCAATAACATAGTAAATTTATCAAGTATTTTTACTACGTAGTAGTAATATGAAGCTGGTTCTCGGTGTGTGATATGCACGCTATAAATCCCCAGATCGGCTTGTGTTGATCGGGGGATTTATCGTTAAAACTAGAAAAAAGTGACCTTAAGAAACTCTAAAAGCAGTAGTCAGTCGCCGTTCGCTGCGCTCACTAAATAATTTTTACCAGCGCTGCTTATTCATCTACTCAACAAAATAAATTAACTCACTAGCAGCGCATAAAAATGATTTGCGCCTGACTACTACAAGACACTGTTTGCAATAGCAGATAATACATCACCGTGACAAGGTTACTTCTTCAGATGGAATTCCCTTTCTATCTTTTTTACACTAGCATGCAAGCACCTTGCCTTTTAATTCTTTGGGAATTCGTTTTTTTTCAAATAGTGCCTACTATCTAACCACTGTAAATATTTCTGTACGCAGGTATAGACGTTATCTATACTTTTACCTGTCGGCTTTTAAGGATTACCCCAATCACTTCGTCGGTCAATAATAACTAATAATCCTCGTGATTTTGCCCAACTAATAAATGGTGTGTCAGGGCTATAAACTGTATTCATTGCAACTACAACAGTTTGTCCTTGTAGTACTTTTTCGTAGCATTGCTTTTCATACTCTGTAAAATTTTAGGTGGGACAATCACCTGGGAATAAACTTGATTGCTTTCAAGCTGCTGATAAAGGCACTTCTTTTTGACGATCTTCAGAGTCTTGCTTTTTCCAGTTAGCGATCGACAATTCCACTATGGCGTATTTAATTTCTATATCTTCGTACTCTAGAAGGCACTCATACAAGTATTTTTCAACCACAGAGGTGTTTAGATGGGCGTTGAGGAGATTGGTAACAATGGATGCGATACCTGCTTCTGTGACAGCACGGGCATTAGCAATTTCATGGGCAGTTTTTTCGACTGCTTCTCGCCAAGATGGTTTTGTTTCTACCTCTTGCTTTTGAGTTAAGTACGAGTTTTTCACCATCATCAGGAGCATCCCGTCACAGGGCAATTCTTCAAGTTTGGAAATTAATAAATCAGCTATATCATCGATTTCTTCTAAGTTACAGGTAAAAAATTCTTTGACTTCTTCCTTGGCTGCCTCGACGCTCAAATTGATTAAACTTTGAGCGAAATCGTTAACCGAGCGCTCCCGTTCCATCCCTTTGCGGTGTGCATCTTCCACTGTCAGTATTGGTGTATTTTTCACTCGCTCGGAATTGAGGGATCTTAGGCGTGCAATTTCTTTCTCTGCTGCTTCCCAAGTTTCCTTATCTACCCAAGTCCGGTCATCCCTGTCTTTATCCTCAATCCAGTCTGCAAGCAGTAGTGGTAGTTGCTTTTTGATTCTGTCTTTCTTGCGAGTTTTAGCTAACAATAACTGGGGAATAAATTTAGGGTCTTTTTCTGCAAAGTTACGCACCTCACCCCAGCTTGTCTGACCCTCCTTGAATATACGAATAAATTCTTTGATGCGCTTAGACAGTGGTATAGATGGCGTGGGGTTAATTTCTGCAGTCTCGATATCAGAATCCTGGTGTGCGAATTGCTCTGTTGATGATTCCAGTTCGTTTAAAAACTCTGTTTCCTGTTCTTCAAATATCTGTTGTCTCAAAAGTTCGTTGTACTTCTCGTTGCTCCTATCTCTCTGCTCCAAGACCATTTCTAAATTAGCTTCTAAGCTTTTTATCTTCCCTTGCAGATCGATTATCTTGGCATCACGCCATTCTATTTCCGCTGTAGTATCGTAGTTGTTTTCAATTAACCAGATATCCTGCAAGCGGTCACGAAC
>JAAUYD010042205.1_pt1 | contig 14871 bp, 12 predicted proteins | sample 7278101 | NCBI WGS metagenome assembly JAAUYD01 (sample SAMN14350128, study PRJNA611818) | marine sediment metagenome | isolation source: surface marine sediment (0.6m) | place: French Polynesia: Moorea | collected 2018-08
AGACGTAACTATGCGCCAGATGCTAGAGGCTGGCGTGCATTTTGGTCATCAGACCCGCTTCTGGAACCCGAAGATGGCACCGTTCATCTTTGGCGAGCGTAACAAGATCCATATCATCAACCTCGAGAAGAGCCTTCCCATGGCTCGCGAGGCCAGCGCCTTCATCAAAGCAACGGTCGCCGATGGCGGCACGGTGCTGTTCGTCGGCACCAAGCGTGCGGCGCGAGAAGCGATCCGCAATCACGCCGCCCGCTGCGACATGCCGTATGTCAGCCAGCGCTGGCTCGGTGGCATGCTGACGAACTACAAGACGATTCGCCAGTCGGTAAAGCGCCTCATCGCGCTCGAGGAAATGTCGGCCGAGAACGCATTCGAAGGCCTGACCAAGAAAGAGATCCTTGGCCTGGAGCGTGAGCGCGAGAAGCTCGAACGCAGCCTCGGTGGCATCAAGGACATGAAGTCCCTGCCGGACGTCATGTTTGTCATCGACGTCGAGCACGAGGACATCGCGATTCGTGAAGCTCGCAAGCTCGGCATCCCGGTCGTAGCGGTCGTCGACACGAACTGCTCGCCGGAGGGCGTCGACTACGTCGTGCCCGGCAACGACGACGCGATGCGCGCCATCGAACTGTACACATCGGTCATTGCCGACTCGGTACTCGACGGCAAGGCCTCGATTCCCGAGGTAGCGCTGGGCGAGGACGAGTTCGTCGAGCTCGATGCCGAAGGCCGACCGACCAAGGCTCCGCGTAAGAAGAAAGCCGCAAAGAAGACGACGAAGAAGGCTCAAGCAAAGAAGACCGCCAGGGCCGCTGACAAAGCCGAGAAAGCCGACGAGGCCGCAGAGTCAGCACCCGAGGCCGACAAGGCTGAAGAAGCGAAGCCGGCGGAAGAAGCCAAGGCAGCCAAGGAAGCCAAGCCTGCCAAGGAAGCTGAAGCAGCTGAGGAGTCCAAGCCTGAGAAAAAGGCAGCCAAGGCTTCAAAAGCTGAAGAACCTGCTGCTGAAGACGCGGGCGAGGAAAAAGCCGCCAAGGCAGACGACAAAGCAGACGAAGCGGACGCCAAGTAAGCGCTTCTATCGTTGTATGAATGGCCCGGACGACGGGCATACAGATTTAGAGGAATTTAGTGATGGCCATCAGTGCATCAATGGTTAAAGAACTGCGCGAGCGGACCGGCGCAGGCATGATGGAGTGCAAGAAGGCACTCGTTGAGACAAACGGCGACCTGGACGCAGCGGTAGAGCTGCTTCGCAAGTCGGGCCAGGCGAAAGCGGACAAGAAGTCCGGTCGAGTCGCGGCCGAGGGGCGTATCGTTGTCAAGAGCGATGGCGGCAAAGCCGTCATCGTCGAGGTCAATTCCGAAACGGATTTCGTTGCCAAGGACGAGAACTTCGTTGCGTTCACCGACAGCGTTGCTGACGCCGTGCTGGCGTCCGGAACGACGGACATGCAGGCGCTGTCAGCCGAGTCGCTGGCGGACGGTCGTCAGGTTGAAGCGGCTCGCACCGAGTTGGTTGCAAAGGTGGGCGAGAACATCTCCCTGCGCCGTGCCAGCACGATCGACAGTGCCGGCACGATCGGTGCCTACACGCACGGTGCCAAGATCGGTGCGGTCGTCGCCGTCGAGGGCGGCGACGAGGCGTTGGCGAGGGACGTGGCGATGCACGTCGCCGCAACCAACCCGATGTGTGTCGATGAGAGCGGCGTACCCGCGGAAACTCTCGAGAACGAGCGGCGTATCCTGACCGAGCAGGCACAGGAAAGCGGCAAGCCGGCTGATATCATTGCCAAGATGGTAGAAGGGCGGGTCAACAAGTTCCTGAAGGAAATCACGCTGGTCGGGCAGCCGTTCGTCAAGGATCCGGACGTTACGGTCGGAAAACTGTTGTCCGGCGCGAACGCGAAAGTGACGGACTTCGTGCGATTCGAGGTCGGTGAAGGCATCGAGAAGAAAGAAGACAACTTTGTCGAAGAAGTCATGGCGCAGGTGAAAGGCGCCAGCTAGCCCGGAACTCCGGGTCGGGAGTGACTATGGTTGATGAGACAGCGGTTCCCTATCGCCGCGTACTGCTGAAGCTGAGTGGCGAAGCCCTCATGGGCGGCCTCGACTACGGTATTCAGCCCGAGGTCATCAAGCGTATCGCGAAGGAGATAGCCGTCGTACGCGAGGCGGGCGTCGAAGTCGCCATCGTAATCGGTGGCGGCAACATCTTTCGCGGAGAGGGTCTCGCGCGATCCGGCATGGATCGCGTCACGGGCGACCACATGGGGATGCTCGCAACGGTCATGAACGCGCTGGCGATCCAGGATGCCCTCGAGTCTCAGAACGTCTTTGCCCGCGTCATGTCGGCCCTGCCGGTGAACTCTGTCTGCGAAGACTACATTCGCCGCCGCGCGATCCGCCATCTCGAGAAGGGACGCGTCATCGTGCTCGCCGCCGGCACCGGCAACCCGTTCTTTACAACGGATACGGCGGCCAGCCTGCGAGCCATCGAAATAGGCGCGGACATACTGCTGAAGGCGACCAAGGTCGATGGCGTCTACGACAGCGATCCGGTCAACAATCCTGAAGCCAAGCGCTATGACTCGGTGGATTTCGATACGGTGCTTTCCGACAAACTCAGGGTCATGGACGCGACGGCTATTGTTATGTGTCGTGACAACGGTTTGCCGCTGCGAGTGTTTGACCTGACCAGAGAGAATGCGATCGTTCAGGCCATGACGGGCGAAAACGTTGGAACCGTCGTTACGGCATGAGCCGGACCGACGGGGAATCGCACAACCTGATACCAAGATAGAAGTGAGATAAGCATGCTGGATGAGATCAAAAAGGACGCAGGCGAACGGATGTCCAAAAGCGTCGCATCGCTCAAACAGGAGTTCACTAAGATCAGGACCGGCAGGGCGCACACGAGCCTGCTCGATCACATTACCGTCGAATACTACGGGAGCCCGGTTCCGCTCAACCAGGTGTCCAACGTCGGCGTCGAGGACTCTCGCACGCTGACGATAACGCCCTGGGAGAAGGACATGGTCGGCCCTATCGAGAAGGCGATCATGAAATCCGATCTCGGCCTGAATCCTGCCACCGCAGGCACCGTTATCCGCGTGCCGCTGCCGCCGCTGACTGAAGAGCGCCGCAAGGACATGATTCGAATCGTTCGCAACGAGGCCGAGGGCGGCCGCATCGCGATACGAAATATTCGCCGGGATGCGATCAGCGATATCAAGGACCTGATGAAGGAAAAGATGATCGGCGAGGATGACGAGCGTCGCGGTGAAGACGAGATACAGGTGATTACCGACAAGTACGTCGCCGAGGTCGACAGCGCACTCGCCGAGAAAGAGAGCGAGTTGATGGAGGTCTGAGCCTGGCGCTCCGAGGATGAATTTGACTACGCAGGATTCACGCATACCCGTTCACGTCGCCGTCATCATGGACGGCAACGGCCGATGGGCGCGCAAGCGGGCGCTGCCGCGGCATGTCGGGCATCGTTCCGGTGTCAAGTCGGTCCGAGAAATCGTCGAGACCGCGGCCAGCCGGGGCGTGAAGTACCTGACGTTGTTTGCATTCAGCAGCGAGAATTTCAATCGCCCGCGCGATGAGGTCAGCATGTTGATGTCGCTGTTCCTCGAGTCGCTGCAGCGAGAGGTCGATGAGCTGCATAAGAATAATGTGCGACTCCGGTGCGTCGGCGCACGTGACCAACTGAACCTGGCGCTGACGGAGAAGATCACGGCGGCAGAGGCTCTAACGGCAGACAACGACGGCCTGCAGCTCGTGCTCGCCGTCGCCTACGGTGGGCGCTGGGACATCGTGAATTCGACCCGTCGAATCGCGGAGCGAGTGGCCGCCGGTGAGATGGAGCCGGAGGACATCGATGAGGCGACGGTAGAGTCCGAACTATCATTGCGCGGCCTGCCGGATCCCGACCTGCTGATACGAACCGGCGGCGAAAAACGCATCAGCAATTTCCTGCTCTGGAATCTGGCGTATTCCGAGCTGTGGTTCACCGATACCCAGTGGCCCGATTTCAGGGCGCGCGATTTCGACGAAGCGCTGGAGTTTTTCGGCAAGCGTCAGCGCCGTTTCGGCAGCACCCCTGAACAGCTGGAGGCCGTCAAGTGCTGAAGGCACGCATCATCACAGCCGTCATAGCACTGGCTGTTCTGATGGTTGTCCTGTTCGCCGTGCCCGCCCGATTCGCTGAGGCCGCCATGGCTGCAGCGACGCTGGGCGGCGCCTGGGAGTGGTCGTCCCTGGTGAAACTCAAGTCCGTTTCGGGTCGTGTGACGTTCGTCGGTCTGGTTGGCGTACTGCTGGCCGCTGTTTACAGCTTCCTCGGCACTTATGGCGTCGAAATACTGCTTGCCGGGGTAGTCTGGTGGATCGCCGCCATGATTTGGGTCATGGCCTACCCGACGCCGGTGGCGAAGCCCCTGGTGTGGTTCGGCGGCGTCCTGGTATTGATACCTTTCTTCGTAGCGCTGGTGACGCTGTATCGGGCGGGCGCCGAGACGCTGCTGTTCGCCCTGACCATCGTCTGGGCGGCCGACATCGGTGCTTTTTTTGCCGGCAAGCAGTTCGGCAAGGTCAAGCTGGCACCCAGCATCAGCCCGGGCAAGACGTGGGAGGGGGTTATCGGCGGCCTCGTTGCCGTCGTCTTGCTGTCGATGGCCGGCAGCTACTGGTTTGACGTGAGTCTGCTTCAGCTGCTGCCGTTTTGCCTCGCTGTTGCCTGTATTTCTGTCGTTGGCGACCTGACGGTCAGCATCTTCAAGCGAAATGCCGGGATCAAAGACAGCGGGACGCTGTTCCCGGGTCACGGCGGTTTGCTTGATCGCGTTGACAGCATCGCCGCGGCAACCCCGGTCTTCGCGCTCGGCGTAGCGTGGATGGGACTTTTATGAACGGGCGTTCAGTCCGCGTTCATATTGGACCGCGTAGCGTTCGCGGGAACTGTGTCTGCGTCGCGAAGTCACAGACTAAACGCGCGGCACTTGAGCCTGCGGGCGATCGAATGGAAGGAGATCGGGGTCAATGATGGATGTGCTCAGCAGCATTCTGGCGTTCGTCGTAGCAATATCCGTGCTGGTGGCCGTCCATGAGTATGGCCACTACATCGTTGGCAAATGGTCAGGGATGAAAGTCCTGAGATTCTCGATCGGGTTCGGCAAACCGCTGTACAAGAAAGTCGCCGGGCCCGACCAGACCGAGTACTGCATCTCGGCAATCCCGCTCGGTGGTTATGTGCGATTCCTTGACAGCCGCGAGGCTGCGGTCGATCCGAGTGACGATGGCCGCGCGTTCGATCAGCGTCCTATACCGTTGCGAATCGCGACGCTGCTGGCCGGCCCGTTCTTCAATTTTGCATTCGCCATTGTGGCGTATTGGGCCCTGTTCATTTACGGCGTTCCGACCGTGGTTCCGGCCGTTGGCGAAGTTGAACCCGAATCCTACGCGGCTGAGGCTGGTCTCTTGCCCGGCGATCGGATTATCGCCGTGGGTGACCGCGAGACCGCTGACTGGGAGGCGACCCTGCTCGCCATGCTGGATCGGATGGTTGCAACCGGCTCGATACCGTTAACGCTGGAAGACGACGACGGTTTCCGGCGTCAGACCGCCATCAACGTCGGCGATGACGCATCCCGACTCACCGAGCCCGGCCTGCTGTTTGACGGCCTGGGTTTTCGGCCCTGGGGCGTCTCCGACATACCGGCGATCATCGGCGAACTGACAGAGGACAGCCCGGCGGGCAATGCAGGCCTTGTGTCCGGCGACCGGATTACCCGCATAGACGGCGTGACTATCGACAACTTCAGTGACCTGGTTGAAGCGGTCTCTACGCGGGCTGATCGGTCTGTCGAAGTCGTCTATGAACGCGGCGGCGAAACTTTCGATACGGTCGTCAATATCGCGTCGATGGAACGCGACGGACAGACGGTCGGTCGCCTGGGCGTGGCGGCGGGCGTCGGCGGTACGGACTACGTTTACCTGAAACAGTTCGGTCCGCTCGACAGTGTCGGTCGTGCGATACAGCGGACCTGGGACTCGACGTTGTTCACGGTGAGAATGCTGGCCCGGATGGTGACCGGTGACGTGTCTGTCAAGAACATCAGCGGGCCGATCAACATTGCGCAGTTTGCCGGCGACTCCGCCGAGCGTGGCTTGAGCAGCTTTCTCGGGTTCCTCGCGATCGTCAGTATCAGTCTTGGTGTGCTGAACCTGCTTCCCATTCCGATTCTGGATGGCGGCCAGATCGTCTACCAGACGATCGAGGGATTGAAAGGCAGCCCGCTGTCAGAGCGGGCGCAGATCGCAGGGCAGCAATTCGGTATCCTTGCGCTGCTGATATTGATGAGCTTCGCTTTCTACAACGACCTGGCAAGAATATTCGGATAAAGGAAGTTTCGATTTTGAAGTCCAAAAAGACTCTTTCAGCCTTCTGGCACAGCCTGGTAGCGATCATCGCGATTGCGCCCGCACTGGCAAGCGCGGCGTTTGAACCGTTCGTCGTTCGCGACATGCGCGTGGAGGGCCTGCAGCGAATTTCCGAGGGTACCGTTTTCAATTACCTGCCTATCAATATCGGCGATCAGATTGACGGCATCCGTATCGGGGAGGCGATTTCTGCCCTGTACCGGCAGGGGCTGTTCGACGACATCGAGATGCGCCGCGAAGACGATGCGCTTGTCATCGTCGTCAAGGAGCGGCCGTCGATCGAGAGCTTCGAGATCGACGGAAACAAGGACATCAAGTCCGAGGATCTGTTCGACAGCCTGCGCAACGTCGGACTCGCCACCGGCAAGACCTTCGACCGCTCGGTCCTCGACAACGTCGAGATGTTCCTGCGGGAGCAGTACTACGATCGTGGCAAGTACGGCGTTCAGATCGACAGCGAAGTGACGCCCCGACCGAACAACACCGTGTCGATCATGATCAACGTCAAAGAGGGCGCGAGGGCGAAGATCAGGCAGGTCAATATCGTCGGCAACGAGACATTTCCGGAAGAAGAAATCCGCGAGGACTTCACGCTCGACACGGCCAACTGGCTGTCCTGGATTCGCCAGGACGACAGGTACGAGAAACAGGGACTGGAAGGCGACCTCGAAACGCTGGAGTCTTTCTACAAGGATCGCGGTTACGCCGACTTCAGTATCGAGTCGACACAGGTCGCGATATCGCCAAACAAAAAGGACATTTTCGTCACGATCACGATCCGTGAAGGCGAAAAATACACGATCTCCGATGTGAAACTGGTCGGCGAGATGGTGATCCCGGAAGCCTTCCTGAGCGTGCTGGTTCTTGCGCAGCCGGGCTCGACATTCAACCAGGGCTTGCTGACGCAGTCTGCGGAGCTGATGCAGATTCGCCTCGGCGAACAGGGCTATGCGAATGCCGAGATTCAGCCGGTTCCGGAACTGGATCATGAGACCAAGGAAGCGACGATCCGTTTCTTCGTGGATGCGAAGCAGCGCGTCTATGTGCGGCGGATCAACTTCAATGGTGTCGACCAGGTTGACGACGAGGTGCTTCGACGCGAATTGCGTCAGCTCGAGGGCGCCTACCTGTCCAATCGCCTCGTCGATCGGTCCAAGGTGCGCTTGCAGCGACTGCCCTACATCGAGAGCGCGGAAGTCGAGAACACGCCTATACCGGGCAGCCCGGACCTCGTTGATGTCGACTTCGATCTCGAGTACCGGATGCCCGGCCAGTTTTCGGGCGGCGTCGGCTACTCCGAATCGCAAAAACTGATCTTGAACGGCAGTATCGTCCACACCAATTTCCTCGGGTCCGGCAACCGGGTCGCACTGGATCTGAATTCCGGCCGGTTTTCGAAGTTGTACAGCGTATCGCATACCGATCCATTCACGACGATGGACGGCGTGCGCCGCACGATAGGGGTCAACTTCCGCGATATCACGCAATTCGTGTCCGGTGCCTCCGACTTCTCGACGAAGACTGGGGCGCTATCGGTCGAATACGGTTACCCGATCGGCGAGGTCCAGTCGCTGTCTTTCGGTCTGTCGTATCAGACATCGGAATTGTTGTCGTCGTCCGGCAGCACGCGGCAGTCTCAGGACTGGGTCCTGAACAATGGCGATTCGTTCCGGGAGGACACGGGCCTCGGTTTCGAGTTCTTTGGCACCAAGTTCGATACGGTGGAACTGCTGGCCGGCTGGAGCTGGGACAGCCGCAACCGCTCGCTGTTCGCTACCCGTGGCACACGCCAGCAGCTGTTCCTGTCGATGGCTGTGCCGGGCAGTGACGTCGAGTACTACACGGCGCGCTACGGCTTCACCAAATACATCCCGCTGACGCGTCGCTGGACGATTAAGCTGAACACGGATCTTGCGATTGGTGAAGGCATCAACGACACGACGGCGCTGCCGCCTTACAAACAGTTCTTCGGCGGCGGGCCGCAGTCTGTCCGGGGATTCCGCGAGTCCTTCCTCGGTCCCAGGGATTCGATCGGCAATCCTTACGGCGGTAACGTATTGGTCGCAGGTCAGGTAGAGCTTATACTCCCGCTGCCCGAGAAACTGTCCAGCCAGGCCCGGGCGTCGCTGTTTTACGATTTCGGCAACGTGTTCAACACCGGCGAGGTCGCCTTTACGGACCGGTTGGGAACGCCGGTGACGTACGAGCCGGACTTCGATGAGTTAAGAGCATCGGTCGGCATCGGCGTCGAATGGCTCGCGCCACTTGGATTGTTCAGATTCAGCTATGCCTATCCGCTGAACAATTACGAACGCAACGACAGATTTTACGGGGACGATATCGAGAGATTTCAGTTCTCCATTGGACAAGCATTTTAAGGAACGGAAACAAGCATGACTTTTCTAAAGCAAGACCTGATCAAGATGATCGCAGCAGCATCTCTCCTGTTCGCTTTCGCGTTGCCCGCGACCGCGCAGGAGATGAAGATCGGAGTGGTCAACATACCGGCCCTGATGGAGCGCATTCCGCAGACGAAGGCAGCACTGGAGGCCCTCGAGGAAGAGTTTGCCCCGCGCCAGCGTGAGTTCATCGCCAAGCAGAAGGAATACACGGATCTCGTCGAGAAGGTACAGAAGGACGCCGCCGTCATGGGTGAAACCGAGCGGCGTAATGCCGAGACCAGCCTACGCGAGCTGGGTCGCGACGTTACTCGCATCGAGTCGGAGTTTCGCGAAGACTTCAACCTGCGCAGGAACGAGGAACTCGCCAAGCTGCAGCGTTCGGTATTGAAGGAAGTCACCGATTTCGCGCAAGCCGAAGGCTATGATCTTGTCGTCGGCGACGGCGTCTTGTTCGCCAGTGCCGCCGTCAATATCACTGACGACGTTCTGCGCGCGGTCGAAGCGAACTACCAGGCGACCGGTTCCCGCTAAGCGACATGGCGATAACGCTGGGAGAACTGGCGGACCAGGTTGACTGCGAGCTGCGAGGTTCTCGCGAGACAGTCATCGAGACAGTCGCTACATTCTCCGGCGCCGGACCGAACGCGATCACGTTCCTGTCCAATGCCGCCTACAAACCGCAGCTGCCCGACACACGGGCGGCTGCAGTCATTTTAAAGCCCGCCGATGCTGACGACTGCCCGGTCGCAGCGATCGTTCATGATGACCCGTACGCCTGCTATGCAAGGATGGCGGCGTTGCTTCACCCTGCGCTGACGCATCAGCCCGGCGTACACCCGACTGCTTTCGTCTCGGAAGACGCCGTGGTGTCGAAGACAGCGTACGTCGGGCCCAATGCTGTCATTGAAGGCAATGCCGTCATCGGAGACGGCTGCGAGATAGGACCGGGGTCCTACGTCGGACCTGACTGCGTCATAGGTGCCGGGACGCGCTTGCTGGCCAATGTCACATTCGTTCGAGCCGTAACGACAGGCCAGCGTGGCTTAATTCACCCGGGCGCCGTTATCGGCGGGGACGGCTTTGGCAACGCAATGACACCCGAAGGCTGGGTCAAGGTACCGCAGGTCGGTGGCGTAAAGATCGGTGACGACGTCGAGATAGGCTGCAATTCCACCGTGGACTGTGGCGCAATCGGGGATACCGTGATCGGGAATGGTGTGCGCCTCGATAACCTGGTCATGATCGCCCACAACTGTCGCATCGGCGATCACACGGCGATGGCGGCATACACCGGAATCGCCGGCAGTACGACAATCGGTTCTCGCTGCCTGTTCGCCGGCAAGTCCGGAGCCGTCGGACACATTACGATTTGTGACGACGTCGTGGTCACAGGCAAGACGATGGTGACCAAGGATATCGATACACCGGGCGCCTATGCGTCCAGCTTTGCCGCCGAACCCGCGAAGGACTGGGCGAAGAACGTAGCGCGAGTGCGGCGCCTGGGTAAGCTGTTCGACCGGGTCGGTGACCTAGAGAAAGACAAGTCCTGACGGGCACGGTATCCTGCCGCTTTACACTACCGGACCGCACGCTTGATTCACCCGACCGCAATCGTTTCCGACACTGCCGACATCGCCGAAGGCGTGGAAATCGGCCCCTATTCGATTATCGGCGACGATGTATCCATTGCCGGTGGTACGAAGATCGACAGCCATGTCGTCATTAACGGACCGACGACGATCGGAAGCGATAACCACATCTACCAGTTTGCCTCGATCGGCGACGACCCTCAGGACAAGAAGTATCGCGACGAGCCGACGCGACTGGTTATCGGCGATCGAAATACCATTCGCGAGTTCTGCACGATCAGCCGGGGCACCGTCGATGACGACGGAGAGACGAGCATCGGAAGTGACAACTGGATCATGGCTTATGTGCATATCGCTCATGACTGCCGCGTCGGTGACCAGACAATCATGGCGAACAACGCCACGCTGGCAGGCCATGTGCACGTTGGCGACTGGGCGATTTTCGGCGGCTTTACCGGCGTACACCAGTTCTGCAAGATCGGTTCGCACTCCTTCCTCGGCATGTTCTCCGTCGTTAACCGCGACGTGCCGGCCTACACGATGATTGCCGGTCATCCTGCCGAACCCAAGGGCATCAATAGCGAGGGGTTGAAGCGGCGTGGGTTCGACTCGGACCAGATACGCAATATCAAGAATGCCTACCGAACCGTCTATCGACAGGGAAAGAAACTCTCGGAGGCGATCGACGAGATCGCGGCCATCGTCGACACGCAGCCGGAGCTCAGCGTGTTTCTCGAGTCGCTGCGTTCGTCTGAACGCGGTGTCGTTCGCTAGGTTTCCATGAGCCTGCGAGTCGGTGTCGTGGCCGGCGAGGCGTCCGGAGACCTGCTGGGCGCCGGGCTCATCCGGGCCGTAAAGGAGATGGCAGCGGATGCGGTCTTTGAGGGTGTCGCCGGTCCCGAGATGATCGCGGCGGGCTGCGACGCCTGGGCTAACGCCGAAGAACTCGCCGTCATGGGCCTGGTCGAGCCGCTTCGGCACGTGCCTCGCCTCCTGCGGCTTCGTCGCCGGTTGAGAGACCGCTGGCAGTCTAACCCGCCCGACGTCTTCATCGGCATCGATGCGCCGGACTTCAACCTGGCGCTGGAGCGCAAGCTGCGCGAGTCCGGCATAGCGACGATGCACTACGTCAGTCCGACGGTCTGGGCGTGGCGGCCGGGGCGAGTCAAGACCGTCGCACGAGCGGTCGACTGCGTCTTGTGCATCCTGCCGTTCGAGAAGCCAATCTACGACGAGGCGGGCGTCCGGGCGGAGTTTGTCGGACACCCCAAGGCTGACACGCTGTCCCCGGTAGTCGATACGGGTAGCGCAAGGCGCGAGCTGGGAGTCGACGGCGCGCCGCTGGTGGCGTTGCTGCCGGGCAGCCGGCACGGCGAGGTCATGCGTCTCGTCGATGTGTTCGCCGACACGGCGGCACGCATACACGCGTCCGATGATCGCGCCAGATTCGTTATCCCGGTGGCGTCCGATTCCCTGCGACCGCTGATACAGGCCGCTGTCGACACGGCCGGGATTGCTGCCGTCACCACGCTGGTCTCGGGGCGGAGCATTCGAGTCATGGAAGCGGCCGACCTCGTCATCCTGGCGTCCGGGACCGCCGTACTCGAGTCGGCGCTGCTCGGAAAACCCTCGATCGCCGCGTACAAGCTGGCGCCGTTTTCGGCCGCCATCGTCCGCACGTTCAACCTGCTGAAGCTCGACTACGTGACCCTGCCCAATAACCTGACCCCGGAACCGATGATCCCGGAGTTCCTGCAGGAAGACGCGACGCCAGAGGCCATCGCGGCCGAGGCGATCCGGCTCCTGGGCGACGAAGCAAGGCAAGCCGCGATCCGCTCGAGTTTTGCTAAACTGCATGACGAACTGGCGCTTGATGCCAGCAAACGCTCAGCAGAAGCGTTGATGAGAATAGCCGGACACGGATAGCTTGCACGCCACTACCACCTATTCAACAGATGGACCGATCGCGGGGGTCGATGAAGCCGGCCGCGGGCCTCTCGCCGGCCCGGTTGTCGCTGCGGCCGTCATCCTGTCGCCGACAGCGATGCTCCCCGGCCTGCGCGACTCCAAGAAGCTCTCGGCAAGCCAGCGCGATGAGTTGCTCCCGCAGATAATCCAGGCGGCGATCGCTGTTGGTGTCGGTTGGGCCGACCCTGCGGAGGTCGATGCAATCAACATCCTAAACGCAACGCTGTTGGCGATGCGAAGGTCCATAATCGGCCTGAGCGTCAAGCCGGCACTGGCGCTGGTCGACGGCAACCGGCTCCCGAATCTGAAATTCGACGATGGTGAAGTACCGGGCGAGGCGATCATCGGCGGCGACGACAAGGTGCTTGCGATCAGTGCGGCGTCAGTCGTCGCCAAGACAACCCGGGATCACATGATGGCGGAACTGGATACGCTGTTTCCGGCATACGGCTTTGCATCACACAAGGGCTACGGCAGTCAGTCTCATCGCGAGAAGATCCTGCATGAGGGACCGTGTTCAGCGCACCGGTTCACTTTTCGTCCGATGAGTGCCGAGTGGCCTGCGCTGTGTCGCTGGCGAGGAACGGCGGGCAGTGTGAGAGGGCATTCATGAGTTCTTTTGTTCATCTGCACCTGCACAGCGAGTTCTCACTCGTCGACAGTACGGTGCGGATTCCAGCGCTGATCGAGTCCTGCAAGGCCGACAACATGCCGGCGGTCGCTTTAACCGACAAGAACAACCTGTTCGCGCTCGTGAAGTTCTATCGCAAGGCAATGGCTGCGGGCATCAAACCGATCGTCGGAGTCGACCTGAGCGTTCTGAACCCGGACGAGCCGCAGCGGCCGTTTTCCATGGTGCTCCTGTGCCAGAACCGGGAAGGGTACCGACGGCTGTCGGAACTGGTGTCGCGCGCGTACCTCGAAGGACAGCGCCGGGGACAGCCTATGGCGCATCGAGAGTGGCTGACGCCGGAGTCGTGCCAGGACCTGATCGCGCTGTCCGGCGGCCTGCACGGTGACATCGGGCATGCGCTGCAACTCGATCACCCGGATCTCGCGCGCGAACGGCTCGAGGAATGGCGCTCGGTCTTTGGCGACCGTTTCTACCTCGAGCTTGTCAGGACCGGACGGCCCTCCGAGGATGCCTGCGTGCATGCGAGCCTTGGTCTCGCGGCGGAGGCCGACGTGCCTGTGGTCGCCACCAACGACGTGCGTTTCATCGACAGCGGCGACTTCGAGGCACACGAAGCCCGCGTCTGTATCCACGACGGGCGTTCACTCAGTGACCCGGACCGGCCGCGCCACTACAGCGACCAGCAGTACCTGCGTACGACCGCCGAGATGCAGGCGCTGTTCTCCGACGTCCCGTCGGCTCTCGAGAATGCGGTAGAGATTGCCAGACGGTGTAACCTGGATCTCGAGCTCGGCAAGAGTGTGTTACCGGCGTTTCCGAGACCGGGTGACTTGAGCGAGGCACAGTTCCTCGAGCAGGAGTCGCGACAGGGCCTGCAGGCAGCGCTTGAGGCGAAGTTCGACTCGGAAGGCGTCGCGGCCGGCGACCGCGACGCGCTGACCGGACCCTACGTCGAGCGACTGGAAACCGAGCTCGATGTCATCACGTCGATGGGCTTTCCGGGGTACTTCCTGATCGTCGCGGACTTCATTCGCTGGGCCAAGCAAAACGCGGTTCCGGTCGGACCCGGGCGCGGATCCGGCGCGGGCTCGCTGGTCGCCTGGGTGCTGGGAATCACCGACCTGGATCCTCTCGAGCACGAGCTGCTGTTCGAGCGATTCCTGAATCCCGAACGCGTCTCGATGCCGGATTTCGATATCGACTTCTGCATGGAGGGTCGCGACAGGGTCATCGACTACGTCGCCGATCGCTACGGTCGCGATCGGGTCTCGCAGATCATTACCTTCGGCACGATGGCGGCAAAGGCTGTCATTCGGGATACGGGTCGTGTCCTCGGGCAACCGTACGGTTTCGTTGACCGCATTGCGAAACTGATTCCGTTCGAGATCGGCATGACGCTAGACAAGGCAATGGACCAGTCCGAGGAACTGCGGCAGATTTATGAGGACGACGAGGAAGTGGCGTCTATCATCGACCTGGCGCGCTCGCTAGAAGGTCTTGCCAGGAATGCCGGTAAGCATGCCGGCGGTGTCGTAATCTCACCGACCCGGCTGACCGATTTCGCACCGCTCTACTGCGAAGAGGGTGGCGTCAACGTCGTGACGCAGCTGGACAAGGACGACGTAGAGGCGATAGGCCTGGTCAAGTTCGATTTCCTGGGCCTGAAGACCCTGACAATCATTGACTGGGCCGAACACATCGTGAACGAGTCAGGCGGGGAGCAGTTCGACATCGCGTCGATCCCGATGGCTGACGAGGAGACGTTCAAACTGCTGCAGAAGCAGCAGACCGCGGCCGTATTCCAGCTCGAGTCCAGCGGCATGCGGGACCTGAT
>JAAUYD010171318.1_pt1 | contig 14865 bp, 14 predicted proteins | sample 7278101 | NCBI WGS metagenome assembly JAAUYD01 (sample SAMN14350128, study PRJNA611818) | marine sediment metagenome | isolation source: surface marine sediment (0.6m) | place: French Polynesia: Moorea | collected 2018-08
AGAGCTGCATCGGCTCCACCTGGTGCCGCTACGGCGTGCAGGACTCGACCGCCTTCGCCATCCGGGTGGAGGAGCGCTACCGCGGCCTGCGCGCGCCCCACAAGCTCAAGTCCGCGGTGTCGGGCTGCATTCGAGAGTGCGCCGAGGCCCAGAACAAGGACTTCGGGATCATCGCCACCGAGAAGGGCTGGAACGTCTACCTCTGCGGCAACGGCGGCAGCAACCCGCGCCACGGCGACCTGTTCGCCACCGACGTCCCGGACGACGAGGTGATCCGCATCCTGGACCGCTTCCTGATGTTCTACATCCAGACGGCCAAGCCGCTCCAGCGCACCGCGCGCTGGCTCGAGGAGCTCGACGGCGGCATCGCCCAGCTGAAGCGGGTGGTCCTGGAGGACGCCCTCGGGATCGGCGACCAGCTCGAGGCCGACATACAGAAGCTCGTCGACACCTACGCCTGCGAGTGGAAGGCCGTGGTCGAGTCGCCGGAGCTGCGGGCTCGGTTCCGCCACTTCGCCGACGGCGACGAGGCCGACGACGGAATCCACTTCGTGCGCGAGCGGAGCCAGAAGCAGCCCGCGCCGTGGCCGACGGACACGCCGGGCGCCGTCGTGGGAGATCTCCCCCCCGAGGAGACCTGGAGCTGGCAGTCCCTCGCGCGCGTCGACCAGGTGCCGGAGAACGGGGGCACCACCGTGCGCTACGGGTCGATGCAGATCGCCGTCTACCACTTCGCGCGGCGCGGCCAGTGGTTCGCCACCCAGGCCACGTGTCCGCACAAGCGCGACAACGTGCTCGGCCGGGGCCTCCTCGGCGATCAGGCCGGCGAGCCCAAGGTCGCGTGCCCGCTGCACAAGAAGACCTTCTCGCTGCTCACCGGGAAGGGCCTCTCCGACCCGGGCTACCAGATCCGCACCTTCCCCGTGGAGGTCTGCGGCGAGGAGATCTTCGTGAAGCTTCCGCCGGCGGACGCGCTCGAGGCGGTCTCCGCCTGCAAGGCTCACGCATGAGCGCCCAGCCGATCCCCGATTCGCGAAGCGTGCTCGAGGCGGGCGGGAGCCTGGTCGAGGCCCTGCTGGCCGACCAGCGCTCGCTCTCGGCCGTGGACGAGTTCTCGCGCCGCCACGACGACGGCGACCTCCCGCCCGCCGCCCTCTACGAAGAGCGCATCCCCGTCGGCCGCACGCCGCTCCCCGGCCAGCAGCTCGCCTTCCGTGTCGACCTCGACAGCTGCACCGGCTGCAAGGCGTGCGTCACGGCGTGCCACAGCCTGAACGGCCTGGCCGACGACGAGACCTGGCGCGACGTCGGGCTCCTGATCGGTGACGCCGGGGGCTTGGCGCAGCAGCAGACCGTCACCACGGCGTGTCACCACTGCGAGGATCCCGCCTGCCTGAACGGCTGCCCCGTACAGGCCTACGAGAAGGATCCCATCACGGGCATCGTCCGGCACCTCGACGACCAGTGCATCGGCTGCCAGTACTGCATGCTCAAGTGCCTCTACGACGTGCCCAAGTACAGCCACGATCTCGGCATCGTGCGCAAGTGCGACATGTGCACCGGGCGTCTGGCCCAGGGCGAGGCGCCCGCCTGCGTGCAGGGCTGCCCCAACGGCGCGATCACCATCCAGATCGTCGACCAGCACGGCGAGGGCGGCGCGACGCCGCTACTCCCCACCGCGAAGGGCGCGATCCCGGACTCGGCGATCACCCGGCCCACCACGCGCTACGTCTCGCGGCGCGAGCACGAGCTGCGCCCGGCGGGCCTCGAGCGGCTGGCGCCGGCCGAGGCGCACGACCCCCTCGCCATCATGCTGGTGCTGATGCAGCTCTCCGTCGGAGCCCTCTTCTTCGGCGTGATCTCTTCCCTCCTCGGCGTCGCGAGCCCCTGGGCCAGCACCCTCGTCTTGCTGCTCTCGGCGGGGAGCGCAGGCCTGGGCCTCGGGGCCGCGACGCTCCACCTCGGTCGACCGCTGCTGGCCTATCGCGCCTTCCTCGGCTGGAAGACCTCGTGGATGAGCCGCGAGATCCTGACCTTCGGCGCCTACGTCCCCGCGCTGGTCGGCGTGGCCGCGTTGTCCCTGCTCGTGACGACCGGCGGGCTCACGCTCGTGCCCGAGCGCATGCTCTCGGTCGCCGGGGCGCTGCTGCCCTTCGCGAGTCTCGGCGTCCTCGTCATCGGCATCGCCGGCACGTTCTGCTCGATGATGATCTACGTCGACACCCGGCGGCGCGCCTGGGCGTTGTCGCGGACCGCGCCCGTCTTCGTCGGCACGCTGCTCGGGCTCGGCGCCCTGGGGACGGCGCTCGTCGCGGGCGTCGCCTCCTGGATCGAGGGCACGTCGCTGCCCGGGCTCGCGAGCGCGCTGCTGCTGCTCGCGGTGGCCGTCCTCGCCGCCAAGGTCGCGAGCGAGGCCTGGCTCGCCGCTCGAAGCGACGAGTCGAGCGAGCTCGTTCGCACGGCCCGGCTGCTGCGCGGCCCCTTGAAGGATCGCTTCCAGCTGCGCCTCGCCCTGGCCGGCGCCGGGCTGCTCGCGGCCCTGCTGGCGGCCGTGCTCTCGACGCCCGCCGCCACCGCGTGCGTCGCCCTGGCCGCGCTGCTCACGACCGGACTCGGCGAGCTGCTCGAGCGGCACCTCTACTTCACCGCCGAAGCCACGCCGGGCATGCCCGGACACTGAGGAGGCACGGGATGAAATCCAAGCTCCGCCTTGCCGACCTGCCGCGTCGCCCCGCGGACATCCTGAAGCAGCACGAGGGGCCGCTCACCCGCGATCTGCTGCGAACGCCCGGGCACTTCGGGCTGGGCCAGGTGCCCGAGCGCCTGGCGCCCGAGGCCACCACCCGCATCGTGTGCGGCTACTGCTCGACGGGCTGCGGCCTCACCGCCCATCTGCGGGGCGGCCGCGCCGTGAACCTCTCGCCCGACCCGAGCTACCCGGTGAACCTCGGGATGGCCTGCCCCAAGGGCTGGGAGGCGCTCTCCCCCATGCAGGCGCCCGACCGCGCCACCACGCCGCTGCTGCGCAAGGAGGGAGAGCTCGTGCCCGCGAGCTGGGACGAGGCCCTTGGTGAGATGGCGAGCCGCTTCGGCGCCGTCGCCGAGACCCACGGACAAGGGGCCGCGGCCTTCCTCTCCACCGGGCAGATCCCCACCGAGGAGATGCTGGCCCTCGGCGTCCTGGCCAAGTTCGGCATGGGGATGCGCCACGGCGACGGCAACACCCGCCAGTGCATGGCGACGGCGGTGGTGGCGTACAAGGAGGCGTTCGGCTTCGACGCGCCGCCCTACACCTATGCGGACTTCGAGCAGTCCGACGTGATCGTGCTGGTCGGCTCGAACCTGTGTATCGCCCACCCGATCATGTGGGAGCGCATCTGCCGCAACCCGCACGATCCCGAGATCGTGGTCGTCGATCCGCGCAAGACCGAAACGGCCATGGCGGCGACCCAGCACCACGCGATCCGCCCGAAGTCCGATCTCCCCTTCTTCTACGCGATCGCGCGCGAGCTGATCCGGCGCGGCGCGATCGACCGCGAGTTCGTGGATGCCCACACCGAGGGCTTCGAGGCGTTCCGCCGCTTCGTCGAGCCCTACGCGATCGAGGCGGTGGCGCCCGACGTCGGCGTGGCGCCCGACGCGATCCGTCATCTCGCGCGCACCATCGAGCGCGGCGAGCGCGTCTCGTTCTGGTGGACCATGGGCGTGAACCAGAGCCACGAGGCGGTGCGCACTGCCCAGGCCCTGATCAACCTGGCGCTGCTCACGGGCAACATCGGGCGGCCCGGCACCGGCGCCAACTCGATCACGGGCCAGTGCAACGCCATGGGCTCGCGGCTCTTCAGCAACACGACCTGCCTGCCCGGCGGCCACGACTTCGAGAACCCCGCCCATCGCACGAAGATCGCCGGGCTCCTCGGCATCGAGCCCTCGCGGATCCCCGAAGAGAACAGCCTGGCCTACGACCAGATCCTCGACGAGATCGAGGCCGGGCGGATCCGCGCGCTCTGGGTGATCGCGACCAACGGCGCCCACTCGTGGATCCAGCAAGGCCGGGCGCGCGAGATCCTCGCGAAGCTCGACGTCCTGGTGGTGCAGGATCTCTATGCCGATACCGAGACGGCGGTGCTGGCCGACATCGTGCTGCCCGCCGCGGGCTGGGGCGAGAAGGAGGGCACCTTCATCAACTCCGAGCGACGCATCGGGCTGCTGAAGAAGGTGCACGAGGCGCCGGGCCAGGCGCTCGCGGACTTCCACATCTTCCGGCTGGTGGCCGAGGCGTTCGGCTGCGGCGATCTCTTCGCGCGCTGGCCCAAGCCCGAGGACGTGTTCGAGACCATGCAGGAGATCTCGAAGGGGCAGCCCTGCGACATCAGCGGCATCGAGGGCTACGCGATGCTCGAGCGCGAGGGCGGCATCCAGTGGCCGCTCGCCGAGGGGCAGCCGCTCGAGTCGAGCGAGCGACGCCTCTTTGCCGACGGGCGCTTCCCGAGCGCCGACGGCCGCGCGCGCTTCTGCTTCGAGAGCCCCCGCGCCGCGCCCGAGGCGCCCGACGACGCCTACCCCTTCGTGCTGCTCACCGGACGCGGCTCGTCGAGCCAGTGGCACACCCAGACGCGCACCCGCCGCTCCGCCGTGCTGCGCAAGCTCTACCGCGACGAGTGCGGCGTGGAGATCCACCCGAAGGACGCCAAGCGGCTCGGGATCGAGCCCGAGGAGGTGGTGTGCGTGCGCTCCCGGCGTGGATCCCTCGAGGCCCGCGCCTGGGTCCGCGAGACCGTTCCCGAAGGCGCTCTCTTCATCTCCATGCACGACGCGGCGACCAACCGGCTGACGCAGAGCGTGGTCGACCCCTACTCGCGGCAGCCCGCCTACAAGCACTGCGCGGTGCGACTGGAGCGAATCGCCTAGCAGGGCTCGGGCGAAGCCCCGGGCGGGGCTCCGCCCCCTCGGCGGGGTCCGCCGAAGGGCTCAATCCGGGCCCCCGGGGTGCCGATGAGGGCCCGGGATGCCGCTCTCGTGAACCACGCCGCGCTCGCGAACGCCGCGACCTTCGCGCTCACCCTGCTGCTCTTGACCGTCGTCCTGGCCCGGCGCTCGTCGCGCATGGTCGACGGCCTGCTGTGCCTGCTGCTCTCGGGCATCCTGGTCTGGTCCGGCGGGGCCGTCTGGCGCGCCATGCCAGTGAGCCACGAGCAGATGCTGGCGGCCCATCACGTGGTGTTCTTCGGCGTCTCCGTGGTGCCGGTCACCTGGTTCCTGCTGTCGCTGGCGGTCACCCGCGTCGCGTGGTTCGAGAAGCGTCCGGCCCACACCCTGTGGCTCGCGCTTCCGGGCCTGCTCTTCTACCTGGCCTTCGCCACCAATCCGGGGCACGGCCAGTTCGCGCACATCGACTTCGAGGTCTTCGAACGCGGGCCCCTCTTCTGGGCAATGATCGCCTGGGGCTTCGTGTGCAGCACGGCGGGGACGGTGGTGTTCGTCCGCCACGCGCGCTGGCTCGCCTCCCGCGAGCGCCGCGGTGCGCTGCTACTGCTCTCGGCCGGCCTGATCCCCCAGTTCTTCGCGGCGACCTACCTGTTCGAGTGGATCGACTGGCCGCTCGATCCCACGCCGGCGTCGCTCGGCGTCTCGGCGGCGATCCTGTATCCGGTGATCCTCGGCATGCGTGCCTTCGAGGATCTGCCGCTGCTCCGGCGCGACGTGATCGAGCACCTGCCCGACCCGGTGCTGATTGCCGATCCCGAGGGCCGGCTCGTCGATCTGAATCCCGCGGCGCGGCGCCTGCTCCCCGAGGCCCGAGCGCTTCGCCACCAGCCCCTGCAGGAGGTGATCGCGCGCATCTCGCCCCACGACGGGGCGCCCGCCGGCGAGGAGATCCTCGCGTCGGGCGAGGTGATGCTGCCCGACGTGCCTTCCGAGGACGGCCGCCACTTCCGCCTGCGCGGGGCGCGGGTGGAATCGCAGTACGGCACCGCGGCCGGCTTCTTCGTCGTGCTCCACGATCGCTCCGACGAGCTGCGGGCCGAGCGGGCGCTGCGCCAGGCCCAGCGCCTGGACAGCGTGGGCATGCTCGCCGCGGGCATCGCCCACGAGCTGAACAACCCGCTGGCCTTCGTGAACGCGAACCTGACGCACCTGTCCGACGCCGTGGCCGCCGCCAAGAGCCACGCGCCCTCCCACGGCCACGAGGCGGAGCTGCTCGACGAGGCGCCCTCGGTGCTCGCGGAGACCCGCCAGGGCGTCGACCGCATCGCCGAGATCGTCTCGGGCATGCAGCGGCTCTCCCGCCGCACCGACGGCATCCGCGAGCCCCTCGACGTGGGCCCCGTGGTCGAGGAGGCCGTTCGCATGGCCGCGCTCTCCACCGGCTCGGGCCGGGTGGAGATCGATCTCCCCGAGGATCTCCCGATGGTGACGGGCTCGCGAGGCGAGCTGGTGCAGGTGCTCTTGAACCTGATCGTGAACGCGCGCCAGGCCCTGGCGGACCGCGAGGACGGCCGCGTGCGGGTGCGCGTGCGCAGCGCGGACGGCGCCGTGGACATCGAGGTCGAGGACGACGGCCCGGGCATCCCCCAGGCCACCATCGACCGGATCTTCGACCCCTTCTTCACCACCAAGGCCCCGGATCAGGGCACCGGGCTCGGGCTTCCCATCGCCTACGACCTGGTCCGCGACCACGGCGGGCGCCTGACCGCCGATCGAAGCCCTCTCGGCGGCGCGCGCTTCACCGTGTGCCTGCCCGCGCGGGCCGCCTAGCCGTTCGCGCTCAGAGCGGCAGCGCGTCGAGGGCCACGACCCGGTCGACCTCGAGGGCGGCACGACGGTGGGCGAACGCCTGCTGGTACGCGGGGTCGCGCAACAGATCGAGCAGGGCGCCGCGGTCGGGGTACCAGCCCACCACCACCATGTCCTCGTCGGCCGAGCTGCCGAAGAGGCCGGCCAGGGGCGGGCCCGCTGCGAGGAAGCGGCCCCCGACCCGGGTGAGCGCCTGCATGCTGACGGCGGTGTAGTCCGAGAAGGCCTGCTGGCCGGTCGCCTCGCGGCCGTCCGGGTAGACGGCCCGCTCGCGCAGCACGAAGTGGTTCACCAGCACCACGGGACCGTTGCTGTCCGAGGCGAACAGTCGCCGCCAGCGCTCGAGTGCGGCCATCTCGCCGTCGGGCTCGTAGCGCAGCAGCAGCTCGGCCAGCTCTTCGTCGTCGATCCAGGCATCCATCCTCGTTCCTCCAGCGTCCCGGGCGGGCGCGGCCGGGATCCTGCAATCGCTTCTTCATCCGCGCCCATGGCGTGGGCGGGCGTCGTTCCGCTATCTGCCGGGCTCAATCTCGCGAGACCTGCCGGGGTCGAGGCCAGGGCGGCGCAGCCCCGGAGCCCTCTCGCGAGCCCTGCGTCGAGGAGTTGCGCCCGGCTTCGGGTGTGAGCTCAGCGTTCTCACGAGGGCCTCGCCTCCATGTACTGGACGGGGTCGCGCCAGCCAACCCCGTCGACCCCGTCGACCCCGTCGGGCGATGTGCCGCCATGCGCATCGGTTCCGTCTCGATCTCCCTGCTGATAGCTACCGCGCTCACGCTGGTGGGCAACGCCCTGCTCTCGACCCTCGCGGCCGTGCGCCTGGCCGACGCCGGCGTGCCCGAGGCCCGCGGCGGCTTGATCCTCGCCTGCTACTTCGCGGGCATCACCCTCGGCACCCAGCTGCTGGTGCCGACGATCCGCCGGGTGGGCAACGCCCGGGCCTTCGCCGCCGCGACCGGCCTGGCCGTGGCCGCCGCCCTGGCCCATGGGCTGGTTCCGCCGGGGCTCGGCTGGGCGGCGCTCCGGGGGGTGACCGGCGTGGCCATGGCGGGCGTCTACATGACCCTCGAGTCGTGGCTCAACGCCGACGCCGCCCCCGAGCAGCGCGGCCGCGTGATGGCGGCCTACCTCGTGGCCCTCTACCTCGGCGGCACCCTGGGCCAGCTGATCCTGCCCGTCTGGCCGAGCACGGGGATCGAGGCCTTCGCCTTCGCGGCCCTGGCCGTGAGCCTCTCGATGATCCCGGTGGCGCTCACGCGCACCCCCCAGCCCGACCTCGAGCTGGCCGATCCGATCCCGGCCCGCGCGCTGCTTCGCGTGGCTCCCCTCGGCTGGGGTGCGGCCTGGGTGTCGGGCTTCGTCTCGGCGGTGATCTACGCGAGCATCCCGCTCTCCGAACGCGCCGCCGGCCAGTCGGCCGAGCAGGTCTCGGCGTTGATGACGGCCTTCGTGCTCGGGGGCTTCGCGGGCCAGTGGCCGATCGGGCGGCTCTCCGATCGCATCGATCGGCGCGGGGTGTTGATGGGTGTCGCGGCGCTCGTCTCGCTCGGCTGCGCCGCGCTTCCCCTCGCCGCCACGGCGCCGCCGGGCCTGCGCTTCGTGCTGGCGTTCGGGTTCGGCGCGCTCTCGTTCTCGATCTATCCGCTCTCGGTCGCGCACACCCTCGACCGCGTCGGTGCCGAGCGCGCGCTTCCGGCCGCCTCGGCCACGCTCCTGGCCTCGGCCGTCGGCGCGGTGGCCGGCCCGGTCGCGGCCTCGTCGGCCACGGCCTGGCTCGGCCCCGCCGCGCTCTACGGTCTCGTCGCGGTCTTCACCACGGCGCTCGCCCTGTGCGCCCTGTCGCGCTGGATCCGCATCGCGCCCGTCGAGCAGGAGGCGTTCCAGCCGGTGCCGCGCACCACGGCCGTGGCCTACGAGCTCGACCCGCGGGCCGAGGGCGACGAAGCGGACGCTGCCGCTACAGCCGACTCGACGAGAGACTCTCGTCTGCCTCCTCGGGCAGATCCAGGTGGATACCGCACTCCTGCCTGAGCCCGCCGAAGCGGCTGTCGCGCTCGTCGCCGTCCTCGAGGGAGACGGGCCGGCTCGAGTGCCAGTCGCCGACGCTCGCATAGCCCTGATCGAAGAGCGGGTGGTAGGGCAGGTCGTGCCGGGTCAGATACTCGTGCACGTCGCGTGAGCTCCAGGAGAGCAGCGGCAGCAGCTTCACGCGTCCCTTCTGCAGGCCCACCCGGGGCAGCGTGCGGCGGTGCTCCGTCTGGTCGGCGCGCAGGCCGGAGAGCCAGGCCCGGGCGCCGAGCCCGCGCAGCGTGCGCTCGAGGGGCTCGACCTTGCGGATTCGGTGGTAGCGATCGAGGTCGTCGCCGTCGCCTTCCCAGAGCTTCCCGTACAGGGCCTCCATGCGTGCGGGCGAGAGGTCGGCCTGCGCGACGTGGAGGTTCAGGTCCAGGCGCTCGGTGAGCTCGTCGGCAAAGCGATAGGTCTCCTCGGGCAGGTAGCCCGTGTCCACCCACACGACGGGCAGCTTCGGGGCCACCCGCGTGGCCAGGTGCAGCATCACGGCGGACTGGATGCCGAAGCTCGTGGTCAGGACGAGCTCGTCGCCGAAGTGGTCGACCGCGGCGTCGATCAGGCTCTCGGCCGAAGCGTCGTTCAGGGCGTCGAAGCCCGAGAGGTCGGGTCGCGGAAGGGGGGTCAGCGCAGGGGCGGGGTGGCGGGGCGGAAGGTCGGGGATCCAGGCAACGCTCACTTTCGAAGCTCCTTTGGCGCATCCTCTGTGCAATCAGTCGGATGCCGCTCTGGCGGAAACGGTCACGGGGTCGGGCACGCGCCCGGAGCCGGGTACGCCCCCGACACCCGTTCGGGTTCACGCCTTCGAGAGCGCTCTCTCGAGTCGCTCGGCAATCGCCTCGTAGGGCCTTGCGCCGGCCAGCTGGTCCACCACCTCACCGTCCCGGTAGATCACGAGCGCGGGGATCGAGCGGATGTCGAAGCGACGGGCCAGCTCCGGCTCGTCGTCCACGTTCACCTTGGCGACGAGGGCGCGGCCCTCGAAGTCCTCGGCGAGACGCGCCACCACGGGTGCCACGCGGCGGCAGGGTGCGCACCAGTCGGCCCAGAAGTCGACGAGGGTGACACCCTCGCCAGTGGCAGCGTCGAAGCGGTCCTTGCTCAGGGTTCGTACGGCATCGGCCATCGTTCGCTCCTTCCAATATGGGGGAATCGAGTGGGGGGGAATCGAGTGGGGGATTCGAGTGCATATACATGGATGCACGCGGGGGCCGCCGGGTTACGGAGCCGGCCTAACGAAGGGCGTTGAGCCGCGAGACGTCCATCCGCCGGGGCGGGGCGGAGGCCAGCGCCTCCCGGACGGCTTCCGGGAGCTGCTCCTGATGGGCCTCGAACACCTCGCGCTCCTCGAAGCGTACGTGTCGTTCCAGGAGCCGTCCGAAGGCCTGCACCTCCTCGAGGCTCGGCCGGGCCGTGGCCAGGGCGCTTCGCAGGGCCGCGTGATCCTGGCGGATCCGCTCCGCGGCGTCGCCAGCGCCGAGCGCCTCGAGGGCGGGCAGCAGGTGCGCCTCCTCGAGGGCGAAGTGGGGCTCGAAGTGCCCCGCGATGCCGTCGCGCACCGCGGCCCAGATCGCCTCGAGTCTTTCGGGCGTCGCCCGCTTGCAGCGCGCCGCGACGATGAGCGCCGTGTGGTGGTCGTCCGAGATCCCGCGAAGGGCGTCGATCCGCTTCATTCCTCCGAGGGTCGCACAGGCGCCTGGGGCGGGTTCGACGAGCGCTTCCCTTGGGATCGACGGAAGCGGCCGGGCGGCATCCCGACCTCGCGGCTGAAGACCCGCGTGAGGTGCGACTGGTCGCCGAATCCGCAGCACAGCGCAAGCTCGGAGAGCGGCATCCCCGTGGCCAGGAGCTCGCGCGCCCGCTCCAGGCGAAGCTCCGTGAGGTAGGAATGGGGCGGCCGTCCGGTCGCCTTCTTGAAGCCTCGTGCGAAGTGGAAGGGGCTCAGTCCGACGGCCTCCGCCAGCGCGCTCAGCGGGACGGGCTCCGACAGGTGGGTCTGCAGGTAGTCGATCGCGATACGCAGCCGGCGCAAATCGAGGCGCCCCCGGATCGGACGCGGACTCTTCACGGGAAGGGTGGCGTGATTCTCGAGCAGGTGGAGGGCGAGGGCGTGCGCGAGGGTGTCGGCGTACAGCTCGCCGCCTCCACCCTCGAGGGTCTCGCGCCGGAGTGCCATCAGCCCCGCCGCGAGCGGCGCGTCCTCGAAGCACGCGATCTGATGCAGTCGGACCCGCGCGGGATCGGTCCCCGAGACCTGCTCGGCGAGGCGCCCGAGCACGCCCGGGTGGAAGTGCACGTGTCCGGACTGGGTCCGGCCCCGCCAGTGGAACTTGAGCGGAGCCTCGGCGGGATGGATGCCCATCAGCAGAGGCGGCAGGCCGCCCTCGACCCATCGGCCTTCGACCGCGAGTGCCCGCCATTCGAGCGGGTTGAGCTGGATGTGCAGCGAGTCCTCGGTGAGGCCGCCGTCGAGATCGAGCTCGCCGCCCTCGGAGAGCTCGCGTCGCTCGAAGTACTTGAGCAGGAGCGCGCTCCCGGCGCTCCGGGTGGCGTGGATCGAAGCCGGCGACAGCTCCTCGGTCTGGACCGATGCCTCGGCTTGCACGCGGAGGATTCCGTCCGAATGCAGTTCACCCGACATGCTCGAAGCCTAGATCGGCTCACGAGTCCGACAACGCGAGCCGATCCCGGCACTGCGCAAGGACGTCCAAGACCCACCTCGCCTCGTTCCACGCCGCAAGCCCGTCCAAGACCGGAGCCTGCTCGCCTCCGACACTGATTTGCAGCACGCCGCTCACAGACGAGGAGCCGAACCATGACCAGACTCGAGGGCAAGTGCGCGATCGTGACCGGAGGAAGTAGCGGGATCGGGCTCGCGACCGCGAGGGAGTTCGTGAACGAGGGAGCCCGCGTCCTGATCACGGGCCGCAACGAGGAGCGCCTCGTCGACGCGGTCGCCGAGCTCGGTCCGCAGGCGTCCGCGCAGCGCGCCGACGTGAGCTCGCTGGCGGATCTCGAGGGGCTAGCCGAGACCGCGAAGGATCGGTTGGGCCGCGTCGACGTGCTCTTCGCCAACGCGGGGTCAGGCTACTTCGCGCCGATCGACGCCATCGAGGAGCGGGGCTACGACCAGCAGTTCGACGTCAATGTGAAGGGGGTCTTCTTCACGGTGCAGAAGCTCCTGCCCCTGCTCTCCTACGGAGCCAGCGTGATCCTGAACGCCTCGGCCGTCCACGAGAAGGGAGTGGCCGCGGGATCCGTCTACTTCGCCACCAAGGCCGCCGTCCGATCCTTTGCCCGTTCCCTCGCGGCGGAGCTCGCACCGCGCGGTATCCGCGTCAATGCGCTCAGCCCCGGGATCGTACGCACCCACTTCGCGAGCGCGCTCGACATGCCCGAGGAGGACTTCGAGGGCTTCATCGAGATGGTGAAAGCCAGCGCGCCCCTGGGCCGGGAGGGTGAGGCCCGGGAGGTGGCCCGCGGCGCCGTCTTCCTCGCGAGCGACGACTCGTCCTATGTGACGGCGACGGACCTGCTGGTCGATGGCGGCTTCATGAGCGTCTGAAGAGCCGCCTTCAGCAATCCGGCCCGCAGCCGGACGTCGCGCTCGGGCGCGCCCGGCCGAGCCACCACCAGGCGCCGAGCCCGCCGAGCAGGGCGCCCGCCGCGATGGGAGCCGGCGCGTCGAGCCCGGCCAGCGGCGCGGCGGCCGCGCCCAGCAGGGCGGCGGCGCCGATCGGAAGTACGCAGCATACGATGAGGCTCGCGAGCAGCCCGACGCCCGCGGCCTTCAGGAGGCGGCGCGTCGGTCGATCGTACGGCGGGCTGCTCTCGGTCGCCTGGAAGTCTCGGAACACCCCCGCGTCGGGATCGACGCCGTGGATCTCGAGCCGGCGGCGTTCCGGCTCGCGGCCCGCGCGGTGCACGAAGCCGATGCTCCCGCAGCACTCCTTCTCGAGGGCGACCAGGCGGTCGAGGGCGTCGGCCACGCCGGGGGCGGCGCGCAGCTCGAGCGCGAGTCCGTCGGGGAGGCGCTCGGTCTCGACCGCGTGGGGAAGGATCGCCGTGCGGATCCAGGCGAGCCGGTCCTCCAGGCCCTCGGGCGGGAGCGTGCAGACCCGGGCCGGGTCCTGACCCGCCAGCGTGGGAAGCTCTTCGCCCTGCATGGTCATCCTTTCCGGGCGCCGGCTTGCGCGCCCTCGAGCCGGCGAAGGCCGCGCCGGGCGGCCACGCCCGCCCACAGCGACTCCACCACGAAGAAGGGCCAGGATCCGATGAGGGCGGCATAGCTCGCGGCCCCTATACAGCCGGCGGCGAAGCCGAACGTGAAGCCCACCCCGCGCTCCTCGAGCGCGTAGCAGAGCATCATCGCCGTGACCGCCACCGTACCGAGCCCTTCGATCATGGCGGGAGCATACGACCTCGAGTGCACTTGAAGTCAAGGGGTGCAGCACCGGGCGAGAGCGCGATCCTCACGGGAGCCAGGAGGTGTGCCATGTCGGAGGTTCCCCAGCTGCGCATTGGCGAGGTCGCGAAGCGCAGCGGGCTCGCCGCGTCGGCCATCCGCTACTACGAGAGCGAGGGCCTGATCCGCAAGCCGGCTCGCCGCAGCGGGCAGCGCGTCTACGACGAGAGCGTGCTCGACCAGCTGGCCCTGATCGATCTGGCCAAGGGCGCGGGCTTCACCATGGCCGAGATCAAGAAGCTGCTCTCGGACTTTGCGCGGCGCACGCCTCCGGGCGAGCGCTGGCGGCAGCTCACCGCGAAGAAGCTCGCAGAGCTCGACGCGCGGATCGCCGAGGCCGAGCGCATGAAGACCGTGCTGCGCAAGGTGATGCGCTGCCACTGCCCGACCCTCGACGACTGCAGCCGCGCCCTGCGCAAGGCTCAGCCCGGGTAGCGGATCCCGGCCATCAGCTCCTCGTGGCGGCGAGTCAGCTCGCCGGCCCGCTCCTCGTCGTCCGGCATCAGCGCGAAGAAGCGGCCCTCGCGCAGTGCGTCCACGCCGTGGGCCGCGACATCGGACGCGGACATCCCCTGGCTGCGCCAGCGCTCGCCGATCTCCTCGGGGAGGTGGCGTGGGCCGCCGAAGCGCTCGGGCCGGGCACGGGCGCCGTCCCAGATGCGGGTGTTCACCAGGCCCGGACACAGGAGCGTCACGCCGATGCCGTCGGGTGCGAGCTCGCAGCGCAGGCCTTCGGCGATTCCGACCACGGCGTACTTGCTGGCCGCGTAGGCGGGCGTCAGGCCCTCCGGATGGGTGAGGCCGGCCATCGATCCGGTGACTCCGACGGCGCGAAAGCCCTCCTGCTCGCGCAGGACGGGAACGAAGGCCCGGATGGTGTCGATCACCCCGTCGACGTTCACCGAGTACATCCAGCGCAGATTGCTCCGCGGGCCGTCGGCGAAGCCCTGGGCGATGCCGAGCCCCGCGTTCGCCCACACGACGTGCACGGGCCCGAGCTCCGCTGCCACCCGCGCCGCGGCGGCCTCGATCGAAGCCTCGTCGGAGACGTCGCAGCCGTGGGCGAGGGCGCGGACGCCGAGCGAGCGGGCTTCCTCGGCGACGCTCTGCGCGGCGTCCTCCCGGATGTCGAGGACGGCCACGTCCGCGCCCGCTTGCGCCAGGGCGAGCACCAGCGCCCGCCCGATGCCGTCGCCTCCCCCCGTCATGACCGCCGTGCGTCCGCCCAGATCCTGCAATCGCAACCCTCCTCTGCGAAACCTAGCGGCGGGGCGTGCAGGCGGCTGCCAGGGTCGAGAGCCGGAACCCGTTGGCGCCCTGCCGGAAGGCGTCGCGTTCCTCACCAACGGCGCCGAGCGCGACGCCTTCCGCCAGGGCGCCAACGGGTTCCGGCTCTCGACCCTGGCGGCCGCCGTCGCACCCCGCCGCTAGGTTCCGGTTGGGAGGGTTGCGATTGCAGGATCTGGGCGGACGCACGGCGGTCATGACCGGGGGAGGCGACGGCATCGGGCGGGCGCTGGTGCTCGCCCTGGCGC
>JAAUYD010202159.1_pt1 | contig 14863 bp, 19 predicted proteins | sample 7278101 | NCBI WGS metagenome assembly JAAUYD01 (sample SAMN14350128, study PRJNA611818) | marine sediment metagenome | isolation source: surface marine sediment (0.6m) | place: French Polynesia: Moorea | collected 2018-08
AGCGCGCGACCGCAGATGGCACGCTCAGGTGTCGCAGGAAGCGCCTACGCGCCTGTTCCGATCGACAAACAGCCTGCGCATGGTCGGCATGACGACATAGACCATCGCCGGCACCATCAACAGGCTCATCACGAGCGTCCGCAATGCCACGGGCACCAGCGACAGCCAGGGTTCCAGAACCAACGCGATCAGCGTCAGCACCGGGTAGACCCCGATCCAGGTCAGCAGGACCAGCCGGTGGATCGACGGGCAGCCGTTGCGAACCGTCACGACGCACCTCCGGCGTAGGCCGACAGCGGCGTCAGAAACTCGAGGTAATTGCCGTTGTTGTCCTGCACGAAGATCAGCCGCCGGCCGGCATCGGCAAAACTCGTCGGCGGCACGACCAGCGGCACGCCACGCGACTCCAACTCCGCGGCGACCGCATCGACGTCGGCGGCCAGGAACGCCAGATGACCAAAGCCACGATCGCCGAGCGCGCTGCCCAGGTCCTCGGGTACCGCTTTTTGCTGGAACGGCTCAGGGGTCTCGACGACCTCGATCATGAAGCCGTTCAATTCGAGATACGCGAGCTTCGCGCCCAGAAACTCGGTTACCGTCCATTCGTGCCTGACCGTGAAGCCGAGCTTGTCGCGGTACCAGGCGATCGTGCCGTCGTAATCGCCGGTCGAGATCATCACGTGCTCGGCACGGATCTGGTTGAGTGGATCAGGCCGCGGCGTGGCGTTGGCGTTGGCGTTGGCGTCAGCGCTGGAGTTGGCACTGGCTGCGGGCGACGCCGGCGTCGCGGCGGCGGTCAATGCGGCGTGTTTTGCAGTATTCATCGTGTGTGCTCCTGTGTCTTCAGTCGATTGATTGGGACGCTGCGCCGAGGATCTCGACGAACTCGATCCATGTGCCTTCGGGATCCTTGATATGGAAGAAGGTCCGGTTCAGCGTCGGGTTCGTGAACGGTCCGGCGTAGATCTCGACGCCCTTGGCGCGCAGTTCGGCCATCGCGGCCTCCGCGTCGTCGACGACGAAGCAGATGTGTGCCCAACCCGAACGCGTGAAGTCTTCCGCGATGCTCCGCGGTCGCGGCGCAATATGCAGCGGCGAGCCGCCGCCGGCGACCCTTGTGGGCCATGCGGCAAGTTCTGTAACGCTCAGCCGGGACACGAGTGTTGTGGGCAAGGCGTCGTTCGCAGGTAATGGCTGGCCCTTTCCAAGAACGACAACGCAGACCACGACGCTTGTGTCCCGGCCCTTCGGGAGCGGCTGTGCAAGCGCGACTCGGCGTTGCGCTTCTCGCCAAGGGAACAAACCCTTACCCGCGAAGCGCGCCTTGATTCGCACTTGCACAGCCGCTCTGAGCATTACAGAACTTGCCGTATGGCCCACTAGTACGACGCCGTTGAACTCGAGGTAGGCGAAGCGCAGATCCGGATCGATGTACGGCGGTGCGTTCCAGCGAATCTGCTCGCGCGCGCCGAAGATGTCCTTGTACCAGGACACGGTCCGATCGAAATCGGTGACGCGGATCGCGATGTGCTGCAGCGTCATCGCCTGCAGCTGCGACGGCGCCGCGTGAACCGGTTGCGAGGTCGCCGGCGAGACAGCGGCGATGCCCAGGGCAAGTGCGATTGCGGTGGTCTTGAGTAAGGTCTGCATCGGTCGCTCTCCTGTCGAAAGGAGTCGGTCAGATGTGCTGCCAGGCGCGGACGTTCTGCTCGAGGTGAGCGATCGACGTCGTGCCCGGGATCACGATGGTGTTGGGTGAGCGCTGCAGCAGCCAGGCGAGCGCTTCGCCGGGGTCGAGGCGCGCGCCGTGCTGCAACGGGTGTGCGCCGAGCGGGCCATACGGGATGAACGCGATGCCGCGCTCGGCGGTATGGTCGACGAGTTCGGAGTCGGCTTGTTCGGACAGATTGAAGCGGTTCTGTACGCTCGCGATCGCGGCGACGGCCAGCGCGCGGTCGAGCTCGTCACGTGTAACGTTGGAAAGGCCGATGTGGCGGATGCGCCCGTCGGCCAGTGCCGCGACCGACGTCTCGATCGGCGTCGCCGGATCGACGCGGTGCAGTTGAAACAGATCGATGCGGTCGCGCCGCAGGTTGCGCAACGCGCCATCGATCTGCCGATGCAGCGCGTCGCGCGAGCCGTCGACCACCATCCGCCCGGCTTCGGGCTTGTCGACACCGCCCTTGGTCGCGATCACGACGGGCCGGTCGCCGAGCGCGTCGCCGACGATCTGGTCGGCCGTTTCGGGTCCGTACGACCAGGCACTGTCGAAAAAGTCGACGCCGAGCTCGGCCGCGCGACGCAGTAACGCCACGCCGCCTGCCCAGTCCGGATAGGGCCCGAAGTTGCCGGGTTGGCCGGTAAGGCGCATCGCGCCATAGCCGAGGCGATTGATCGTCAGGTCACCGGCCAGTGCGAATGTGCGCGGCGTGGTGTTCTCAAGTTGTGCAGACATCGGTGTTGCTCCTGTTCAATGAATTCCCGATGGCGCTACTGTGCCGACGCTGGGTGTTAGTTGGTAGACGGGTATCTGTAATATCTGATATACGTAAAACGTATGAGTAAACCGCTCGATCGTCTGACCCTGCTCGACACCTTCGTGCGCATCGCCGATGCCGGCAGCATCAGCGCGGCGGCGCGCGACCTGGGCCTGTCGCAGCCGTCGGCCAGCCGCCAGCTCGCCGAACTCGAGTCACGCTTGAAGACCCAGCTGATACGCCGCAACACGCATTCGCTGGCACTGACCGAGGCCGGTGTGGCATTGCTGGGCGACGCGCGCACGCTGCTCGACAGTTGGGAAGTGTTGGAAGAGCGGCACCTGGCGGGTCAGGGCGAGATCAACGGCACGCTGAAGGTTGTGGCGCCGGTCGCGCTCGGCCAGTTGCAGCTGGCACGGCTCGCGTGGCAGTTCCAGCTCGACCATCCGGGCGTGGCGCTGAACTGGCTGCTCGACGATCAACCGATCCGCTTCTCGGAACTCGGTTGCGACTGCTGGATCAAGGTCGGGCCGGTCAACGACGACACATTGATCGTCAAGCCCCTCGCGAGCGTCGAGCGGTTGTTGGTCGCGTCGTCAGACTTGGTCGAACGACACGGTCTACCGAAAACCCCCAAGGCGGCCGAGAAACTCCGACTGGTCGCACTGGCGCCATTCGAGGGGGGGGTCATTCCGTTGACCGGACCGCGTGGCGCCGGGGTTCGTATCGCGCCGCCACTGCGGCTGACCTCGAACAATATTCTCGCGGTCAAACAGGCAGTCGCAATGGGCCTCGGCATGGCCGTGCTGCCGCGCTGGTTCGTCCACGACGAACTGCAGCGCGGTGCGTTCGTCGATTTGCTGCCGCGCTGGCGCGCGCCGTCGCTGACGATCCATGTCGCCTACCTGCCGGGCCGCCACCAGCCGCGACGCCTGCGCGCATTCCTCGACCACATGGTGGCGCAGGTGCCGGCGATCGCCGGCGTGAAAGCCTGAGCGATCGCCGGCCGCCCTCAGCGTATCGCGACCGGATTGATCCACGAGCTCGACGCGCCGACGATCGGCAACGGCGTCGCGATGAACAGGAACTCGCTCCAGCCGCGCGCCGCGAGGCGCTCGGTCGCGACGTTCTCGAGCAGGTAGACACCGTGCTGCGCGAGCAGTATCTGGTGCACCGGGAACAGCATGCCGTCGTGCTCGAACGGCATGACCTCGAGCGACCCGCTGTCGCCACCGACCGCGACGACGCCCTGGGCGGCCAGCCAGCGCGCCGCCGCGATTCCGGGTCCGGGCTGGCCGGACAGGAAGCGTGCGCGCTGCCCGTCGTCGAGCAGCCGGCGGTGGCCGGTATGGAACAGCACGACGTCGCCCGGCTTGATCGACGCCAGGCCCTGGCGCGCCATCGCCGCCTGGATGTCGGCGACGCTGATCGCAAAACCGATGTCGACACGATCGACGCCCTTCAACGCGGCGATGTCGAGCAGCACGCCGCGCGTGACGATCGGTGGCACGTTCTCGATGCCGAGCTCGCGGAGTCCCGACACGGCCTGGATGTCGGCGCCGCGGCGGCCGTTGAAGAAGTGGCCGTCGACACCCATGTGGGCCAGCCCGTCGATCTGCGTACCGGTATTGATCGACGCGATCACGACGTCTTCGTTGTTCGAATGTGCCGTGCCCTCGTTCTGACTGACGATCAGGTCGAAGCGGCGCCAGCCGTACGCGGGCGTGTCACGCGACAGCGGCACCGCCAGGCTGACGGTCTCGCCGGTCTGGACGAGCGCGAGCGCCGCCTGCACGGTATCGGGGACCAGACGGTTGGCCGAACCGCGCTGGTCATCGTCGCCGTATGGCGACGCCAGCGATGCCGGATCGACGACCCAGCGCGGGTCGGTCTGCGCAGCGGCCGGCGCATTCGCCAGCGTGGCGGCCAGCAGCGCAACGATGCGACGTGCGGTGGATCGGTTCATCGATCGGTCCTCCCGGTTCGGCTGGTTTCGAGTGGCGCGTAGAGCTCGACGTAGCGGCCGCTGGGTTCGCGGATCAGCGCAATCGACACGCCATAGTCGGGTCGTTGGATCCGGTACTCGGGCGTGACGCCGTGCGTCGCGAGATGGGCGAGTGCGCGCTCCAGATCGGCGACCTGGAAGCCGATGTGCTTGTATCCCGTGCGGCGGTAATCGGCGGCGATGTCGGCCGGCGTCGTGGTCTCGACGGGCTCGCCACCACCGACGATCTCGACATGAAGCTCGTCGGCGATGTGCAGGAACACGATCTCGATCGCCGGATCGATGTTGGCGACCCGCGAGCGCCGTACCTCGCGCGCACCGAACGCGTCTTGCCACCACGCGACCGACGCATCGACGTCGGCGACGCGCAGCGCGACGTGATTGGCGCGGAACATCAGCGCGGTGCTAGACGCCGGCGGCGTCGCCGGTGCGGTCGTCATGGCCATGGCGGGCATGGCCGTTGCGGTAGCCGTCGCCAGCAGCAGGCCGAGGACAGCGAGTGATCGACGGTTCATCGTGCTTTCCCCCGTTGGTCAACGGTCAGTCGCTGATACCGGCCGCCTTCTCGAAGACGTACCAGTTGCCCTCGTTCCAGCTGATGTGCTGGACGATCTTGCGGATCTTCCAGCCGTCGTCGGTACGCACGAGCCAGTTGTCGTAGTGGCCGACCATGGTCTGCACCGGCACGCCCTTGTCGTTCGGCAGATAGTGCTGGGCGTGCAGCAACGAGCGCACATAGGCCTCGTCACCGTCAATCCGGATCGACAACGGCATCGCGATATGCTGGGTGCCGCGCAGCTTGGCGAAGAACGGCTTGACCGCCTCGACCCAGTCGTCGGCCTGCATCGTCACCAGGCCGTCACCGATCGACGCCGAGAAGTCCATCTCGATCTGGTCGGTGAACACCGAGCGATGCAGTGCCCAGTCCTGCGTGTCGAATGCCAGGCCGTAGTTGACGATCAGCTGCGTGATCTCTTCGCGATCGAGCAGCCGCTGCAGCTTCGCGCCGTGGCTGGCCGCGGCGTCGACGATCGGCGTCGGAGCGGTGTGTGCGGGCGTTGCAGCACCCAGCGTCATGGCCAGAGCCAGGGCCGTCGGCAGGCGGTATTTCATCGTCTTGTCCTCGATTTCCAGTTGGGTGTCTCGGCGGCCGCCGCGGGGCGTCGCCAGCTTGTGATAGGGACTCTAGTCGCGTGCGTGTCGAGCAGGTATCCTCTGGATCTGCATTTGAAGGATGCGAAATCTGCAATCGAAGGGCGGATCCGCGTCAACGGGCGGGCATCGTGCGCGGCACCGTACGTGCTGAATTCGGGACCGGCCTACGGAAAAGCGAGGGCAGAGATGCGCGGAAAACTCGAGGATCTGCAGCTTTTTCGACGCATCGTCGAGACGGGCAGCCTGCGCCAGGCGGCCGAGGAGATCGGTACCGACCCGTCCAATGTGTCGCGCCGGCTGACGGCGCTCGAGGACCAGCTCGGCGCCAAGCTGATCGAGCGCTCGCGGGTCCGCTCGCGGCCGACCGATGCCGGCGACCGCTACTACGCCAGGCTGACCAACATCCTCGAAGACCTCGAGGCGCTCAACGCCAGTGTCGGTGGCGCCGCCGACGAACCGATCGGGACCTTGCGCGTCGCCGCGCCGCTCGATTTCGGCACGCGCTACATCGGGCCGTGGCTGCACGAACTCGCCGCCGCGTCGCCGCGCCTGAATGTCGATCTGCACCTCAGCGACGAGTACGTCGATCTGATGGCGCGCCGCATCGACGTCACGATCCGCATCGGCGAGGTGCGCGACGCGAACCTGCGGGCGCGGCGCCTCGGCGTGATGCCGCTGGCTATCGTCGCCAGCCGCCGCTATGTCGACAGGGCCGGCGCGCCCGAGACGCCCGCGGGCCTCGATGACCACGAGTTCGTCTTGCACGCCGGGCTCGCCGTCGACGACGGGCTGACGTTGACGCACGACAGCGGCGGCACGACGACGGTCGCCGTGACCGGTCGCTTCCACGTCAGCACGCTCGGCGGTGCCGCGGAGATCGTGCGCGCCGGCGGCGGACTGCATTTCGGCCCGCTGTGGTACTTCGCCGACGACATCGCGTCGGGCGCACTGCTGCGCGTGCTGCCGGAGTGGTCACCGCCGCGCTTTCCGGTGCATGCGCTGTACCTGCCGACGCGTTATGTCCCAGCGAAGATCCGTCACTTCATCGATCTGTGTGTGGACAGGATGCGTGCGACGCCCGGGATCGACGCGCCCGACTGAGATCACCACGCTCTCACCGCAGCAGGATCGACAGGCCCGGATCCACACCGCCCGTCGGTGCCCCGTGGTACCGGCGCCCGGCGATGCGGCGATCGATGACGGCGCGCTCAGCGGCGCGGGTCGGCGTGGGCTCACCGCTTCTCGGCCGTCGCGACGACATAGTCGAGCCCACGAAACAGACGCCCGGCATCCAGCGACAGCGACGCCCGGGCCAGCGCGCGCGGCAGCGGATGCAGGGCCTGCAACGGCGTCGGATCGCGCCGCAGGCAGGCGACCAGTGGCACGTAGACATCGTCACGGATCGAACGCACGTCGACAGCGGCGAAACCGATCCGTGCCAGCAAGGCGCGGTAGTCGCCGCGGGCGTAGGCGTTGTCGTCCGGGATCGCGAAGCGACTGGCACTCCAGCGCCACGCGCGGCTCCAACGGTACCCGCCCGTGTCGGCATTGGCGACACCGATCGGCAGGATGTCTGCCGTCACCAGCCGCCCGCCGGGCCGCAGCACGCGCAGGGCCTCGCGAAAGAAACGTTCGCGCGTGCGGAAGTGGAACGCGCTCTCGAGGGCGATGACGACATCGGCGCTCGCGTCGGCCAACGGCATCGCGGTCGCCGAACCGACACGCAGGTCGATGCGACCGTCGAGGCCCGCCTGGCGCACGCGCTGCCGCGCGTGCACGACCTGCGACGGCGTGACATTCAGGCCGATGATGCCAAGGGTCGGTGACCGCCGGGCCCAATAGATGTCCTGTTCGGCGAACCCGAAACCACAGTCGACGAGCCGGTCGCCGGCGCGGAACCGGGCGGCGTCGCCGACCAGCCGGACCAGCGCCTCGCAGGCATCGTCGAGCGTGGTCGCGTCGCGCCAGTAACCCAGGTTCAAGTACAGGCCACGCGACGTCGGGCCATCCCTGCCCAACAGCTCGTAGATCGACGGCGCAAGCGGTCGCTGCAACGGGTTGAACAACCAGTTCGCGTAGCGCGCGGTGCGCTGCAGGTCATAGATAGGCCTGATCATCCAATCACTCCCGGGCCGCTGATTGGGCAACCCGACGCCGGCGTCGACCGGCGACGTCGTCGTGACCCTGACCGCGGATCTGAGCAAGCCGGCAGCGGTGGCGCCTCGTGCACGTCGCGCGGACACGGCATCGCAGCATCAGCGCCGACACCGGCGGTCGCGTCTGCACGACGCGGCGACCGCCGCGCACCGAGCGCCGCCGCTTGTCCGGCCGTTGCCGGGTCTGCGTGGACGACCGTGACGACCACGGCCCGCCCGAATATCCACTCGCCACTGTCGAGCCACGGCGTCGCCGCGTCGATCCGCCAATCGGTCACGGCGCGCGGCGAGCGCTCAGGCGGTGTGTCGCTGTACGTCGCGCTGCGCCTTGCGCTGGCGCTGCGACAGACGTGGCCGCCAGATACCGAGCACGACGTTGACGACGGCCACGGCCACGATCACCCACAGCACACCCCATTCCTCGCCGATGCGTTGACCGAGCTGCGCCGGATCGGCGTTACCGGCCAACGCCTGCGCGCTCAGCATCGCCTCGTGTTCCGCAGGGCCCTGGATCGAGAACATCACGCCCTTGAACACCAGGATGCCGGTCGCCAGCTTGATCCAGACCCAGCCCGCGTGGATGAACGCACTCGTCAGCATCATCGACCACAGGCCGCTCAGCAGCACCAGGGCGAGCGACGGCAGCAGCAGCCACTCGGCGATCTTGCCCATGATCGCGCGGTGGTTCGCATAGGCGTCGAGCGCGCCGGGATCCGGGATCAGCACGAGCAGCACGAGCAGCGCCGCCATCGCCCCGATCAGGCCGATCGCGCCCATCGAGTGCAGGAACTTGACGAAACGACGCATATTTCCTCCCCGTCAGGCCGTGATGACATCGCGCGACGTGCTGCCGCGGATCGCTGTGCCGGCGATATCGCGCCGAGCGGCTTCCAGAACAGGAGCCTAGGTCACCGGTACCGAGCGCTTCAATCGGCAGCCGCCCTGCGGCTGGCCTGGACATGACGTCGACAGCGGCGTCGCGGCCGCTGGCGTGCGTCGCTCGCACGCGGCGCCGGTTGCGCGGGTCAATGCCGGCCGCAGCGTCAACTGCCGGCCAGGCCAGCGGCGCCGCCGATCGTCCGCTGTTCTCCACACTGACTAGAATCCCAGCATCCCGCCAAGCAGGCCGCATTCGTCAGGGACCCGCGCGATGACCGCCACGCAAACGCTCGAGACCGTCGACACCGACACGCTGTGCATCGGCTATCTGCGTTCAGGTCCACGGAGCGGCAGGGTCGCGGTACTGCTGCATGGCTGGCCCGATGCACCGACGACCTGGACAGGCGTCCTGCCGGCGCTGCACCAGGCCGGCTGGCAGACGCTGTCGCCGTACCTGCGCGGCTACGGTCCGACGCGTTTCCGTTCCGCGTCGACGATGCGCTCCGGGCAGTTGAGCGCGCTCGGCCAGGACGTGCTGGACTTCGCCGACGCGCTCGCGCTGCAGCGCTTCGCCGTGATCGGCCACGACTGGGGCGCGCGTGCCGCGTATATCGCCAGCTGCGTCGCGCCCGAGCGCATCAGTCACTGCGCGGCCCTGTCGGTCGGCTGGGGTACCAATGACCCGGACCAGGACCTGAGCCTGCGCCAGGTGCAGAACTACTGGTATCACTGGTACATGGCACTCGAGCGCGGCGCCGCGCTGGTACGCGACGAGCGCCGCGCCCTGACCCGCCACATCTGGGACATCTGGAACCCCGGCTGGACGATCTCCGACGCCGAGTTCGACGCCACCGCTCGCGCGTTCGACAACCCGGACTGGGCCGAGGTCGTCGTGCATTCGTATCGCGTGCGTTGGGGACTGGCGCCGCGCGACCCGGCGTTCGACGCGCTCGAGAACCGGCTCAGGGCCGACCCGACGATCGCGGTGCCGACCTTGATGCTGCACGGCGGCGCCGATCCGTGCAACGAGCCCGCGACCTCCGCCGGCAGGGCGTCGCTGTTCTCCGGGCCGTACCGGCGCGACATCATCGACGGTGCCGGGCATTTTCCGCAGCGCGACTCGGCAGCGGCGGTCGCCGCGGCGTTGCAGGCGTTCCTGTCGGCGTGACCGGCCACCGCACATCGGGACGGCTGTCGCGCCCGGCAGGCCGGCTCGCCCGCGTCATTTGCTGCACCGGCCGCAGCGACACGGGCCTGCACCAGGCCCACAACGGTGGACGGCGGGCGGCCCGCGGCGAGCGCGATGACCATGCCGGCCGACCGCCCTTGTCGCCGGCCAATGTGCCGACTATTATTTAACCACTTGGTTAAATAACGAGGCGGCCGACGTGGCCAGCGACACCCTGAGCCAGACCTTCAATGCCCTCGCCGACCCGACGCGGCGCGCGATCCTCGCCAACCTGACACACGGCCCGCGTACCGTCGCCGAGCTCGCGACGCCGTTCGCAATCAGTGCCCCGGCGATCAGCAAGCACCTCAAGGTGCTCGAACGCGCCGGCCTGATCGCGCGCGGCCGGAAGGCGCAGACGCGTCCATGCGGCCTGCAGGTCAAGCCCCTCGCGGAGGCCTTTGCGTACCTCGACGACTACCGCAGGCTCTGGGACCAGAGCCTGGACCGCCTCGACGCCTACCTGCAGGCGCTCAAGGCCCAGGAACAGAACGATGCCACAGGCTGAGAACGCCGCGGCCGAACTGACGATGACGCGGCTGCTCGATGCCCCGCGCGAACTGGTGTGGCAGGCATGGACCGATCCCGGGCACGTGCAGAACTGGTGGGGGCCACACGCGTGCACCAACAGCGATTGCGTCATCGAGCTGCGGGTCGGCGGCGCCTTCCGGCTGGACATGCACGCCGCCGATGGCGCGACCTACCCGTGTCGCGGCACGATTTGCGAGGTCGTCGCGCCACGTCGCCTGGTCATCGAGGGCGATGCGCTGTGCCCACATCCGTGCGGCGCCGGCCTGCCACCAAACGCCATTGTCACGTTGACGCTGGATGCGCATGGCGACAAGACGCGGCTGACGCTGCATACCCGCTTCCCGTCGGCAGCGGCGCAGCGTGGCGCCGACGACGCCGGCTTCGTCGTCGGCTGGGAGGCCACGCTCGATCGCCTCGGCGATTACCTGTAGACGGCGGACGACACGCAACGGAGCGAAAGCGTGCAATACCAGACCTTTGTCAATCTGCCGGTGCGCGATCTGCAGGCCTCGATAGCGTTCTTCGAGCGGCTCGGCTTCGCGTTCGATCCCGGGTTTCGCAATGACGACGCCGCCGGCATGGTGATCAACGACGGCTGCAGCTACGCGATGCTGCTGACGCACGAGTTCTTCGCGTCGTTCGTCCCGCACAAGGCCGTCGCCGACGCGGCCGCCGCGAGCGAAGTCCTGGTCGCGCTGCAGTGCGACACGCGCGACGACATCAACGACCTGGCCACCAAGGCGGTCAACGCCGGCGGCCGCAGCTACCGCGAACCGCAGGACCACGGCTTCATGTACGGGCACGGCTTCGAGGACCTCGACGGCCACGTCTGGGAGGTGCTCTGCATGAACGAGCCCCCTGGCAACACGGAGTGATCGACATGCAGAAGGTCGTCACGTCGCTGTGGTTCAACAACTGCGCCGAGCAGGCCGTGGATCACTACACCAGCGTGTTCGACGACGCGCGGATCCGGCGCATCACCCGCTACGGCGAGGCCGGCCCCGAACCGGCCGGCAAGGTCATGACCATCGAGTTCGAGCTCGCCGGACAGGCGTTCGTCGCGATCAACAGCGATGCGCAGTTACCTTTTTCGCCGGCGATCTCGCTGCTCGTCAACTGTCATGACCAGGCGGAGATCGATGCCCTGTGGGAGCAGCTCGCGGTCGACCCGGATGCCGGGCAGTGCGGCTGGCTCGTAGACAGGTTCGGCCTGTCGTGGCAGATCGTGCCCGACGAGCTCAACGATATGCTGAACGACAGCGACCCGGCGAAGTCGCAGGCGGTCATGCGCGCGCTGCTGTCGATGACCAAGCTCGACCTGGCGGCCCTACGCGGCGCCTACGCCAGTAACTGACGGCGCAGCCGCCCGACGACCCGCGAAACAGGAGAACGCCGACCATGTCCGACATCATTCTGCTCGGTACCCGCAAGGGTTGCGTGATACTCGACCGCTCGGGATCGACCTGGCGCCCGCGTCGCATCGCGCATGCCGGCGTACCGGTCTGTTACGCCGCCCGCGATCCGCGTGACGGCACGCTGTGGGCGTCGCTCGATCACGGTCACTGGGGCCCGAAGCTGTCGCGCTCGCGCGACGACGGCGCGAGCTGGGACGACGCGCCGTCGATCAAGTACCCGCAGGGCGCGCGCTACATCGTCAAGTACCTGCCGACGCCGGACTTCGATCCGGCGGCGCCGACGGCCCGGCCCGAGTACCGCGACGCCACGGTGTTCAAGATCTGGAACATCGCGTTCGGCGACGCGACGCAGCCGGGCCGGCTGTACGCGGGGACGATACCGGGTGGCCTGTTCGTCAGCGACGACGGCGGCGAGACCTGGCAACTCAACCGCCCGCTGTGGAACCACGCGAGCCGCGGCGGCGACCTGTTCGATGGTGACGCGACCAGCGAGAACCACTGGCAGGGCACGCCGGCGAGCATCGACTACGGCGTGTTCGAGCCCGGCATCCATTCGATCGTCGTCGACCCGCGCGATCCCGACCACATCCACGTCGCCGTATCGACCGCCGGCGTGCTCGAGACCACGGACGGTGGCGCGACCTGGGCGGGCCGCAACCAGGGCATGCTGATGGACTACTCGCCCGAGCCCGAGGGCGAGTGGGGCCATGACCCGCACTTCGTCGCCGGCTGTCCCGGCCAACCGGACCACCTGTGGCAGCAGAACCACTGCGGCGTGTTCTACAGCGACGACGGCGCACGCAGCTGGCGCAAGGTCAGCATGCCGGAGGCCGGCGTGCAGTTCGGCTTTCCGGTCGCCGTCGACGCCCAAGACGGGCGCACGGCGTGGGTCGTGCCGGCGCGCGGCGATGCCGAGCGCATGGCGATCGACGGCGGCCTGTCGGTGGCGCGCACGACAGACGGCGGGCAGTCGTGGCAGGCGTTGCGCAGCGGGCTGCCGCAGCACGACGCCTACGACATCGTGCTCAGGCATGCACTCGACGTCGCCGGCGACACGCTGTGTTTCGGCAGCACGACCGGCAACGTCTACCTGTCGGAAGACCGCGGCGAGAGCTGGCGCTGCGTCGGCACCAACTTTCCGCCGGTCTACTCGGTGCGCTTCGGCTGACGGCGATGCCCAGAGTCGCGATGACTGCACACCTGTTGCGCTTCTTCCCGGCGCTTGCAGACCGCGAGCTGACGGTGCCGGCAGGCTCGGTCGCCGATGTACTGCGCGCCGTCGACGAGATCGCGCCCGGTTTCTGCGACTACGTGCTCGACGAGCGCGGCGCGCTGCGCCGACACGTCAAGCTCAGCGTCAACGACGTGCTCGTCATCGACCGCCAGACCCTGTCGGACCAGGTCGCCGACGACGCGACGCTGTACATCTTCCAGGCGCTGAGCGGCGGCTAGCCTGCGGGTTGCAGGCGCCGGAAAACACCAACGCTGCAGGCAACTGGCCCGAAGCCGGTGTCCGTCGGACCTTGCGACGGTCCGCGATTCGCGGTTCGTGCCCGGGACACAAGGGGTCAGTACCGTTTTCCTGTCGCCGGGGAGCACGCAGAAAAGGGTACTGACCCCTCTTCGCGTTCGCGGGGCAAACCGGTCGGGAGATGACGGGGCGCGATACCGGCAACGGTCAGACTGGGTACTGACCCCTGGTTCCCCGCGCCGCCGGTTCGGCGCGGCAGCGGCAGACCGACACACGGCCGGTGCCGCGCCGACCCGTTTTGTCGGGTTTGCGACAAACCGGGCGTGGCGTGACAGCGGTCGACGCAGCAAATCCCCGCAAACTGGCGTGGTTGCCGGGTGCGATTATCGATGGCGTGTGAATTGCATGGAGTGGTCAGGCCGCGGCACCATGCCGCAGGGGAGCGACACGGTCAAAGCCGCGCACGTTCCCGATAGCGCCGCCCCAGCCACGACGGCCGCAGGCGGCACGAGCAACCTGGGAAGCATCCGATGTACGTATGCGTATGCAATGCGGTCAACGACCGCCTCGTGAAACAAGCCATCCGCAGCGGCAAGTGCAGCGTGCGCGAACTGCGCCAGCACTTCGGTTTCGAGTCGTGCTGCGGCCGATGCAGCCGGTGCATGCGCAGCCTCATTGCAGACCATCTCGACAACCGGCCATCACAAAGCCCCGAACCGGAGACAACTAATGCAGGGTGACAAGTCCGTCATTCAAATGCTCAACAAAGCCCTGACGATTGAGCTCACCGCCATCAACCAGTACTTCCTGCATGCCCGCATGTACAAGAACTGGGGATTGCTCGCGCTTGGCAAACACGAGTACGAGGAATCGATCGAGGAGATGCATCATGCGGACAAGCTGATCGAACGCATCCTGTTGCTCGAGGGCCTGCCCAACCTGCAGGATCTCGGCAAGCTGATGATCGGTGAGAACGTCCCGGAATGCATCCGAGGCGACCTCGAACTCGAGACGTCGGGCAGGGCCCACTACATCGAGGCCATCAGCCACTGCGAATCGGCAAAAGACTATGTCTCGCGCGAGATACTCGAGGACATCCTCAGCGACACCGAGGAGCACATCGACTATCTCGAAACGCAGCTCGATCTGATCGAAAAGACCGGCCTGCAGAACTACCTGCAGAGCGCGATGGGCGGCATCGAGGAATAACGCCGGGTTCGCGGCACCGCGTGCGTGCCTGACGCCGTGCCTGGCCGACAGGCACGGCGTGCTCGCCGCACACGCGACGACGGAAAACCCGGACACGGCCGGCACCGGCCGCGTCATGCCGCGGCGGCGAAATGGTCGAGCAAGTAGTCGATGAACGTGCGCGTCTTCGCCGGCACGTGCTGGCGAGACGGATACAGCGCGAACAGCGTCAACGGCGCACGCTCGTAGGCCTCCAGTACCTTGACCAGACGCCCGTCGGCGAGACCCGCATCGACGATGAAGTCCGGCAGCAGCGCGATCCCGAGGCCCTGCATCGCGGCCTGCGCCAGCACGTCGC
>JAAUYD010183511.1_pt1 | contig 14861 bp, 7 predicted proteins | sample 7278101 | NCBI WGS metagenome assembly JAAUYD01 (sample SAMN14350128, study PRJNA611818) | marine sediment metagenome | isolation source: surface marine sediment (0.6m) | place: French Polynesia: Moorea | collected 2018-08
ATGCAAGTCTTCTCTAACGGTCTTTTACTTGTCAAAGTCATATAAGACTGACCCGCCTGCGCGTCCCAAAGCCTGATAGTTTCATCTTGAGAGCCACTAGCAATTGTTTTGCCATCCGAACTAAAAGCAACTGACCAAACCCAATGAGTATGACCGCGTAAAGTTTGCCAGCATTTACCGTCGTTAACATTCCATAATTTGATAGTTCCGTCACAACTGCCACTAGCAATTGTTTGACAGTCGGGACTAAAAGCCACAGACTGAACCCAGCTATGGTGTCCCCACAAGGTTTTCAGACATTCACCAGTGCTAACATCCCATAATTTGATAGTTCCGTCACAACTGCCGCTAGCAATTATTTGACCGTCGGGACTAAAAACTACGCACTGAACCCAGCTGTGGTGTCCCGACAAAGTTTTCAGGCACTCATCAGTCCTAATATTCCACAGCCTCACTGTTTTGTCTTCGCCGCTACTAGCTAAACTGAGACCATTGGGACTGAAAGCTACCGACCAGATCCAACCCGTGTGTCCCGACAAAGTTTTCAAGCACTTTCTAGTAGGGATATCCCATAACTTAACAGTACAGTCCCCACCACCACTAGCTAATTTTTTGCCATCGGGACTAAAGACAACTGAACGAACCCAACGAGTATGACCTAGCAAGGTTTTCAGACACATTCCGGTAGATACGTCCCATAGCTTCAAACTGTAGTCACTGCTGGCACTGGCGAAAATTTTTCCCGTCGGACTGAAAGCAACCGAACAGACCCAACCATCATGCCCTTGTAAGGTCTTGTTTGGTAACGATTGACCGATGCCAAGTTCCCAAAATCTGATTTTGCCATCCTCACTTCCGCTAGCTAAGATTTTGCCATCCTGACTAAAGGCGATCGATTGTATCCAACTACCGTAGCCTTGCCAAGTTTGTAAGCATTGACCAGTCTTCACTTCCCATAATTTCACCGCTCGGTCTTCACCAGCGCTGGCTATAATTGTGCCATCGGGACTAAAAGCAACTGAACTTAACCTACTACTGTGTCCGTGTAAGGTTTTTAAGCATCGACCTGTAGAGAAATCCCACAATCTTAAAGTGTGGTCGCCGCCACCAGTAACTATAATGCTACCGTCAGGACTAAAAGCTAGGTCGCGCACCCGCTGGGTGTGTCCTTCGAGAGTTTGGAAGCATTCTCCTGTGGAAATATTCCACAGTTTCAACGTTCGATCTCCACTGACGCTACCTAAAGTTTTTCCGTCGGGACTGAAAGCTACAGATCGCACCCAAAGAGCATGTCCCTCTAAAGTTTTGAGACACTTACCTGTGGAGATATCCCAGATCTTTACTGTCTTGTCTTCACTGCCACTAGCTAGGATTGTCCCGTCGGGACTGAATTTAATTGACCAGATGTAACTAGCGTGTCCCGATAAAATTTGCAAAACTTTACCAGTGTTAGCATCCCACAGTCTTACAGTTCGATCGCTGCTGCCGCTGGCTAAAGTTTTTCCATCTGGACTAAAAGTTACGGAACGAACTCGCTGATTGTGTCCCTCTAAAGTTTTCAGACATTTACCGTCTGAAACATTCCATAATTTTACGGTTTGGTCGCTGCTAGCGCTACTCAGTATGCGATTATCTGGGCTGAAGCTAACCGAGTTTACCCAACCAGCATGGCCTTGAAAGTTTAGTAGCAATTTGCCATCGGGCATTTGCCACAAGCGAATCTCTCCATTAACATCCCCAGTTGCCAATAATTGACCGTCCGTACTAAATGCTATTGACAAAATATTTGTTAGCTGTTTGACAAAAGTTGAATTTCTCAGATCGGCACCAGCAAAATTTACATTATGTAAGTTGCAGTCCTGAAGATAGGCTTGCCAAACTGTTAAATGAGAAAAATCATAACCCTTTAAATCGATCTGAAGTTGACACAATATATTGAGAATATTTCCGGCGGCATATCCTGGTTCTCTAAATGATTGTGCTTGCAGTTTGGAGATTATTTTTTTTAGTCTGATTTCGATATTTTTTCTATTTTTAAAGACCCCTATTAGTCTTTCTATAACTGGTTTGATAATGAACTTAACTTGAGCGTTTCTAATATATTCTTTTCCTTGCGCTTTGAGCATAGCATGTCTGTTAAATAAAACTAACTCGCCAGTCTCAATTTCGCTAATAATCTCCTCGATAAATTTTTCAACTAAGTATTCTCTCACTACTGGCTGTAATGAAAAATAATTGCTATTTTTATCAATTAGAGATCGTTGTGCTAGAGATTTGAGAGTTTCTATTAATTGTTTTTGGGAAATTTTGGGAAAAATATCAGCTTGTAGTTCGGCGGCAGATATTGGATCTTGCTCGATCGCCAACCAGTATAAAAATGTTTTGCCCAAATCTGATAAACGATTGAACTGCTTGTTTAAAAGCTCGTTAATCTCATCAAAAACTAAGGTATTTTGTTTGATAAATTCAGATATGTTTCCTTGAAATAATTCTTGAATTGTGGCAAATACAATTTTTAAAGCCAGTGGATTGCCTCCATATTGCTCGATAAGGAACTTGCATTTGGAATCCGATCCACAATAACAACCGTGGAGTTGAAGTAGCTCGTTTGCCGCCTCAATACTCAAACCACCTATTCTGAGACAGCGAACAGGCAGTGTTTTCCCTTGCATTAGGGCAATTTCTTTGGGTTTTTCTCGACTGGTGAGTAGCAAACAGCTATTGTGGCGGCATTCTCCGACGAGTTTGAGAAGTTCCCCGTAATTTTCACAACCCTCTTTATAGTGACCGGCATTAGTACCACTACACATAATGGTCTCTGCGTTATCCAACACCAGCAAACATCGGTGCTTCTTTAAATAATCGATCGTATGTGATATTAGTTCTTCTGTGCTTGTTGGTAAGTCCTTTTCCTCCTCTGGGTTCAGGCATTGAAGTATGTTGGTTAGAATTTGCTGTAAGGGTGGAGCGTGAGTTAGCGATCGCCAAATAATATACTCAAATTCATTTTCGAGGCGTTCGCCTAATTTCACGCTCAGGTGGGTTTTGCCAATTCCCCCCATGCCCAACAACCCTACTAAGCGGCAGCGATCTTTAACGAGCCATTGTTCTAATAAAGCCAATTCTCGATCCCGTCCGTAGAAAACGGAAACATCAGGGGCTTCTCCCCAATCTTGCCAACTCTTACTCTTCCAGAGACGATCTTCAACGATTGCGGGGTTGCGATCGTAATTTATTTCTACTCTTGTTGGCAAGGTGTGCCCTCGGTCTGTTTCCCTATTGCCAATTATTTCGTTTGTGTCTGCAAATGAGTCGGCAAATTCTGGAAAAGCAGATTTTATAGTGTCTAAGTCAAGCAAAATTTCCGTCTTTTTTGCCGAGCGATCTCCAGAAATGAATTGAGCTATATCTGATAATTTCGTACACTTAGCTTTTTGAATAAATTGCCGTTTTAAAGCAGCCCGCAAGTTAGTTTTCTTGACCTTTTCGCCGCAAACATCTGAAAGGAGTTTCCATAATTTAGGCCCCACATCCTGTTTGACATAACTCACCGAATAGCCGAGATCTTCAGCTATTTCATCGTAGTTTTTCCGTGGTTCGGACAAAGTTTTTTGCAGTACAATTCTTTGCAGGTCGCTCAGGTGTTGACTTGTTTTGTCATAAATTAAATTGTCTAAAAAATCTATGACTTTCTGGAAGTCCATAATTTAGATTTATATTTTTATTTTTTTTGAGTTTTGTTATTAATTCAATTTTAATTATATCATAGGTCAACTTCATAAACTGCATATAAAACTCATAATAAAACTCATGTGATTTCTTTCTCAATTTCTCAATGAGAAAATAGCCCAATTAAAGCCGAGCGGCTAAAAAAACATTTCTCCCAATAAAGGAGAGAAATCAATTAATTTTTATTAATAAAAATACAAAAAACATTACCAAGAGTATGCTAAAAAAACTGTTTTGCTGTCTTTAATATTGGCTGAGTTCAGCTCTGGTTGGCTTACAACCAGAGATGTACCTATTGTTTGCAATTTTTAATCCAAAACTCTTTCAGTGATTGAATATTTTTTGTTTTTGTGGCGCTGGATTAGGACATAATTTTTTCGCCAACTTCGATTAATGACTTACTTATGGGATGGTTGGGATATTCGAGACAAAAGATACCACTACTAGCAAGCCTGATCATATCCTCTGATTCTGGAAGTATAGCTGCCACATTGACATCGTAAGTCTTCTCAATTTGTTGATGAATCTGTTGAAAATCGTAATCCTTCAAAGCTTTATTAACGAGTAGTTTTAGCTCGGGAACGTTTAGTCTGCGGGAGACATCTACAGTTACAGCAGTTCCCTGAAAATCTTGTTGGTCAGGTCTCAGTACGATAAAAACCAGATCGGAAATAGTTAGGGAGAGTAATGTTTGTTCGTTGAGACCTGGGTGAGTGTCAATAAACAGATAATCAATATCGAGTTCTTTGATCAGATCTTGGAAGCCTTCAAAAAGCATATCCGCGTTGAAACCTTCTCGCAAAATTCTCGAAATATCGTTCAATTTGACACTCGAAGGAACCAGGTAGATCTGACTGTCCTCAGTCTCTCGCTCCTTTAACATGTAGCTAACATCACAAGCAGCGTCGCTAATGTCACAGTTACCCCAAAGAAAGTCATTGAGAGTATATTTGACCTGCTCTTCTTTAATTCCAAACAAAACGTGAATACCAGGAGAAGGAAGGTCGGTGTCGATTATACCGACTTTATTCCCTGCAAGAGCAACTGTTGCGGCTAGATTAGCAGTGACATTTGATTTGCCAGTTCCTCCTCTATAGGAGTGAATAGAAATAATTTTGGCCATGGGATTAATTTAAATTAATGTAGTGAAAATGTTATGAATCACCATTATTTTATGCTGAATCACTTAGAATTATAGATAATCGATACAAATTAGTTACGTATAAATAACGATTTATTATAGATAAAGGAGTCAAAACTCAAATGAACTCCCAGAAAATACGTAGTGAGACTTTAAAAGTATACGAGATCGGCGAGTCTGAAATTCAAGAATTGCTCGCATATAATCACAACGTATTTAACCAGAACGGATTAAAAGATCTGAGTCTTCCTCTCGAACCCGAATCACACGTGGCAGTTTGGGAGGAATATGCAGATAAGGCGAATAAATTAGGGGCTCTTGCTGCTTTAAAACCCCATTTGGTGCAGTTTCAATTTCCCATTGCTTCTGACATAAGTAAAACCGAGGCATACCGCGGAGCTACCCGTAAAGGAGAACCTGTAGAGGATATGGCGATCGCTACGGGGCTGGTTTTCAGCGAACCAGAAAAATTACAGTTACGGATTCATCAAACTCTAGCGGGTCCGATCCCAATAATCATTGCGGGGAACCGCAATGATTTTGTCACTTTAGTGCAAGCACTTACTAAACGCAATGAACCTCAGCCAGTGCCAGATTCTATGGGAGCCTGTATTGTCGGCGGTTATAATAATTGGCACAGGATTAGTCTATATAAGGAAAAGTGGCGCGCCCAAAACCCACAACATTCTTCAGAATCTGACTGGAAGGCTGAGTTTAAACGTATAATTCCCCATAAAGAACTGTACCAAGATCGATTTATATTACTCAGTCCAGGTTTTTATAGTAATGTTAAACCAGCTCAATTAGGGCTTACAGAGAGCGAGTGGCAGAAACTCTCTTTGGAGATTAGGCTCGAACACGAATGCACCCATTATTTAACTCGCCGCTTCTTTGGCTCAATGCGTAATAACTTAATGGACGAATTAATCGCCGACTACAGAGGCATTGTAGCCGCGATCGGATATTACCGAGCTGATTGGTTTTTAGAGTTTTTAGGCTTAGAATCATTTCCTGTTTACCGCCAAGGGGGTAGGTTAGAAAATTATCGAGGAGAGCCCCCACTTTCCGAGCGAGCGTTTAAAATTCTCCAAACACTAGTTAAAACAGCTGCTGAAAATCTCGAATATTTCGATCGTAAATATTACTCAAAGGGTTCGAGAAACTCGTTGGAAGAAGTTTCAATGCTGATAGCTTTAACAAGCTTAACATTAGAGGAGTTAGCTTCATCCTCAGCCGAAAAATTCTTAGAATCAGCAGTCACTAAGCAACACAAAAAGTTACTTGAAAATTAAATCTAAAATACTGTATCTAAACAATAAAAGCGGATGAAAAAAAGTCAAAAGGTAAGATTATGACAGAAGTTTTACTAGAACAACTAACTAACGAAGATATTCAATGGTTGAGGAAGACCGGTCAAACACTCCAAGTTAATGCCAACAGTGTTTTGATTGAAGCGAACAAGCAAGTTGATTTTTTCTACCTAATCCTCAGCGGAGAACTAGTTGCAAGGGTTTCTAGAAATACCAAGAGTGCTTTGGGAAAAGCATTTGCTGCTCTTGAAGGCGATCGAGATCTCGAACAGGAAATAGGTCGCTTCTCGGGGGGGGAAGTTTTAGGGGAAATCGCCTTATTCAACATCAACTCATCGGCAAGCACGGTTCAGGCTATAGAAAATTCTGTTGTCCTTGCCTTACCCCGTCAGGAAATGATGAGAAAACTGGAGCAAGACGCGGGCTTTGCTTCTCGTTTTTACAAGTCGATCGCTTTTCTACTTAAAGAGCGCTTTCAGCGTTTACTCAAACTATACCTAAGCCGAAAAATGGGGCAAATATCTCCCCTACAAGTCGGACAGCTCTTCGGCGAACTTAGCGATAGCGACGTTGACTGGATGCTCTCTGGAGGTCACTTAGAAGAAATTTCTAGAGATACAGTTGTTATAAGTGCTGGCAAGCAAGTAGAAAATTTATACGTGCTGCTGCAGGGGAAAATGTCTGTACGAGTAAGCGAAGCCCAGAAAAACCGTCTCACGGTTGCATTTGCTGCCCTGGAACAAAACCAAGACTTAAATGCGACACCCGAACGGGAAATTGCGCGGGCATCGAGGGGAGAAATAATTGGTGAAATTACTGCTTTTGATATGCACTTATCAAACTATACCCTAAAAGCTTTAGAAGACTCATTGGTTTTAGCTATTCCCAGGCAAAAACTCCTCGGGAAATTACAGCAAGATACTCGTATGGCTGCTCGTTTCTACAGGATGATTGGCCTATTGATTTCTAGTAAACATCAAGGATTGATAGATCGCCTAGGATTCGGTAGAAGTTCCTATAAAGTGGGTCAAAGCTTATCGGAAGATGTCAACTATGAAGATGAAATAGATTTAGAAGTAATAGACAATATTAGCCTGGGAAGAGCGAGATTTGACTGGATGTTGAAACGCTTGAATGTAAGTTAGAATCTGTCTGCAAAATCGATTTTGTAAAGAATTTTTACTAAAATAGACATCCTGCGTAAACTTAAAAGTGAATCTTGTATTAATACATAGAAACTCAAAACTTTGTAGTAATACTTAGAAAATAAAAATTGTCGATTTTGTAGATCCCAGACATATATAAAAACCTGGAAAAGAAGCTCATGGCAACTGAAAATAAAATGTTTCGTAAAGAAGCTCTAGAGCGACTATCTTCACCAGAGCAACTCGACCAACTCTTGAAGGTAGTTAATCCTAGAGCGTGGATCCCTTTAGCTACTGCCGGTTCGTTGCTATTTGTGGCTGTTGTTTGGAGTGTATTTGGGCGACTTCCTCTGAAAGTTAACGGAGAGGGGGTGCTAATTTATCCCCACCGCGTGGTGCCATTTGAAGCACCGAGTGGAGGCCAAATATTGACAATTAATATCCAACCAGGAGATAGGGTTAACAAAGGGGATGTTATCGCGACTCTGGAGCAATCACAATTAGAAAAGCAATTGCAACAACAGCGGGATAAGCTGGCGGAATTAGAGGGACAGAAGCAAGATACCAATAGACTAGAACAGCGCAAGATTGCTCTCGAACGGGAGACCTTAAAAAAGGAACGCGCTAATCTCGAAGACAGGCTGCGCCGAGATTCAATCGTACCCAGTCTGCGGCGAGAAAGTCTGGTTGCCCTAGAAAAAAACCGCGAAAGCATAGAACAGCGTTTGGAACAAACCAGAAACTTGCTGCCGACCTTGGAAAAAATGCGCGACGCTCGTCGCCGACTGTTCGAGCAAGGAGCCATTAGCGAAGATGTCGCATTGGAAGCCAATCAAAGGTACTTCAGCAGTCTGGCACAAATATCACAGTTGGAAGTGCAATTGCAGACCATGCGAGTGGAAAAAATCAACTCAGAACGTCAGATTTTGGACCTGGAGAACGAGATTGACCAGATTAATACCAAACTCCAGGAAATTCAGAGCAAAGAAGCTAGGTTAGCTCAACAAGCACTAGAGAGTTCCATTCAAAAAAACAATAACATTCAGGAAGTTAAGCGCCAAATTGCCCGACTGGAAACAGAATTAAGAGAAAAAAGCAAAATTGTCAGCCGATACAATGGTCTCGTTCTAGAAATTTCCAAAGTCCCTGGTGACGTTATTCCTTCTGGTACTAGCGTTGGCTCCATTGAAGTCGAACAAAAAGGAGACCGATCGAAATTGGTTGCTCTTGCCTACTTTGCTGACAAGGACGGCAAGCGAATTAAAGAAGGCATGAGCGCACAAGTTACTCCCAGCATTGTCAAGCGCGAGCGCTATGGCGGCATCGTTGGTGAAGTTACAAAAGTTTCTTCTTTCCCAGTTACAGTTGACAATGTGTCAACAATTATCGGCAACCAAAAGCTAGCAGAAAATCTGGTAAATAGCAGTGGCAAGGCTGCTATGCAAGTATTTGTCCAACTCGAAGCAGATCCAAATACCTTCAATGGCTACAAGTGGTCTTCTTCAGATGGGCCGCCAGTTCAACTTTCTTCTGGCATCACTACACGAGTTCGGGTCAAAGTTGGGGAAGTGGCACCTATTTCTTACGTGATTCCCTTGTTCCGTTCTTTGACCGGCGTTTATTGAGATTAGAGATCTGGTGAGGAGAAAAATGTCTATTGGTTTAATATTTAAATTTTTGATGCCAAGCCAATCGGGTCGGACTCGCACGCCCACTTTGTTACAGATGGAAGCTGTAGAATGCGGTGCTGCTGCTCTGGGAATTATTCTAGGCTATTACGGGAGAATTGTTCCCCTAACTCAATTGCGTCGAGACTGTGGGGTTTCTCGCGACGGCAGCAAAGCTTCCAACGTTCTCAAAGCAGCCAGACTCTATAATTTACAAGCAAAAGGCTTCAAAAAATCTCTCGAAAACCTCGAAACTCTTCGCCCTCCTTACATAGTTTTTTGGAACTTCAACCACTTTTTAGTAGTAGAAGGTTTTAGTAAAAACCGCGTTTACCTCAACGATCCAGCCACAGGGCCGAGGACGGTTTCTCTAGAAGAATTCGACCAAGCTTACACTGGTGTAGTGCTGGTGATGGAGCCAGGAGAAGAGTTTAAAAAAGGGGGCAAAAAGAAGAACGTTATCTCTGCTTTAGGGTCGCGCTTGGGTAACTCGCGCCGGGCAATTATATTCTGTATTGTGGCAGGATTATTGCTGACTGTACCTCGTTTATCAATACCAGCGTTTACCCAGGTTTTTGTTGATGAAATTTTGGTGCAAGGTCGCCAAGATTGGTTGCGACCTCTGCTTTTGGGCATGGTATTCGCTGCCGTACTTCAAGGAGTAGTGGCGCGGCTGCGACTGACATATTTGCGACGGTTGATGATTAAGCTGTCGGTAGCTATGTCGGGACAGTATCTCTGGCATACTCTGCGCTTGCCAGTAGGATTTTATGCTCAACGTTACGCTGGGGAAATTAGCAACCGCAGCCAATTAAATGACAAAGTCGCAGAGATACTTTCGGGTCGTTTGGCTACAACGGCGATCGATACGATAATGATGGTTTTTTACGCGGCCATAATGTTTATGTATGATTGGTTACTAACGATCGTCGCTATTCTATTTGCTGCCTTCAACTTTGTCGCCCTACAGTACCTGTCCCGCAGTCGCGTCGATGCCAACACCAAGCTCGCTCAAGAAAATGGAAAAGTGGCTGGGATGGCCATCGGTGGCATTCAAACCATAGAAACAGTTAAAGCTAGCGGCTTGGAGTCAGATCTATTTTCTAAGTTTGCGGGATACTATGCCAAAATGCTCAACGCTCAGCAGGAATTGAGCTTGCCAACTCAAGTATTAACTTCGTTACCGACGCTGTTAACAGCCCTAGCAACAACCTCGATCTTAGTGCTTGGTGGCTTGCGAGTCATGGAAGGCAATCTCACTATCGGGATGCTGATAGCTTACAAAACTCTAACGGGAGAATTCCTCGCGCCAGTTAACGAACTTCTTAATTTCGGCAGCACCCTACAAGAGCTAGAAGGAGATTTAAATCGCCTTGATGACGTTTTGCAAAATCCTGTTGACCCCCAGGCAGATAATAGTGTAAGTAACAACAATGGCACTTCACAAGTAAGTATCGGGCAAGACTCATTTCAATTACAGGGATACCTGGAGTTGCGCGACATTACCTTTGGCTACAGTCGGCTAGAATCTCCTTTAATTGAAAACTTCAATTTAACCTTGAACCCAGGTCAAAGGATAGCCCTAGTGGGTGGTAGCGGTTCGGGAAAATCCACGATCGCCAAGATGGTTACGGCTCTGTATGCTCCTTGGTCTGGAGAAATTTTCTTTGATGGGGTACCTCGGAGGCAAATCCCTCGCTCTGTTATAGCCAATTCACTGGCGATGGTAGAGCAAGAGATCTTTCTCTTTGGCGGAACAATTAAGGAAAATCTCACCCTTTGGGATCCAACTGTTCCCGAACAAGACTTGGTGCAGGCTTGTAAAGATGCAGCAATTCACGATCTCATCTTGAATATGCCAGGAGGATATAATGCTCGACTAGATGAGGGAGGAATGAATATAAGTGGGGGACAACGCCAGCGCTTAGAAATTGCTAGGGCTTTAGTGAGAAATCCCTCTCTATTAGTGCTGGACGAGGCAACCAGCGCTCTAGATGCAGAAACAGAGCTGATAATCGATCGCAATCTGCGCAGGCGCGGTTGTTCTTGTCTTGTCGTGGCTCATCGACTGAGTACGATTCGGGATTGCGATGAAATTATTGTTTTAGACCGAGGAAAAGTCGTGCAGCGAGGAAATCACGAACATTTAAGGCAGCAAGAAGGAGCATATACCCGCTTAATCGGCACCCAATAGGTTGCTATTTAATTAAGTTGAGATCTAAGGGCGATCGCGAAACCAGAAGAGCAAAATTACATCGCAACAAATCAATAAAATATCAACAATAAATCATGGTCAAGTCGGATCTCGTCATTGAAAACGTTGTTACTATAAAAGGCAACGAACCAATAATACTAAAAGATCCTAATACAGTCTGGGTGGTTAAATCTGGATCTCTGGCATTGTTTGCTACCCTCATAGACGACGAACAACAACAGGGCAATCGTCACTATTTATTTGAAGTAGGGTCAGGAGAAGCTTTATTTGGAGGGTTTTTAGCTTCTCAAACCAGTCCCGAAAAGCAATTGGGAATAATGGCAGTAGCCTTAGAAGAAGCACAACTAGAGCAACTAGCCATTGAAGATTTGATAAAGCAATTAGCTGCTGGCAATAGAGAATCAGCCATCCTCTTAGACGGTTGGGTCAAACATTTGGGTAAATGGATAACTGAGCAGCAAACAACACTGGAAACAGTCTCACATGTTGTCTTTGTTCGAGGAGCTCATTTTGCCCCCGCAGTCACAGGTCAATTGCTAAAACCGGAGAGAAATGAAGTAGTTTGGATAGACATACGTAAGGGCAGTACCTACTGGATGGGGAACGATAAGCTTAAGTTGGAGCAATCCTCGCCAGTTTCGCCCCTAGCACCTGGTATGTGGCTGGAGGCAGAAACTGAACTTGAAGTTTATGCCAGCTCAACAGCACAATTAGAAAACTTTGAGGTGCTGCCGACAAGTTTAGCCCAGTTGCACGCTTGTTTTTTTTACTACTTCAATTCATTGCAAAAGCAAAAAACAGAGGCGCAATTCCATCAATTTCAGGAACGAGAACACCTCAATCGTCAAGTATCTGAGGTTGCTTTGGGTGAATTAGCTGGAGTATTGCAGCCTCAAGCAGCAGACTTTTTTCAAGAGGGAACTCCCCTTCTAATTGCTGCAGGAGCTATAGGTCGAGCCTTAGGCATGACAATTCGTCCTCCAGCCCGATCGGAAGATGTCAGTAGAGTTAAAGATCCCTTGGATGCGATCGCGCGGGCATCGCAATTTTGCACTCGTCGCGTCTTATTAGTAGGTGAGTGGTGGAAACAAGAATACGGGCCGTTATTGACTTATACTGTGGAGGAAAAAAATCCAATAGCCTTATTGCCACATAAAGGCGATCGTTATATTGCTTTCGATCCGAAGTCACGAAGCAAAACTTTAGTCAATAAGGCACTAGCAGAAAGTTTAGAATTAGAAGCCTATATGTTTTATCGACCTTTGCCCCAGTCGATCTCAAACATATTACAAATTTTTCGGTTTGCCAGCAAAGGATATGAAAAAGATATCGCCTTAATTTTTGCTTTCGGTATAATCGGAACTTTGTTGGGAATGATAACCCCTCAGGCAACTGCCATTTTGGTCAATGATGCGATTCCCGATAGCGATCGCCTTCTTTTGTGGCAACTTGGCTTAGCCTTATTTGCAGCAGCCTTAGGAAAATCAGCGTTTCAGCTCGCTCAAGGCCTTATTTCACTAAGAGTAGAAAATGCTGCTGATGCTACTCTCCAGCCTGCGGTTTGGAACCGAATGCTCAACTTAATGCCAACATTTTTTCGCAAGTATTCTTCTGGAGAGTTATTGATTCGCTTATTAGCGGTAAGCCAGATCCGCAGTCAACTAAGCGGTGCTACCCAACGTACCCTATTGAGTGGGATTTTTGCCTTGCTGAACTTAGGGCTGATGTTTATTTACAGCATCAAACTAGCTTTGGTAGCAATAGGTTTAACCGTAGTAGCAGTTGTAGTGACAATTGTCTCTAGTCGGTTGCTGGTAAACAAACAGCGCGTTCAGGAAAAACTCGATGGGGATATTAACGGACTGACCGTGGAATTAATCGGAGGGGTAGCTAAGCTTCGGGTAGCTGCTGCTGAAGACAGGGCATTTGCGGCTTGGAGCAAAATTTACAGCCAGCGCCTTAAGTTACAATCAGGCATTCAAAGGATTAATGATAGCGTTTCTGTATTTAACGAAGCTCTTACTTTGATCAGTTCGGTACTGTTGTTTTGGTTTGCAATTCTGTTTATTCAGATGAATCAAGCTACGGGAGGTCTTACGGGTCTTAATACAGGTACTTTTTTGGCTTTTAATTCTGCTTTTGGGATTTTTCTCGGAGGCGCTACTGACCTCAGCAATACCGTCACTGATATTTTAGAAATTGTCCCTCTGTGGGAAAGGGCAAAGCCGATTTTAGATTCAAAATCAGAATACGACCCAGCTAAGGCAGACCCAGGGCGCTTGACGGGAAATTTGTCTCTAGACTTCGTTACTTTCCGCTACCGCGAGGATGGCCCCCTAATTCTCGATGATGTCAGCATTAAGGCCAATCCAGGGGAATTTATTGCGATCGTCGGGCCTTCAGGAAGTGGAAAATCAACTATATTTCGTTTGTTATTGGGGTTTGAGACCCCACTGAGTGGAACGGTATATTACGACGGACAAGACTTGGCAGGTTTAGATATTCAAGCGGTACGAAGGCAGTTAGGTGTAGTATTGCAAAATGTTCGGATTTCTTCAGGTAGTATTTTCGACAGCATCTCTGCTGGAGCTTTGGTGACTCTAGATGAAGCCTGGGAGGCAGCGCGAATGGCAGGTTTTGCCGAGGATATCGAACAGATGCCTATGGGTATGCACACAGTTGTCAGTGAGGGGGGTACAAATCTTTCTGGGGGACAACGGCAACGACTGCTGATTGCACGATCTCTGGTTTTAAAACCAAAAATTATCCTCATGGATGAAGCAACTAGCGCCCTTGACAATCGTACCCAAACGATCGTCACTGAAAGTCTCGATCGGTTGAACGCTACTAGGGTCGTAATTGCCCATCGTCTCAGCACTATCCGCAATGCCGATCGCATATACGTAGTAGAAGCAGGTAGAGTAATGGAAGTAGGTACGTTTGAGGAATTGGTTGCTTTAAAAGGAATATTTGCTCAATTAGTAGCGCGACAATTGGATTAAACGCAGACAATTATTGCTGCTAGTTAATCTTTTTGGATAATATCGGGCAACCACAACAGCATCAGCACCAGCAGACAAACCACCACCAAACCAACACTGTATGAGACAGCCCCTTTCATATTAGAAGTTTGTTGCATAATATAAAGCGATTGCTGCATAAATAATTCTCCAAATCTGCATTTTCTAGCATATAGTAGAAATTATATCGAAATGCTCGTTGGCGATCGATTTACTTATTTTTCTTACAGACAGTCAAACGCCCCTAATTTTAATCTGTTTTTAGTACTCTTCTTTTGTATCAAAAGAAGCAAACGTAAGTTGATTTTTTATGAGTTAAGAAAATAGCACAACTTTTTTCTACTAACTTTTTTTCTCTTGTTTAGAGAAGGTTTTTTCTCGATCGTTTCTTAAGCTTCTCGCTTTGGCCTCTAAGTTCTTAAAATAATCTGAAGCGATAATTTCATCAACTTCTCGTTCTTTCTTGTTTTGGTCAATTTTAATCTGTAGTTTCCTTATTTGTTGCTTTAATTTTTTCTCGCGCTTATAAAATTCATTAGCCATATTAATTGCCGCTGCTGCTTGATTAGCAAGACCAATTAAAAAATCTACATCTTCATCAGAATAGACAGAAGTCAAGAACAAATTATCAATG
>JAAUYD010256427.1_pt1 | contig 14859 bp, 9 predicted proteins | sample 7278101 | NCBI WGS metagenome assembly JAAUYD01 (sample SAMN14350128, study PRJNA611818) | marine sediment metagenome | isolation source: surface marine sediment (0.6m) | place: French Polynesia: Moorea | collected 2018-08
CTTCTCCAAAGCTTGTCCGATGAGATCTTCAATGGGACTTCCGGCCATTTGCGCCATCGCGTTGTTGGCCTTTAAGATTTGATGACAGTCGTCCAATTGCAAGAGACCGACAGGAGCTGAGCTATAGAGTAGATCCAACTCAAGCAATTGCATTTGATCTTTTTTTGGCAACGATTTGCTGGATGACGTGGCGCGAACCGAATCTATTTTGGCAAAATCTGAATGGATTGATTCTAATTTAGCAATAAGTTTTTTATTCTCTAATTGTAAACGCCGCTTGTCCATCGCGCTGTTCACCGCAGCGATTAAAACATCGGGATTCTCCAGAGGTTTGGTCAAGTAATCGCACACACCGTCATCCCGAAACGCGCTAACGGCGGAACTCATGTCACCATAGGCTGTCAGAATGATGGCGGCGACATCTTCGTCCAATTTCCTAAGTCGTCGAACAACCTCAAGGCCATCCATTTCCGGCATGCGCAAGTCGGTAATCACCACATCAACGGGTGATCGTCGATATTGCGCAATTGCCTCGGGGCCGTTGCCGGCATGCCGGGCATTAAACCCTTCGGTGTTGAGCATCGCACAAATCATAGTAGTGATTTCGGGCTCATCATCGACAACCAATACGGTGTTCAAATGTCCTTCCTTTCGCATGGTTGAAAAAGATAATCGCCGGTTCTGAAAACGCCTCATATTCCGGACGCTGCACCATAATGATGATGCCGTTCAGATCCGTTGCGCCCCCTGTCGGCCTTCAGATGATTGATGCGATAACGCCAAACGACATGAACTTACGCGATCGGGGAGAGTGTGGAGCGTAGGGCAATTGATCAGCAGAAATAAATGGTAAAATCTTTCAAATTGATTGTCGACCCATATAAATCATGTGCCTTAGGGAAATGGCGATATGGCCGGCAGGGAAATTCCAAAATGGGTTCCCTCCCCCAGCCGGCTCTTTACTTTTATGCGACCATTAAATTGTTCCACGGCCTGTTTCACCACCGCCAAACCAATACCATTGCCATAGGACTTGCTGGTATAATATTGCGTAAATACTTTGGGCAGTTTATTGGGTTCAATACCGATGCCGTTATCCTCAATTGAAATTTGGATTTCCTGATTCTGCCGGTTGTGCCGCAGCCTGAGTGTGAGTTGCTTGCCGTCGCATCCTTCAAGCGCCTCCACTGCATTCAGCAGTAAATTTTTAAAGGCCTGCTCCATGGCAAAATGGCTCACCATTGCAATGTATCTCTGCCGGCCCGTTTTCAGGTTCACGGATATTCTCTTCTTTTTCAACAGATCTTCGTACATTTTTAAGCACTGCTTTAAAATTGGCAGCAGGTCCACCGGTGAAGGTTCTTCAGCCATAATACGGCCCAGTCCCATGACCTGGTGGTTGATTCGCTGAATCCTCTTGGCGGAGGCGACAATATGCTTTAGACGCGAAAGCTGATCCATGGGATTATACCCATCACTTGCAGCATCGTCCAAGCTCAACTCCGCGCTTCCAATAATGGCCATCAGGGGATTGTTGATCTGGTGGGCCATGCGACAGAACGCCTTACTGTATTGGGTGCGTTGCGTGTGGGTATCGGAAGTGACCTTTTTAATCTCTCCCAGCAATTGAAGCAGAGAGAATGGCTTTTCAAGATATCCGTTACAGTGGTTTTGCAATGCTTGAACCACCAAATGTTTATCCCCAAATGCGGTCATCAGGATCACCGGCAGGTCACCATAATTTTCTCGAATTCTTTCCAGAAGCCAGAGGCCGTCCATACCCGGCATTGAGTAATCGGTTAAAACAAGATCTATGCTCGGGCTGGATTTCAGAGCGTATAATGCGGCCTCGGCGTTAAGGGCCTCGACCGTTTGGTGGCTCTCACTGCGCAATCCGCGCCGCAGACTCTCCAATTGGTCACGCTCGTCATCTACGATCAGTATGTTCATGGCCTTCACCTTGGGCGTCTCCATCATTCGGTCTTACTCCCAAGTAGGGGTGCAGTGATTATGCCAAAGCGACGCACTGATCCTATTGCCGCGATAATGGCGCCAATAACAGCGATTTATCATGCTACGCGCGACAGTCCGGCAATAGAATCGATGTTCCTTATCCTTTCGCTGCTCCGTCCAAAACGGTGGGGTCCGAAAAAATGAATTATTATTTTCAGGCACTTAGTTACCGCCTACCAGTTTGGGCGGTGAACGGTAAGACGCCCGGCACCCGGGTATCAGGCCCCTTTCTAAACCGGATACAGCCCAAAATGGCGCTAACATCACAACCATCGGTAATCTATTATAAAAAATCGGCACCCTGCCAACTTGGCAACCATCCGACAGATGAATTCATGCCTTCGGTATATCCGTCAATGGCCTAACCAGTTGAGATTATGATCATTACCCACAGTTTAGCCGGATGTCTGCCCATGGCATTAGAATTGCTCATAGTTAACTCTGCAGGACAGATAAATTGTTTTACTTTGCGACGGAACGATTCATGGAGGCAACATGCCGGACAAAATTTTGGTTGTGGACGATGAAGCGGATATTCGCCAGCTATTGTCGAATTTGCTGACCAGCGAGGGGTACACCGTACTCTCAGAAGAGGACGGGGCCAAAGGATTTGAGACATTTCGCCATCAAGCTCCCGATCTGGTGATAACAGATGTTAAAATGCCGGTCCGCAACGGACTCGAATTGCTCAAGGATATCAAATCCACCGACAGCGACGTCGATGTCATCGTATTGACCGGTCACAGCGATGAGGGAACGGCCATTGAATGCCTGCGCAATGGTGCCTATGACTACCTGTTGAAGCCGCTGGAAGAGCTGGATGTATTGATCGCATCGGTTCAGCGTGCGCTGCAAAAACGGAATCTCGAAGCCAAGAACCTTCAACTCGTCAAGGAGTTGGAAGAGATGGCAATAAAGGATCCGCTGACCGGACTCTACAACCATCGCCATCTTCACACATGCCTCACAGACGAAATCGCACGCTCTGCACGCTACCAGCACCAGTTTGTGACCCTATTGGCCGACATTGACCACTTTAAGCAGGTCAACGACACCTACGGCCATCTCTTCGGAGACTTCGTCCTTAAGCGTATGGCGCACCTGCTGGAGGATAATGTAAGATTGACGGATACCCTTTTTCGCTATGGCGGTGAAGAGTTCCTCATCCTCCTCCCGGAAACCGGCAAATCCAGCGCATTGTCGGTTGTCGAACGATTGATGGAAGCCATTCGAACCCATGATTTCATCTGTGACGGCCACGACGCCAAAATCACCATCAGCATCGGGGCGGCGCTCTTTCCCGATGAGGCCGAAGATGAATCCAGCATCATTGGATTGGCGGACCGCCGCCTATATCGCGCCAAACAGGCCGGCCGCGATAAATTCGATTTCAAAAAGATCAATATCGAAGCATAAACCAATGGGGCCGTCTTGCATCCGAGCCAGCGTCGGTTCCCCTGATACGGTATGGCTTGAAACTGAATAGGCCCGTTCAATGACATTGATACGCAAAGGCATCAAGAGATGTACGACCCATCAAGGACCGTAGATACGACAAGGCGCCATCGATGGATTCACAAACCGGATCCTAATATCGAATTCCAACGCAGGCTGCGCTGGACCGCCATTATCCTTCGGACCGGCTGCCTGCTATTCTGGTTCTTCAGTATCTACAACCTATTCAGCGTAACGCCCTTTCCCGTCATTATACCCTTCTTTTTCGCAATCTTGGCTTCGGCCTGGATCATCATCTTGCATTATTTCAATGGGCCCCGCGTCTTTGCATGGAGTTCCCGACTCTTTACCATATTCTTGGCTGGATCAATGGCATACTACCTCGCACAGGGCGGTGAAAATAATGCCCGGGCCCTATGGAGTTTCGCCTTTCCCATGGTTGCGATATTCATGCTCGGTAAAACAGAAGGCGCCCTGTGGACAGGCCTGTTGTTGGCCACTCAAATTATGATCGCCTGTACCCCGGGGCTGCCCCTGCAAGGCTCGGATTACGAGTTCGGTTTTATGCTGCGGTATTTTTTGGCCATGATCGTGGTGACCATCATGACCTATTTTTTTGAGGCCGGGCGGTTGAAGGTTCAAACCCATCTGCACCGCAATCAGCTATTGCTCAATGAATCTAAAAACAGTTTGCGCAACGCTTATGAAGAGCTCCAGAAAACCCAGAGTCAGTTGGTACAATCGGGGAAACTGGCCTCCATTGGACAGCTGGCCTCAGGGGTGGCCCATGAATTGAACCAACCTTTAATGGTGATTCGAGGCAATGCCCAATTGATGAAACGCTTAAAACATAAGAGCGATGAGGAAATCCTCCGAGAACTCCCTGATTTTTTCGCCATCGTAAATCGCAATACAAAACGAATGAGTCGCATTATCAACCATCTTCGCTGTTTTTCCCGACAGTCTTTACCCGAGCACAAACCGGTGAACATCAATGCTGTCATCGAAGAATCCTTTTTGTTAATTGGAGAGCAATTAAGAATCAGGGGGGTGGAGGTGGAAAAAGATTTCGCTCCGGATCTCGCAAAGGTGATGGGGGATGCCAATCAACTGGAGCAGGTATTTTTAAATTTGATGTCAAACGCCAGAGACGCAATGGACCAAAAACCCCGAGGCACCACAGGGGCTTCGACCCACAAACGACTGCTCATTACAACACGCCCCATGGAGCATGACGGGCCCAAAGTTAAAATACTGTTCCAGGACAGTGGTTGTGGGATTGCGCAACAGAACCTGGAAACCATATTCGACCCGTTTTTCACCACCAAAGAGGTGGGCAAAGGGACCGGGTTAGGGCTCTCCATTAGCTACGGCATTGTCCAGGATCATGCCGGAGAAATCGAAGTGGTTGAAACCAGCCGCAACGGCACGACTTTTAGAATCATCCTCCCGGCCCTCGCAGAATACCATCGCCAGGATTACTTTGCCGAAACCCGTGAGTATTCCCATACCACAGGGGCGCCATCAGAAGAAGCATCGTCAGCCAATCCAGCGTAATGCCGCCCCTGCTGATCACCGGTCGCAGCCTTAGGCCTGCAAATGTTCCTCCCCAAAAGAGAGATCACGGCACATCATAGGATTGGAGTTTTCGGCGCAGGGTGTTGACGCCGATCCCCAGGAATCTTGCGGTGACGGCTTTGTTCCGATCGGCTTGGTTGTATATTTTGAGGATATAATGCTTCTCCCACTGCGCCAGCGGGACAACGCCCTGCATGCTTTGCTTGGAGCTCTTTATATTGGCCAGTGCACTTTTACGCACTTCGGGCGGCAAATGCTTCTCGGAGATGGACTGGCCTTGGGCCAAATTGGCAGCTGTGTGGAGTATGGATCGAAGTTCCCTGATGTTTCCGGGATAGTCATATTGCTGGAGTATCTCAACGGCATCGTGCTCAATGGCCGGATCAGCGTCCTCGTCACGGACTTCGGACAGAAAATGAGCGGATAACAAGGCGATGTCGTCTTTGCGTTGGTTCAAAGGGGGCAGGTGCAACCATGCGCCTTTGAGGCGGTAGTATAAATCTTTTCTAAATTTACCCTCCAGCAGAAGACCTTCGAGATCGGCGTTGGTGGCCGTGACCACCCTTAGGTCTGCTGTCTGCGGGCTGCTGGATCCCAATCGCATAAATTCGCCTTCCTGCAGGACTCGCAGCAACTTGCCCTGCAACTCCAGGGGTAAAGTGCCGATTTCGTCCAAAAAGAGAGTCCCGCCATTGGTCTGCTCGACATAGCCGACACGGCTCTGTTTGGCGCCGGTAAAAGCACCCGCAGTGTGACCGTAAAATTCCGCTTCGAACAATTCACTGGGCAAAGAGGCCATATTGATCGGTGTAAAGGGGTACTCGGCCCGGGCACTGGCTTTGTGGATGGCGGCTGCCAACAACCCTTTTCCGGTGCCGCTTTCCCCGGTAATCAGAATGGGGACATTGCTGACGGCATGGAGTTCGGCCTCCTTGAGGATGCGTTTGATTTTAGCATCGCACGTCTTGATCATGTCGAAGGCGCCGGGATTGTTCAGGTTGGGAACCGCCTGCAATTTGTTCAAGGACAATATTTCCAAAAGGCGCTTGCGCTCCAAGGCGCGGTTGATGGTGGCAATGAGATCCTCCCATGTGACCGGTTTAAGCAGGTAGTCATAGGCGCCTTTTCTTAGCGAGTCTACAGCGTACATCGCATCGTTGTGGGCTGTTACCATGATGGCCTCGAGATTCGGATCCGCACTTTTAGCCCTCGACAATAACTCCAATCCATCCATGCCCGGCATACTGATATCGATAAGGGCCAAATCAAAGGCGTCTCCGTTTTCGATCATGGCCTGGGCCTGGAAAGGATCGCTTTCGGTGTATATATATTTGAAGCCGGCAGCAAGAAGCCCCCGACGCACGCTTTGTAAAAAATCGACTTCATCATCCACGACTAAAATACGGCTATCCATATTGTTTCCTTTTTAAATGGTTTTATTATAGACTGGGTGCAATGCGCCAAATCACTCCTGCGACGACTTGAGCAAAAACGAAGATCATCGCCGCTGCCTTGAAGTGTATTTTGGAGCTTCATATCAGCCTGTCATGGGTGCTTGAGGTTATCGGAGCGTATCGCGCTTTCAGATGACCGGTGTTCTCTTGCAGCAGTATTCGATTTATAGGGCAATACCACTCGGAACCGCGACCCTCTGTCAAGCTTGCTGTCCACTAAAATTTCTCCTCCCAATTGCCGAATTAAATTATAGCTGACGGATAACCCCAATCCTGTCCCGATGCCCGGCCCCTTGGTCGTAAAGAACGGATCAAAGATTCGCTTCATTGTCTCCTGGGGCATACCGCACCCATTGTCTCTTACCTCGATAACGGCGTGATGGTGGGCATCTTCACTGGTAAACGCCGCAATGCGCACCCAGGATTCCGGTTTATCCACAGCATGTGAAGCATTGATTAATAGATTGATGACGACCTGTTCCAGGGCTTCCGGATCTGTCTTTATCTGGATATTGCGGCGAGGCGGTTTTACTTCAAACACTTTGACACGCTTTCGAATCTCACCACGGCACAGCATGATCGCCTTGTCGACCACATCGAACAGGTCTACCCATTTTCTTTGATTGGAACCATGTCGCGGGTGAGTCATCGATTTGAGGTTGGAAATGATCTTGTCAATCCTGGAACTGCCGTGGGACAAATTGTCGGCAAGGTTGAAAATTTCACGACGAAACCCCGGATAATCCATGCCAAACCAATCTTTGCTGGCCACCGCAGCAGGGTGACTGTCCAGAAGCAGAAAAATCTTTTCCAGATAGGCCCGCAAAATAGGCAAGTTAAATGTAATAAAGCTATTTGGATTGTTAATCTCATGGACCATGCCGGCCACCAGCATACCCAACGCGTTCATTTTTTCGCTGTGGATAAGATGGCGCTCCAGGCCTTTTGCTTCGGTAATATCCGCGATTCTAACGACGGCACCGTCCAATCCATTCCTCTTTTCGTACAGGGGATATAGATACACCTTCTCCACACGGTCCGACTCCGGAGGGCGGCGTTCATAACTGACGGCTTTTCCCCGGGCCATGAAGGAGAGAATCCTGCATCTCTCACATCGTCCACTTTCATTGCACAACACCTCTTTACAGATATTCTGATCTCTATTTTGATGGATTAGGGGATAGGCTGTGGAAGCTGCACGATTCAGATATACCGGCCGTAAATCATTGTCGATCATCAACATAGGTTCTGAAATGCCGTTAAGAAAAGCTTGCAACAATGCTTTGCTCTGTTGCAACTCGAATTCTCTCTGTTTGAAGGCGGAGATGTCCCTCGCCAAAGTTAAGATTCCCGACAGTTTGTCATTGGCGTTTTTCACTGGGACAATGCGCGTATCCCAATGACTTATGCATCCAGCGGCGGAACGCAGCACGCTTTCATAGCGGATTGCTTTTCCCTTTCGAATTGCGAGGCGCTCTTTTTCAGCCCCTTCTTTGACAGCTTGGATGGCGGCAAACTCTTTGTCCGTGCGCCCGATAACGGAGGTCTCCGTTAACCCGAGGAACGCTCGGTGGGCGGAATTGGCAATGAGATAGCGCCCGCGGTTGTCTTTATAGCTCACCATATCCGGAATGGCTTGCACCAAGGTCTTGAGCATCAAGTTTCGTTCTTTGAGTTCTACGCCAATCTTCGATCTCTCACTGACTTGCGCCTTTAGATAGCTGATTAGAGTAGACAATGCTTTGGTCCGGGTAGCCACCCGTTGTTCCAATGACTGTCCTGCATGGACAAGCCGATGCTCCATACGTTTTTGCTGGGTAATATCATGGGACATGCCGCAAAGCTGTATGATTTCACCATTGGCGTCTTCCACCGGGTAGCCGCGGTCGCGAATCCATCGGACCCGGCCATCCGGGAGAAGGATGCGAAATTCCAGATCCCATCCCAGTTTTGAAGCCGCTGCCATCGCCGACATAACACGTTGACGATCCTTCTCGTGGATGGTTTTCGGTACCCTCCCCGGATCATCATACATCTCCTGTCGCGGTTGCTGCCATATCTTCTCGAAGCCGGGGCTTAAATATAGGATCTCTTTCAAATCAGCTGATACGATCCAAAAAACACCCTGAATTTTGTCCACCAGCAGTCGGAATCGATCCTCACTTTCTAGGAGCGTTTGGCCGACCTTCTTTCCGGTAGGGATCACTTTATCTGAGGTGACCAAGAGTTGTTGCCGTATGGTATCGACCATGGCAAGGTAGATTAAATAAATAGAAGCCAATTTCAGAAAATGACCTGCCGCATTTGTCAAGGTGTCATCGGTGACGTGGAATGTAAATGCCACTTCGGACGCAATGGTGATCCATATGGCACCGAACAGCATCAACATCACGCGATTTCCAAAGATATGGCGGTGACTGCACAGCGGCTGTAAAGACAACAGAAGTAGAAAAATAATCAGGCATTCACTACCGACTTTGAAAAATGTCAAACCATTTCCGGAGGCCGTCACCGCCGGGAATATATCCCAGACCAGAACTGTCGAGGCTATGGTGAGGGCTGTTCCCGTGGCGATGACCGGCAAAAGATAGCTGTTTGCCTCTCGAAAAATGAATGTCGTGGCGCATAGAAATGCGGCACTTTCCACAAGTCTTGCAGCAACCCACAATTGCTTTTCGGCATCAATGTGCAGGATAGGCATCACATTCATGCCCGGATAGCTCAGGGCGTGTGCTACATCCAAGATCGCAACCGCCAGGTAGCCGGCTCCCAAAATCGCAAAATATGACGAGCCGATATACCGTCTCGCATGCCAGCTCAGCATAAAAATTGCGCCGGCCAAAACGACACAGATCATTTCAATTATGCTATGAAACAACAGATAGTTGGTGGGGTAGAACCCGAACAACATTGAAAACACCGCCAGCGGAATCACGATGCGCAGGAGTGGGACCACCATTTCCCAGCGTACTTTTTCGATCCTGCTCACCATCGTCTCAATCATTGAGCGGTAGGCCATTGTCAGCCATCCGTCATACGTTTAACCCAACAGCGGATTACCCCCAGCCAGGAGTGCAAAATTCGCAATCCAGTTTTGTCAATGTATCAGGCCATCACCGTTCTCGTTCTACCCTAAACGCAGTTCGACTTCGGATTGGAAGTGCAGGATGAAAATGGAGCTCACCTATGAAATCAATTCAGGATAATCAGTCCAATAGAGTATGGGGGGCAAAATAGAAGAATTTGCATGCTCTGTCTACATCTTCGGGTGAACCATCAACGCAAACAGTAGCCCTGTTCGGCATTGCCTCAGAATGGAATCTCCCAAGAATGAGGCCGGCAGATAGCCTCAACAAATTTTAAATTAAAGGGATCCTGTACTTTTGTCAAGCAAAACGCGGCTTGGAAGGATACCTGGAAAAGCGCTCCCTGACTTTAAACGACACATGCGTTTACATCCAACGGTCGATGGTGGGCAATAGGACATAAGCGAATTCAAGAAAGTCCGGTGAGCATAAATAGAGGATTTTCATTTACTATCGAAAAATCGATCCTGATTCGAACGATGACGGGGTCTCGGTAAAGCTTCAACGATAGCTCGCCATGCCTTCATGACTAGGGGCTTACAGTAGATCCCGATGCAAGATAGTCCTCGACACCCCTTGCGATGGCTTTAGATAAGGCTTGGAGGCCTTGGACCGATGACAAGGTTTTCTCTGCCGCTGGATGGGTGATATGACCGACCTCGATCAATATGGCCGGCATATTGACCCCTTCGAGGACAATCAAAGGCGCCGCCTGGATTTTACAGTCAACCGAACCCTTCATACTTTCGAGACTCTTCTGAAGAGCGGTCGCCAGCTCTAAGCTGGCCGTCTTATGCTGGATTTGGGCTTTGTCCCAACGGTATTGATCACCCTCTCCCACTGCCTCATTTGGGAGATCCTCTGCGCTTTGGGGTTTGTCAAAGTAGTAGATCGTCATAGCGTTGGTGCCGTGCAAAAACGCTGCCCCCGTGTGGATGCCCATGAAAATATTGGCATTGGCCTGATTGGCAATGGCCGCACGTTCACGGTGCGCCAGGTTGTAATCATCGCTGCGCGTAAGGATCACCTCGTGCCGCGCTTCCAGTCTCAAGGCCAGTTGGCGGGCCAACTCCAGGCTAATGGTCTTTTCCAACTGCCCGGTGGGCCCTTTGGCGCCGATATCTGAGCCACCGTGTCCTGGGTCCAAGGCGATCCGTGTTAACTGTTCAGGAAACAGAAGGGGCGGGGCGGCCATGGCCGCGTTGATCGAAAATATCAATGCCAGTGCGGCTAAAATAAAATAGTAGGGGCTATTCGAAATCAATGTGATGACGCGCCATGCTTTGCTTGAATTCACTTGACACCCAATCCGTTTAATATTAGTTATTTTAGTTTACTAAAAATGTAGTTTATTAAAAAGGGGTTGAATGTCAAGGACCTAAGACGTTTCCTAAGATATAAATGTAATGCGAGAGTGGCGGAATTGGTAGACGCACTGGACTTAGGATCCAGCTCTGGCGACAGAGTGGGAGTTCAAGTCTCCCCTCTCGCACCAATTTGACCATCCATCCAAGGCGTTTTTCGCGTGATTACGTTAAACAGCTCACACCGTGAGCCTCTGATCAGCCATAAATCCCCATCGTTTTGTGAGGAAAAAGGCAAAAATGCACGGGAGACGCGGCTGCGCCTTGGGCGGATGGCATCATAATGTTCCGAGTGCCTTAAGACGATAGTTCTGTAGGCACTTTATTATTAGAAAGGTATGCATGATGAAAGTGACCGTAGAGGATAAAAGTTCTGTTAAAAAAATCCTACACATTGAAGTCCCCCAGGAAGATGTGGTGCAGGAATTGAACAATGCCTATGCCCAGCTCAAAAAGACCGCGAAAATCAAAGGATTTCGTCCGGGCAAAGCCCCTCGGTCCGTTTTAACCCGAATGTATGGCAAGGATGTCAATGGGGATGTTACCGGCAAATTGATTCAATCGGCTTTTTTGGAGGCCCTGAAAGAGACCGAATTAAACATCGTGGGAAGCCCCAAAGTGGATCCTCCCGAGCTTAAAGACCAGGCCCCTTACGCCTTTGACGCGGAAGTGGAGATTCGCCCTGAAATCGCGGATGTCGAATTCAAGGGACTGGCACTCAATAAAACCAAATACGACGTCAATGAATCCGAGGTTGAAATGCAACTCAAAATGTTGCGTAAAAACCTTGCCAAAAGAGAGAAAATAGAAGAAGATCGACCTATTAAAATCGACGATGTGGCCGTTATCGACTACGAAGGATTCAAAAACGGCGAGCCGTTCGAGCCCACCAAAAAAACTGAGAATTTCATTATCAAACTCGGTGCCGGACAGATTGTAAAAGATTTGGATGACGGCATTGTCGGCATGAAGGTAAACGATGAGCGAGAGATCGACGTCACCTTTCCGGATGATTATTTTAAGGAAGAGTTGGTGGGACAAAAGGTCTTGTTCAAAGTGAAATTAAACGAGATCCGAGAGGAGATCCTACCAGAGGTGGACGACGAGTTCGCCAAGGGCATCAGTGAAAAATTCGATTCGTTGGAGACCCTGAAGGCGGAAATTCGAAAAAATCTGCGGTCAGGCTATGATAAACGCATCGAGCAAGAGATGAACGAGCAGATTTTCACCCAGCTTTTGGAACAAACGGATTTTGAAGTGCCTGATACGATGGTGGAGGGCGAACTCGAACATATTATTAAGGATGCCGAGCGGTCATTCGAGCAGAGCAACCGGTCCTTTGACGAGGTGGGCCTGTCCAAAGAAATCCTGAGCGAAAAATACCGTCCCACTGCTGAAAAGCAGGTTCGGCGGCACCTGATCCTGAGCAAAATCATCGACCAGGAAAAATTGGAGCTATCGGACGAAGAGTTGGATCAAGGTTTCCAGGAGATGGCCGATACGTATCAGCAGCCGGTAGACCACATTAAAGGGTACTACAACCAGAACAAAGAGGGCCTGGAGGTTTTTAAGCATACCATGCTTGAAAAGAAGGCATTGAATCTTATCATTGATAATGGCCAAATCTCGGAAGTGGAACCGACGGAAAACACCGACGCATCGGAAGCGGTTGACGATAAATAGCCTCAATACGCTTAAAAAAACCGGCGGTTGCTTCGAGACATCAACTGAAACCATTAATCAAAGGAGTTAGCGTGCCAATCATACCTGTGGTCATTGACCAAACCAGCCGTGGTGAACGGGCCTACGACATCTATTCCCGTTTGTTGAAAGATCGCATCATATTCCTCGGAACCGCCATCAATGACGAAGTGGCCAACCTTCTGATCGCCCAGCTGCTGTTTTTGGAATCCGAAGACCCGGACAAAGATATCAATTTTTATATCAATTCTCCGGGCGGCGTCGTAACGGCGGGTTTAGCGGTATATGACACCATGCAATACATTAAACCGGACATTACAACGGTTTGCATCGGCCAGGCCGCCAGCATGGGGGCCTTGCTCTTAGCAGCCGGTGCTGATAAAAAACGGTATGCCCTCCCAAATTCGCGCATCATGATCCACCAACCCATGGGTGGGTTTCAAGGCCAAGCGTCGGACATTGAAATCCAAGCCAGAGAGATCTTACGCATGAAAGCGGCGCTGAATGACATTTTGAAGTTCCATACCGGCAAAAATCTGGAACAAATCAGTAAGGATACGGATCGGGACTATTTTATGTCGGGCCAAGAGGCCAAAGAGTATGGTATAGTGGATCATGTCATCAGCAGCAGGGATGACTTGGACCAAATTGACAAGCTGGAGGCTTAAGTATCATGGCGAAATCCAAAGATGACCCCAATGACAATCTGTTTTGCTCTTTTTGCGGGAAAAATCAAAAAGAAGTCAAAAAACTGATTGCCGGTCCGGCGGTCTATATTTGTGATGAGTGCATACAATTGTGCAGCGAGATCATCGAGGAGGAGACCGAAAAAGAGGCCGGTGAACTGGCCAATTTAATGGCCCCCAAAGAGATCAAGGTCAAGCTGGACGAGTATGTGATCGAGCAAGAGCTCGCCAAAAAAATTCTGGCGGTAGCGGTTTATAACCATTACAAACGCCTTGATTCCATTATCAATGCCGGCGATGTGGAGATTCAAAAGAGCAACATTCTTCTGATCGGGCCCACCGGCTGCGGCAAGACCCTATTGGCCCAGACACTGGCGCGTTTTCTCAACGTGCCGTTCACCATCGCCGATGCCACCAGCCTCACCGAGGCCGGATATGTTGGTGAAGACGTTGAAAATATTATCTTATCGCTGCTGCAAAACGCAGACTACGATGTGGAAAAGGCCAAACGCGGCATCGTCTATATCGATGAAATCGACAAAATCGCCAGCAAATCGGACAATCCTTCGATTACCCGGGATGTGTCCGGTGAAGGCGTACAGCAAGCCCTGTTGAAAATTATCGAGGGGACCACTGCCAGCGTTCCTCCCAAGGGGGGGCGTAAGCATCCGCAACAGGATTTCGTGAAAGTGGACACCTCCAATATCCTCTTTATCTGCGGCGGAACCTTCAGTGGGCTGGAAGGCATTATCAAACGTCGCCTGGGATCCAAAATGATGGGATTCGGCGCCAAAATCGTCAAAGAAAAAGAAGAGAGCATTGGCGAGATCCTCAAAGAGGTCAAACCGGAAGATCTCATCAAATTCGGATTGATCCCAGAATTTTTAGGGCGTCTGCCGGTCATCGCCACCTTGGATGAGTTGAGTGCCGAGACTCTGGTGCGCATCTTGACGGAGCCGAAAAACGCACTGGTCAAACAGTATTCCAAATTGTTCGACCTCGAGGGCGTCAACCTGCGTTTTACCGACAGTGCATTGACGGCGATTGCCGACGAAGCAGTCAAACGCAAGTCTGGAGCACGCGGCCTAAGGGCAATTATGGAGGCGTGCATGCTGGATATCATGTACGAGATCCCCTCTGCCGAGAATGTAAAAGAGTGTGTAGTGGGCGAGGATGTGGTCTTGAACAAGGAAGATCCCATCCTGCTCTATGAACAAACCAAAAAGCAGGCCTAAAAACCAAGCGCTGGTTGTAGGGCGACTTGCCCAAGGGCTGGAGACATCCCACCGGGCAAACTGCTGAAAATATGCCGACTCACATGCACACCATGTGCGGTCTGCGACACATCAATAACGGGATAAGGTCATGGTCAATATCACCCGCTTCTTTAAAGATGATGCCGAAAAACCCGAGGCCCAGGTACTGCCTCTGCTGCCGCTACGGGATATTGTTTTGTTTCCCCATATGGTAGCACCGCTGTTTGTGGGTCGGCCAAAATCGGTGGCGGCTCTGTCCAATGCCA
>JAAUYD010058229.1_pt1 | contig 14856 bp, 13 predicted proteins | sample 7278101 | NCBI WGS metagenome assembly JAAUYD01 (sample SAMN14350128, study PRJNA611818) | marine sediment metagenome | isolation source: surface marine sediment (0.6m) | place: French Polynesia: Moorea | collected 2018-08
CCCGACGCCGACCGTCTCGCTCTCCGACGACGAGCGCACCGACCTCGTCGTCCCCGTGGCGCTCGGCGTTCCGACCCCCTTCGACGACTTCGCGCCGACGTGGATCGATCTGGCGCAGCGCACGGGCCACGGGCTCGTCGTTGCTCTTGATGTAGAGGCGGCCCCGGTCGCGACCCTGCAGGTCGTTCGCGGCGAAGTCGAGGAGGGCGGCCTCCATCTCGGGCGTCTCGGGCTTCACGTCGAGCAGCACCGGAACGTCGGGAAGCGCCTCGAGGAACTCGGCGAGGGTCAGGACCCGCAGACCCTGGTCGCGGTAGGGATGCGTGCGCCCCCCGTCGGGCGTGAACTCGAAGCCGGCGTCCAGCGCCTGCAGCGTCGCCAGGTCGATGTCCGCGATCTCGAGGTCGACGCCGCTCACGCTGTCGGTGTTCTCGTCGTGGAGCATCACGAGCGTGCCGTCGCCCAGCACCTGCAGGTCGGCCTCGAGGGCCGCGGCGCCGAGCTGCAGCGCGAGCTCGTAGCAGGGAAGCGTGTTCTGGGGACAGAGATCCAGGGCGCCGCGATGGCCGACCACGACGGGTGAGGTGAGATCGGCCAGGGCCGGCTGGACGGCGAAGGGCTCGGGCGTACACGAGAGCGAGAGCGCCAGCAGCGGAATCAGCAGCAGACGACGCCTTCGCGCACGGCCGAAAAGGAGCGCGGCGACGCCGAGGCCGAGCAGGAAGGCCGGCTGCGGCTCGGGCACCCGGCCCTTCAGGGTCACGGTGAAGGCCTCGCCCGCGGCGAGCCCCGAGCGATCGATCCGCCAGTCCGAGAGACCCAGGCCGAAGGGATCCCCGAGGTCGAAGCCGGCGGGCTCGCTGGCCGGGACGAAGAAGATGCCCACCGAATCGGGGGTCACCGCCGCGAGGAAGAACGAGTCGGCCACCAGCGGCGTCGTATCGCCCACGGAGAGGAACGAGACGCCGGGCCCGAGGGTCAGCTCGAAGCCGACCCAGGGAGGGCCGCCCAGCAGGTCCACCGCCGCGTTCAACGTGAGGACGTCGCCGGTGTCCTCGTCGTCCAGGACGAAGCGGAAGACGGCGGGCTGCGCGCCGCGGAGGTCGGGATCGATCCGGATCGCCCCGGGGCCGCTCAGGTCGTCCACGCGGTTCTGGCCGAGCTGGCTCCCGGCGAGGTCGAGGCTCACGGCCGCGGCGGGCACTTCCAGCAGCAGGGCCAAGGCCAGGGCGGTGAGGACCACTCTCATCCGGGAGTCGTGGTCTGCGGGCCCCGCATGTGGCGCCGCCGGCGCCCGAAACGAGAAACGCCCGCCCCGGCGAGCCGGAGCGGGCGTCTCATCGAGATCGGACGGGCTAGCCCTGGGTGTTGATCCCCGAGGCCCGGCCGTAGTTGTCGAAGTAGTACTTCATGGTGATGCGCAGGGTCTCGCGCAGGCTGGTCTTGGCCTTCCAGTCGAGGCGCGACTCGGCCTTCTTGATGTCCGGGACGCGGCGATCGCAGTCCTCGTACCCCTCGCCGTAGAACTTCTCGCCCGAGATCTCCTCGATCGGGTGCTCGAGGAACTCGTCGCGGCCGGTGATCTCGGCGGCGGTCTCGCGCATCAGGAGCGCGAGCTCGCGCATGGTCACCTCACCGCCGCGGTTGCCGACGTTGAAGACCTGGTTCTTGCTGCCCTTGGGCTTCTCGAGCATCAGCATCAGCGCGTCGACGGCGTCGTCGATGTACGTGATGGTGCGGTAGGCCTCGCCGCCGTCCACCAGCTGCATGGGCTTGCCGTCGAGCAGGGCGGTCATGAAGCACGCCAGCACCCGGGGGATGCCGTCGCCGTCGCGACCGGGGATGAAGTCCATCCGCGCGCCGAACCAGTTGTACGGCCGGATGATCGTGAAGGGCATCCCGTTCTCCGCGTTGTGCGCGAAGATGTACCGCTCGAAGAGCGCCTTGGCGGTCGCGTAGCTCCAGCGATGGTTGGTGGTGGGCCCCATCACGAGCGGCGTCTCGTCCTCGCGCTGCTCGTAGAGGTCGAGGTTGTCGTAGTTGTCCTCGGGCACGTAGCTCGAGAGCGTCCGGCCGTAGACCTCGCAGGTGGAGGTGTGGATCAGCCACTTGCGGTGCTCGGCGCAGAAGTCGATCAGCTTGTAGGCGTCGATGAAGTTCGACTGGATCGTCTTGACCGGGCTCGCCACGTACTGGGCCGGGGTGCAGACCGCGGCCAGCGAGAACACGGCGTCGCACTCGGCGATCACCGGCTCGAGCTCCGAGTAGGTGGTGGCGGCATCGACGTACTGCTGATGGAAGGTCAGGTCGTCGTTGCCGAGATGCTGCGAGATCTTGTCGTAGGAGACGTCCCATCCCTCGATCTGGTACTTGCCCGAAGCGAGCATGCGATCGGTGAGGTGGCTCCCCACGAATCCACCGCAGCCGAGGATGATGACCTTCTTCTTGGACATGTGGTTTTGGTCCCTGGCTCGATCCACCGCATGCGGGCCCCTGCCCTGGTGGATGAGTCGTTGGTGCGTCTAGCTGGGCTCGTCTGGCCTCGAATCACCGGCGATTGCCGCCGGCTGGCCTCTGCCCTCGCTCCCCCCCGGACGCCCGATTCCCACGAGTTCCCGGTGATGGAGCGGAGTTAACATCAGCACTCGGTAGACGCCATTAAGAGGCGGTTAGCCGTGCGGGAGATTTCCCCCGAATCTCGCAGGGTTGCGCGCGAACGGGCACGACGGTGGGCGCTTCTTCCCCACCCGGGGGCCGACTTCCACGCGCAGGCGTGAGCCGGATCACGCCCCCCTTCCCGATTCGAAAACGCCGTTGACATTCCTCGGCCGGGGCGGCTAGCGTCCCCGCTACGAAAACGACAACCGTTTTCAATTTCATTTTGCTCCCCGCCGAGGCGCCCTCCTCCCCGTGTCCGCCCAGCCCTCCTGCCCCTCCGACGAGTGCCGCTGTCACTGCGGCAGCCTGCTCGCACGCATCGTGGACGGGGCGGTCGAGCTCAAGTGCCGCCGCTGCAAGCGCACGCACCGGGTGCCCATCGACACGAGCTTCGCCGAGCCCCTCGAGGCGGCGGCTCCCCCGATCTCCCTGAGGCGAAGCGCCTCGTGAGAAGCCGATTCGAAACCCAGCGGCCAGAGGCCAGACGCCCCGAGCCCCATCTCGTTCCCCTTGGGCTCAGACGCCCGAGACCGGAGCGGGAGGAGGACTCCCGATGGCCCGCCGCGCTCTCCTCGGCCTGCTGATGACCGCCACCGTGCTCGGAATGCAGGTCCCGGCGTTCGCCGCCGACGACGACTCGATTCGCGCCCGCGACGACAAGATCGCCGACCTCGAGCGCAAGCTCGACGTGGTGGTCGACGAGCTGTCGCGATTGCGCGCCCAGGTCGCCGTGCCCGAAGAGAAGGAGCTCACGAGCCTCTACGGCTTCGGCCCGGCGGCCTCGAAGGTCTACGGCCTCGAGCGCGGCCTCTCGATCGGCGGCTACGGCGAGGCCAACTACCGCAACTTCTTCGGCTCCACCGATTCCGACGACCTCGACCGCGCCGACGCGCTCCGCACCGTCCTCTACTTCGGATACAAGTTCAACGAAAGCATCGTGTTCAACTCGGAGATCGAGTTCGAGCACGGGACGACGAGCAACGTGGGCAACGGCGCCGGCGGCGGCAGCGTCTCCGTCGAGCTCGCCTCCCTCGACTTCTTCCTGCGCGAGGAGGTCAACGCCCGCGCCGGTCTCCTGCTGGTGCCGATGGGCTTCATCAACGAGATCCACGAGCCGCCCTTCTTCTACGGCGTGCAGCGGCCCGAGGTCGAGCGTCGCATCATCCCGACCACCTGGCGCGAGAACGGCGCCGGCATCTTCGGCCAGCTGGGCGAGAGCCTGCAGTATCGCGCCTACGTGATGTCCGGCTTCAACGGCCAGAACTTCACCGACGCGGGCATCCGCAGCGGCCGCCAGCAGGGCAACCGCTCGCTCACCGAGGACTTCGCCTTCGTCATGCGGGCCGACTACACGCCGGACTTCGTCCCCGGCCTGCAGGTGGGCGGCTCCTTCTACATCGGCGAGTCGGGCCAGGACGTCCGCATCGGCGGAGAGCGCCTGCCGGACAGCCGGCTCACCATGGGTGAGATCCACGCCGAGTACAAGCGGGGCCCGCTCAAGATGCGCGGCCTGCTGGCCATCAGCTCCATCGACGAGGCCGGCGCGCTCAACCGGGCTCTCGATCGCCCGACGGACAAGCCGATCGCCGAGCTGATGATCGGCGGCTACGCAGAGGCCGGCTACGACATCTGGTCGTGGTTCTTCGAGGGCGACGGCAGCAAGCGCCTCGAGCCCTTCTTCCGGGTCGAGTACATCGACACGCAGGCCCAGGTGCCGGACGGCTTCGCGCGCAACAGCTCGCGGCGCCGCTGGCTCTTCACGCCGGGCGTGAGCTTCTATCCGCACCCCAACGTGGTGATCAAGGCGGAGTACCGAAACTTCCAGACGGCGAGCGGCGACTCGCCCCAGGAGTTGGCATTTGGCATCGGGTTCGCGTTCTAGGGAATCTCTGCACGGGTTTCTCTACACGTTCCGACGGGGCTCGCCCGTTGCGTGTCGTCCACACCTGCAGAGATTCCCCAAGGAGCTGTTGCTCGCCTCCTTGCTCGCGCTGGGCATCCTCGTGATGCCCAGCGCCCAGGCCTTCGCCAAGGTCTTCTACAGCCAGAAGGAGGCGCTCGAGCTCGCGTTCCCCGACGCGGACCGCATCGACCGCCGCTCCGTCGCACTCGACGACGACGAGGCCCAGGCCATCGAGGCCCGCGCGAAGAGCAAGCTCGAGAGCCGCATCGTCACCCTGTTCACGGGCCTGCGCGGTGACGATGTGCTCGGCTACGCGTTCATCGACGTCCACAACGTCCGCACCCTGCCCGAGGCCTTCCTCATCGTCCTGAAGCCCGACGGCAGCGTGCACTCCCTGCGGCTCCTCGCCTTCTACGAGCCCCAGGAGTACAAGCCGAGCGAGCGCTGGCTGCGCCAGTTCGACGATCGGCATCTCGACAAGACCCTGCGTCTGGGCGGCGAGATCCATGGCATCGCCGGCTCGACCCTGTCGTCCCATGCGGTGACCGGGGGCGTCCGGCGCGCCCTGGCTCTCTACGAGCTGCTCGTGCTCGGCTCGACTCAGGCGGAGGGAAGGCAGATCGGCCAAACCGCCCCGGCGAAGCAGCGAGACGCCGCGGAAGCGAGCGCGGTCCCCGTCCTCGGCTCCGGCGGCTAGCCCTTGCGCTTCGTGGTCACCGGCGAGTGGAGCCGCAACCGGCTGCTCCAGACGATCGTCGTGCTCTACGTCACCTACGTGGCCGGCCTGTGGCTGACCAACGCGCTGCTCTACTTCCAGAAGATGACGCTCGCTCCGAGCTCGGTGGTCGAGTACTACCTGGGCTCGGAGGAGCGCTACCTGCAGCCGCGCAGCTACCAGGGGCTGCTCGAGGTCTCGCACTTCCACCTCTTCGCCATGGGCATGCTGCTGCTGGTGCTGACCCATCTGGTGCTCTTCGCGCCGGTCTCGAATCGCACCAAGCTCTGGCTGATCGTGCTGCCCTTCGTGTCGGCCCTCGTGGACGAGAGCGGCGGCTGGCTCGTGCGCTTCGTGAGCCCGCACCTGGCCTTCGTGAAGGTGGGCGGCTTCCTGCTCCTGCAGGGGAGCCTGCTGGCCCTGATGGGGATCTGCCTGTGGTCGGTCTTCGCGGGCAACAGCCGCAACTACAGGTCGGGCGAGGCGACTTCCTGATCGCCCGCGCCGCTCGGGCGTGGCTGCTCGCCGTCGGGCTCGCCCTGCTGGCGGCGCCCACCGACGCGGCGCGCTTCCAGGACGGCCGCATCGCCATGGGCACCCTCTTCGAGGTGACCATCGAAGCCCCGAGCGAGAGGCTCGCGCGCGAGGCCGCCGAGGCCTGCTACGCCGAGGCCGAACGGCTCGAGGCGCTGCTCTCGCGCTGGAGGCCGGACAGCCAGGTCTCGAAGCTCAACGCGAGCGCCGGCGGCGCCGCCCTCCCCGTCCATCCCGACGTCCTGTCCCTGCTCGCGGACGCGAAGGCCCTGGGCCGGCAGACCCGGGGAAGCTTCGACGTCACGGTCGGCCCGCTGATCGCGTTGTGGACGGCGGCGGGAGAGCGCGACCGCCTGCCCACCCAGGCGGAGATCGACGCGACGCGCGAGAAGGTCGGCGTCGAGGCGATCGAGGTCGAGGGGGGACGCGCGCGGCTCGCGCGCCCGGGCATGTCCATCGACCTCGGCGGGGTGGCCAAGGGCTGGGCCCTCGATCGCATGGAGACCCTGCTTCGCGCCCGCGGCATCGAGCGCGCGCTGCTCTCCTTCGGCCAGTCGAGCCTGATCGGAATCGGCGCACCCGAGGGCGAGCCCGGCTGGCGCGTGCTCGTGCGCGGGCCCGGCGGCGACTTCGCGGGCGTGGCGGTACTGCGGGACACCCGACTGTCGATCTCCGGGAGCTTCGGGCGCTCGAGCGAGATCGCGGGACGCCGCTTCGGCCACGTGCTCGATCCGCGTACGGGTTGGCCGGTCGACCACGAGGCGATCGCCGTGGTCGAGGCCGGCACGGCCGCCCAGGCCGAGGCCTTCAGCAAGGCGCTGCTGGTGCTGCCTGCTCCCGACGCCATCGCCGCCATGGAGGCCCAGCAGGGCGTCGAAGGCCTGTGGATGGGTGCCGAAGCGAGCCAGGAGACGGCGGGCTTCCGCGCCGCGGTCGGGTTCGAGGCCGCACCGAGCGAGTGAAGCGGCGGGCCCGATGCGCGGCTCAGCGCGCCTCGAGCCGGAACGGCCGCGCTCGCGCCCGATCCTCGGGGTCGGGCTCGAAGTCGTACTTGGCCCCGATGGCGGCGACCAGGGCGTCGAGCTCGGCCTCGTCCGTGACGGGGACGGCGCGCAGCTCGTAGAGCGTGTCGCCCACGCGCAGCCGCACCTCGGGGTTGGCCGTGGCCCGATCGACCCATCCGCTGCCCTCGCGGCCAACGACGTACATCGAGCCCGCCGAGGCCGTCGCCCAGACGTTGACCGAGTAGGGATCGTCGGGTGCGGTCTCGAGCTGCATGGTGTCGACCGCGTCGGTGAAGCTCCAGTCGGCCGGCGGGCTCGCGACCTCCCCGGACAGGCGGCCTCCGGGGATCGTGACGATGGGGCCACACGCGAGGCCGAGAGCAGCGATCAGCAGGACGAAGGCGAGGCATGCGCGGTCGTGCATGGCGACACGCTAGCAGCGAGGCGGCATGCCCCGGAGGGGACGTCACCCAGGCCGCCGGCACTGGACTAACCTGCAGTCGCCCATGCCCGATTCGAGTCCCGCTTCCCGGCGTACGCGCACCCTGCTGCTCGCGATCTGCCTGATCGCGTGCCTCGGGGTCGGGGAGTGCCTGGACGGCGACGGCCTCACCATCAGCCAGTTCCGCGAGCTCCTGGCGCGCCAGGCCGCCGAGGAGGTCGCCGAGGTCACGCCCGAGGTGAGCGTCGAGCAGTGCGCGAGCCTGCCGGCGAGCATGCCACTGGCCCTCGATCGGGTCCCCGGCGTCGCCAACACGTTGATCGTGGGCAACCCGACGCCGCCGGCGCTGATCCCGATGAACGTGGGCGACGACCCGGCCTCGCTCCTGGGCTCGGCCCCGGAGCTCCCGGCCGACAGCGACGGCGACGGCGTTCCCGACGTGGTGCCGCCGGTGCTCGACGGCGTGGTGGGCGTGAACGAGGACCTCGCGTTGATCACGACCACCGTGAACGAGCAGGTCGTCTTCGCCGATCCCAGCGACGGCACCCTCGTCACGGGAACCGTCGACGGGCTGGCGCGCACGGCGATCTCGACGGCCGTGACGATCACGCCGCCGGCCGGCACGCTCGACTCGGCCGGCAACCCCTTCGACGCGCCCTTCGTGGCGACGGGCACGACGGGCGCCGCCATCGACTCCGCGGGCACGCGGCTCTTCGTCTCGATGTCGAACATCCAGGACGACTTCGCCTCCAACGAGGACCCGACCTACGGCCCGGGTGTCGTGCTGGTGTTCGGGATCGACCTGAGCGGGGGCACGCCGGTGATCGCCGACCCCGACCCCCAGGTGATCTTCACGGGCACCACCAACCCGACCGACGTCGTCGCCTACGCCGAGCCCGCGCCGGGCGTCCGCTCCTTCATGCTGGTCACCGCAGCCGGTGCCGTGGCCCGGGAGCTCGGCACCGTCGGCACCCAGCCCATCCTGAACTTCGGCCTCGCCCCCAGCGCCGTGGCCGCCGCCCAGGCCTCGGCCATCGAGGTGCTCGAGATCCCGGCCGCGGGCGACCCCTTCGTCGCCGGCGTGATCCCCCTCGGCGACAGCGCCGCCGGCTTCGCGCGGGTCGCCGTCGACCCCGACGACAGCATCGGAACGGTCGGGAGCCTGCTCCGGCGCGAGGTGCTGGCCTTCGACCTGCGCGCCCTCCCGATGCTGGGCCTGGCCCCCGTGGACCCGCCGCCCATCCTCGACGGATCCACCGGGCCCGACGCGGTGATCGTCTCCACGTCGCTCACCCTCACGCCGCTGGGCACGGCGCCCCCGGCGGCGATCTGCCAGGGCAGCGTGGTCGGCACCGACTGGACGGCGGACGGCCGCCTGGTGGCGGTGGAGTTCTGCGACGGAACCGTCTCGTCGTGGGCCTTCGATCTCACCACCGCACCGGTTCCGGGCATCCCGCTTCCTGCGGCGCGCATCAGCCTGCGCGAGGAGTTCCCGGCGGCGGCGCCGCTCGTCCCCCTGGCGGTGGGCCAGCTCCAGGCACCGACGGCGATTCGGGTCCGGAATGCTCCTCCCCCTGCGAACCTGCCCGACGTCTACCTGCTCGTCGGGCTTCCCGAGGGTCGGCTGTGCGGCATCCGCAGCGATCTCGTGCTCTAGTCCGCGGGCTCGGCGCGCTCGGCGTATTGGGCGTGTTGGGCGGCGCGCTCTGGCTCGGGGTGCTGCTCGCTCCCTCGGATCCCGGCACACCGGGGCGCGCGCTGCCGGGAGTGGCGGCCGCTCCGCCGCCCCACGCGGCAACGACCCGGCCCGACGCAGGGGAGCCGAGCCCGACGCCGTCACGCGCAGACGACGAGACGGGACCGGAAGGAGTCGACCTCGCGGCTTCGCGCAGCGCGGAGCGCGAGCTCGCCCCCTACGAACGGTGGGTCGGCTCGTCCCGACGCACCGGCCCGAACCTCCTCTCCGGCGGCCGCATCGGCGAGATCCACCTCGAGACCCCGGAGACGGTCGCCGGCAGCCTCGGCGCCTCGCTCGAGGGTCTCGACACCGCCGGCCCCCGGCGCCTCGAGATCTGGCAGGAGACCGAGGACGGCGCCTTCGTACGCGTCGGCGAGGGCGAGAGCGACGAAGTCGGAGCCCTCGATCTTCCTCAGCAGATGCCGACCTCCGAGGACCGGGAGATCTGGATCTCGCCGGCCGGCGCCGGCCCCGAGGCCTTCGAACGCTCCCAGCCGCGCACCCTTTCGCGGGGCTATGTGCGCCCGCCGACGCTGCTCAGGGGCCCGCCGGGCGAGGGCGCCTCGAGCCTCCGCGTGGTGGCAGGCGAGAGCTCCGGCACGGTTCTGCTCCAGACCGCGAGCGGCCGTCCCATCGCGCTCCTCGAGATCCCGACCCTTCCGGACCCGCGTCGCGGCATCTTCGACCTCGACCTCGAGCTGCGCCCGGGCGAGACGGTGCTCGCCGCGCACCAGCTGCCGAACGGCGATCTCTCGCGCACCGTCGTCCATCGCATCGAGGCGCCGGCGGCGACGCCGACCACGTCTGGCCTCGGATCGATCCTCGAGGAGCTCGCGCCCTAGCGACTCGGGGGCGCCAGCGCCTGGCTTCGCGTGGCCGTGAAGAAGTACTGGCCCACGGAGAAATGGAAGCCACCCTCGGCGCGCAGGCGACCCTGCTCGTCGGCCCACGCCGCGGCCTCTTCCTTCGTCACGCCGCGTCGACCGGGTGCGAAGCTCGCGATGGCCATGATCATCATGGACGCGTAGTCGGCGACGTCTCCGCTGGTCTCGAGCACGGAATAGCGCTCGACCGCATCCACGCGGAACCCCTGCGCGCTCAGCCGTGCCGCCAGGGTCCGCGGGAGGGTCGGATGCGCGAGGTGCTCCTCCCAGGCGGAGAGCATGCGCGTCATGCGCTCCTCGTCGCTCGAGTACCACGCCACCGAACGCCAGTCGGTGGCGAGCAGCACACAGCGGCCGCCCGGCCTCAGCACCCGCCCCATCTCGGACAGCGCGACGTCGACGTCGGCCACGTACTCGAGCACCTGGGTCGAGAGCGCGAGGTCCATGCTCGCGTCGGCGAGGGGGAGACTCGTGGCGTCCCCCTTCTCGAGGCGCACCTGCGGAAGCCCCTCGCAGCGCGCGCCGGCCAGCGCGAGCATCGAGTCGCTCTGGTCGATGCCGAGCACGCTGCCGCTGTCGGTGACGCCGGCGGCGAGGTCCGCCGTCAGGTAGCCAGGGCCACAGCCGACGTCGAGCACGTCCTGTCCGATGCGCGGGTCGGCCAGGACGAGCGCGCGCGCACGCCGCCGGACCATCTGGGGTCGTCGATACTGGGCCTCGATGCCCTTGGACATGGCGGGGTCGAACTGCAGGCCGGTGCTCATGGGACTCCTCTTTGCGCTTCCATGGAGACGCTAGCTCGCGACGCGGCCATGCCCGACTCCCCGTCGAGGAAGGAGACGGCGCGTGGTTTCCCTCCGTGGCCGCGCTGTCTAGCATCGGCGCGTGGACGCCCTCTACCGCACCGCGTATCGCCTGGCCTGGTGGTTGGGCCAGCGGATCTTCCGCTTCTACCACCCCCACGTGGACGGCGTCGCGGTCCTCGTCTGGCACGACGAGCGACTGCTCCTCGTGCGCAACTCCTACCGCGAGACCTGGGGCCCGCCCGGTGGGCTGCGGCGCCGGCGGGCCGACGCGCGGAGCGAGGCGCTGCGGGAGCTGCGCGAGGAGGTCGGCTTCGAGCCCGTGGCCGACTCGCTGCGCGACGCCGGGATGCTCGAGGTGGAGCACTCCTACGTCTGCGACCACGTGCGCTTCTTCGAGCTGCGGGTGGAGGAGGAGCCCGAGCTCGTGATCGACAACCGCGAGGTCGTGGAGGCGCGCTTCTGCGACGAGGCGACCCTCGGCCGTCTCCCGCTGTGGAAGCCGCTTCGCGTGTATCTCGACCGGGACGAGGCCCTCGCCTCGACCCGAAGCGCAGGAGCTTGACCTGGCCCGCTTCGCAGGGGACGCGCCGGGGCACGTCGCCGCGGGCTGGCTCAGGGAGCTCGGCCGACGCAGCCCGCTGCCCTCGCCGATCCTGCTGGCCGACGACGAGGGCGACGAGGTGGCCCTGGCGCTCGCCGAGGCGGGCGTCGCGATCCAGCGCTGGCGCCGCCGCGCGCGCACCGGCCACACGCCGCTGCCCTGGCCCGAGCCCACGCTTGCCGCGGCGGCGGCCCTGCGCCTTCCGAAGGGCCGCCGCGCCCTCGAGATGACGCTGCACGCGGTGCTCTCCCGGCTCGAGCCCGGCGGGAGGATCTGGCTCTACGGCCACAACGCCGAGGGCATCCGCTCGGCCGGCTCGGCCCTCGAGGCCGTGTGCGACGACGTGGTGAGCGTCGAGACCCGAAAGCACAGCCGGGTCTGGACCGCACGGCGCGGGGCCGCCGACCTGCGCGGCGAGCTCGGCGACTGGGAGGAGCGCTTCACGGCGGAGCTTCCCGGCGGAGACGTCGAGCTCGTCTCCTATCCCGGGCTCTTCGCCCACGGCCGGCTCGACGCGGCGACGGCGCTCCTGTGCGAGAACCTGCCGAGGCCAGCCGCGGGCGCGAACGTCCTCGACTTCGGCTGCGGGGCGGGCGCGATCTCGGCGGCGCTGCACCAGCTGGCGCCCGACTGCGCGCTCTACGGAGTCGACGTCGATGCCCTCGCCCTCGCCGCGGCGGAGCGGAACGTGCCCGGGCTGCGCCGGCTCGCCAGCGACGGGTTCGACGGCCTGCCCCCTGACCTGCGCTTCGCGCACGTCGTCTCGAACCCGCCCTTCCACGCGGGAGTGGCGCGGGACACCGGGCCGATCCAGGCGCTCGTGGCCGGAGCGGCCGCCCGGCTCGAGCCGGGCGGGAGCCTCCACGTGGTGAGCCAGTCCACCATCCCGCTCGAGCGATGGCTCGGTGCCCATCTCGGTGGCGTCCGTCGCCTCGCGGCGACACGCAGCTTCCACGTCTTCTGCGGCTCGAAGAGCCGCTAGCGCACGGGGACGAAGCGCTCCCGGGCGAGTGCGCGCAGGCGGTCGAGATCCTCGCGCCGCGAGACCGAGAGCGGCACGGTGCTCTGCAGCTCGCGCAGGATGCCCTCGGTCGAGAGCGCGGCCTTGGCGTGCAAGGCCGAGTACAGCGAGGCGATCACGGCCTGCTCGATCTCGGCGCCACTCATGCCGTGGCTGGCCGCCACCAGGCACGGCAGCTCGAAGCGCTCGGGATTCTGGCGCCGGCGAACCAGGTGGATGCGGAAGATCTCCGCGCGCTCGGCCTCGTCGGGCAGGTCGACGAAGAAGATCTCGTCGAAGCGGCCCTTGCGCATCAGCTCGGGAGGCAGACGGAAGACGTCGTTGGCCGTGGCCACGACGAACACGGCCTCCTTCTTCTCCTGGAGCCAGGTGAGGATCGTGGCGAAGATCCGCTGGCTCGTGCCGCCGTCGTGGTCGCCGCTGCCGACCGAGGCGAAGGCCTTCTCGATCTCGTCGATCCACAGCACGACCGGGGCCAGGGCCTCGGCGGTCGAGAGCGCCTTGCGCAGGTTGCGCTCGGACTCGCCGACGTACTTGTCGTAGAGGCGCCCGGCGTCGAGCTTGAGCAGCGGCTGGTTCCACTCCCGGGCGATCGACTTGGCCGCGAGGGACTTGCCGCAGCCCTGCACGCCCACCATCAGGATGCCCCGGGGCGCCTCGAGCCCGAGCGACCGGGCCTGCTCGCTGAAGCCGATGCGGGCGCGCTCGAGCCACCCGCGCAGGCCGTGGAAGCCGCCGAGCTCGAAGGGGTTCTCGTCCGGCGGCAGATACTCGAGCAGGCCGTCCCGGCCGAGCGTCCGCGCCTTCTCGGTCTGGAGCCGCGAGATGTCCTTGGCGTCGAGGCGACCGTCCTCGAGCACCACGCGCGCCACGCTCTGGCGCGCCTGGTTGCAGGTGAGCCCCGAGAGGGCCTGGATCAGCTGCTTGCGCTCGTCCTTCGAGAGCTCGACCTCGATGTCCATGCGATCGCGGATCGAGCTCAACACCGCCAGCACCACGCGCTCGAGCTCCTCGGCGTCCGGGAGCTCGAGGTCGAAGTGCACGACCTGGGACTCGATCTCCTTCGGGAACGCGTGGCCCGCGCCGGTGATGACGAGCGTGGCGTGGGTCTGCTCGAACTTGCGCGCCACGTCGCGGAACGCGCGGGAGACCGCCGCGTCGTCGAGGTGACGGGCGAAGTCCTGGAGCACGAAGATGCCCTCGACCGAGAGCGTCCGCAGATGCTGCAGCACCTCGATCGGCTCGGCCGTGCCGCGGTTCGCGTGGGCCGTCGGCTTCTGGATCAGCCCGTGGGTCACGGACCAGACGAAGACCGGCATCTCGAGCTCGTCCGCCACGGCGTCGATCAGCTGCTCGACACGCTCCTCCTCCACCGTGTCGACGGCAATCGCCGGGTGGAAGGAGAGGACCAGGGTCTTCAGGTCGTGGATGCTGCTCGGGGCCTGCACCGGGGGTGCATCGGAGCCCCGGAGGCGGCGCTTGAGGGCGGTTGGGTGCTTCCCCGGATTGGGAACGGGCCTCGGCCGGTCGATGGAGTGAGCACGGGAGATCGCGCTTGCTGGGACGCAAGAAGGGCGGAAAGACGCCGGAGGCCGAGGAGGCCCCCGAGGCCGGGTTCGGAGAAGAGGATCGCCTCCTCGACGTGATCGCGCGCCTGCTGCGCAGCTGCGGGCAGCATCCCATCGTCTTCGACGAGCGCAGTCCGGAGGAGCTCGAGGGGCTCTTCGAGACCTGGGCGCGCCACGCACTCACGGCCTCTCCCCTTTCGGGGGGCAGCCCTCGCGAGAGCGGCGCGCGCGACTGGCCGAAGCTCGAGCGGCTGTTCCGCGAGCATCGCGAGCTCGAGTCGGGCTGGGTCGATCGCAGTGTCGGCGACTTCTCCGACGTGATCTGGCTCTTCGTGCGCGGGCTCGGCCAGGCCCTGACGGAAGACCGCGAGGCCGACGCGGGCATCGAGGACCAGCTCGGCGGGCTGATGCGGGCGGTGGAGTCCGGGGACACCGGGCGGTTGAAGGCGGAGGCGCTCACCTCGATCCGCCTGATCGAGAAGCAGATCCGCACGCGGCGCGCGCGCGAGTCCTCGCAGATCGAGGAGCTGAGTGGGCAGCTGAGCCGGGTCACCAGCGAGCTGGTGGGCGTGCGCTCGAAGCTCGGCACCGACTCGCTCACCGGCATCGCGAACCGTGCCGCCCTCGACGAGCACATCTCGCGGGTGATCTCCCTGGCGAACGTGGTGGGCGAGCCCGCCTTCCTCTTCATGATCGACGTGGACGAGTTCAAGTGGGTGAACGACCGCTTCGGTCATCCGGCCGGCGACCTCGTCGTGAAGAAGACGGCCGAGACGCTCTCCGGCGTCTTCCGTCGGCGGGGGGATTTCCTCGCCCGCTACGGAGGCGACGAGTTCGCCGCCGTGATCCTCGAGGACTCGTCCGAGGCGGCGAGCGCCATCGCCGAGCGCATGCTCTTCGCGATGCGCGACCTCGAGGTGCGGCCCTCGGAAGAGGGCGAGCCGATCCGCGTCAGCGTCTCGATCGGCGCCACGCCGCTTCG
>JAAUYD010104635.1_pt1 | contig 14855 bp, 16 predicted proteins | sample 7278101 | NCBI WGS metagenome assembly JAAUYD01 (sample SAMN14350128, study PRJNA611818) | marine sediment metagenome | isolation source: surface marine sediment (0.6m) | place: French Polynesia: Moorea | collected 2018-08
AAGATTTCATGTTTCAATTGACCAAGGATGAATTTGAAAACTTGAAATCGCAAATTGCGACATCAAGTTCTGGTTGGGGCGGCCGGCGAAAACCACCGTTAGTTTTCACTGAGCATGGTGCTTTGCAAGCGGCAAACGTCCTAAATTCTAAAATCGCAAGTAAAATGAGCGTTTTCATTATTCGGGCTTTTGTGCGACTGCGTGAAATGGCCTTGAATAATGAAAAGTTGGCTATGAAGGTCGAACAATTGGAAAGCAGGGTCAGTAACCATGATGAAATATTACTGGATTTAATCGAAGAAATTAAGAAAATTATTGATACACCAAAGCCAAGAAAGAAAAATATTGTAGGCTTTGTCACCGCTACGAGAAAAAGAAAGAAAAATTAAAAACGGAGAACCTATGTCTTCTCCGGACGGCGAGGACCATGCCGCCAGTGACCCCGGCCATTGGGCAAGATAAAGATAGGAACGGCGGTCACATTTTCTCTTTATGACTAAGTGCAGCCTTTAGATATGCCAAAATAAGAGGGTGCGGATTCGATGGATCTGACGAAATTTGTGGCTGGAAAAGCGTTGCAATGAAAAATGGGTGATCACTTAGTTCCACAATCCTGGCCTCGTTATTTTCATCGGTACCTGTGACCTGAAGCTGACCATCCTCAATTTGGTTACGGAATTGCGGATTAAGACCATAGTTGCAAACAAACTGTTCTTCGACTTCTTTTGCAGCGTATGTTTGATGAGAAAGCGATCCCGGCCCCATTTTTATTGTTTGACTCTTGCCAACGAGCGAGCAGGCAAGTTTGCTGATTAATAGTTTAGGTGCGTTGGGTGCAGTTTCTTCATGCTGTGCATCCCTAATCTCTAGAACATTTCGAGCATACTCTAACAGAGCATGTTGAAAGCCGCCTCAGGTACCAACAAAAGGTATTTCCTGTTTACGGGCGAACTTGATCGCCTCAAGGGCACCATTCATGCTCTTGTAATCACCTGGGGCACACCACAGGCCATGGAATGCACACAAATTTGCCGCAACAGTATCATTCTCCAATGATATCGTCGATACCCAGGATGGTGTCAAAGAAATTGAAAGTGCGGAAGCGGCATGGCTCAAGGCTTCTTCAGTCATCATATGATAACGTAAATTGGGCTGATAATCGCCGATTATTCCAATCTTTAAAATTGGACTCATAAGTTCGCCTCCTATACGTTTTGATATACGCTGTGATGGTTGGTGAACGATATAAACTAAGCCGGTCTTTATAAAATTTCCAATATTAATATCCAATTGAGGTCTTTGCAAATTCCGATCGAAAACGTGATAATCCAAAGTTGATAAACCGGTAAAAAGTCTCATTTCAGATGGTTTCGTAAAAAGCGCCGAGATCAAGGCTTGCAAATCCCGAGGAATGAGGCGTACTTGCGGGTACTCCGCAATGACGAGGAATGACGCGTAACGCAGATATCGGATTTTTTGCGGAACCATCAACGTTGAACGGATAACATCCGAAGACATTTCGACTATGCTCCAAAGGCGACCGCAATGGAACTATATCAACTGAAATCTTTTATAGCTGTTGCAGAAGAACAACATTTAACCCGTGCAGCGACCCGCCTGCATATTAGCCAGCCAAGTCTAAGCACCCACATCAAAGCCCTTGAGGAGGAACTGGGTCTTAATCTCTTCATACGCACTCCCAAAGGGATGATCTTAACCAACGAAGGAAAGCCGATCAAATTGAAAGCTGAATTGGCTTTAGAGGCTGTCGAGGCTGTACGGAAAGAAGCAGATCGTCGAAAAAAGAACATAACAGGCGTAGTCCGCATCGGTCTGAATATTGACGCTCAATATTTAAAGGCCTTGGATCTGCTTGGTGCTTTACAGCACGGATTTCCAGGAATCGAGTTGCACTTTTCGCGATGCCATTCCTTAGAAGCTTACGATCAGGTTCAAAACGGCCAACTGGATGCTGCCTTTGTATTCGAGACGCCGAAAAATTCTGGTCTTAAAATGAAATGGTTAACCACTTTCGGAATTGTAATCGTTGCCCCCTATAGATGGAAAAGTCGGCTGCAGAAGCCTGACTTAGAAAAAATAGTCCAGTTTCCATGGATTTGGACCGATGAGCGGTGTCCTTTCAATCGCATTTCCAAGCAATTGTTTAAACCTTTAGATCGGCTTCCGGAAAAGTCGGTAGTGGTAGACCACGACACAACAATTAGAAAATTGGTAGCCTCGAATGCTGGACTAGGTTTAATGATTGAAACAGAGGCATATGAAGCTGCTCGACAGAAACAAGTCACAATATTGGGTGATCGCATCTCCAATCTGAACCTTTATCTACTTTTTTCAAGAAAACGGTCAATAGAGCCTGTACTTAATGCCATCATTTCAATGATATGCAACCTATGGTCGCAACCGACCACGAATGAAACGATAGCAGTTGAAGCGAAAGGACTATTGCCACCTACATTAGGAGAACCAGTCTCGGATAAAATTGGCCCAAAAACGCGCTTTCAATCGGACGCGCAACAAACCACGCGTCGTTGAGCTTATCGCTAGAAATTAAAAAGATGAACATCCTCCTTGTAATTGCCCATCCACTACAGGACAGCCTGTGCACAGCACTGTCAGATCGCACGCTTAAAAAGCTGGATTCATTTGGACACAACGTTTTTATTGAAAATTTATATGCTAATGAGTTCGATCCAGTTTTATCCCAAGATGAAAGGAAATCGTACTATCAAGATGTTTACGACCAATCTAACGTTCAAGGTGAAGTCGCCAGGCTCAAAAGTGCTGATGCGCTTGTTATGATTTTTCCAACCTGGTGGTTTAACTTTCCAGCAATCTTGAAAGGTTGGTTCGATAGAGTTTGGGTTCCGACAGTAGCTTATGAACATGCGACCAATTATGGACCCATAAAACCAAAACTCAATAAATTGAGAAAAACATTTGTAATAACCACATTGGGAGCTCCCTGGTGGGTAGATTATTGCGTTCTGTGGCGACCAGTAAAACGAATAATTCGTTTCGCTCTCTTGGGTGCATGCGCAAGACGTTGTAAACTCAAATACTTGTCATTTTATAAATGTGAGAACGTGAGCAGTGAAAGAATCCATTTGTTCTACAATACGATAGACAAGCAGCTAGCTACCTTTTTTAAAGACTAATTTATTTGCCTGCCGTTTCACCTCGTACACTTGGTTTGTCTGCAATCTATGGAGATAAAAATGAATAATAATAACAAAATTTTACTTGTCGGTTTGAAGTCTTCATCGGTTGACTTTGAAAAGTGGCCGCAGCTGTCAGTTGAAAAGCTTGAAAAAGCTTTTTCCAGTATTATCGAGGAGCTAACCAAAAACGGTTTTTCAGCAAGATGGTGCCTTACAGATACGGGGGAAACGGCTGAAGAGGAACTCTCCGAATCAATCGAGTCATTTGGTCCCGATTTAGTCCTTGTTGGTGCGGGTATAAGAACCGACCCTGACCTCTTCCTTCTATTTGAGAAAATAATCAATATTATTCATAAAAAAGCACCTCATGCATGTATCGCTTTTAACACGAACCCATTTGATACGATTGAGGCAATAAACAGGTGGCGTTGACCGAACACTGGGCAAACAAGGACTAACTGCACAGTCACGTGTGCAAGCCTGAAGTAGAGTAATATATCAACTTCCTGTTGCTCGGCTCTGACGTTACTCAAGCTCCGCTACGATCAGTCTTATCGAAGTCCGACCGGATCAGATGCTCTCTCTCTGGTCGCCTCCAGCAGTTATTAACGGGCACGAGCGGTCATAGACGCCGTACCACCGGTGGCAGCCCATAGCCACTCTTAGACAGTACTTTATCGAATGTCGATGGCTACGTAAAACGTCCGATATCTGCGTTACACTTCGTCCCTCGTCACTACGGTGTCCACACGAGTATCAAATCGCATCAGGGCTTTTTCGTTTCGAAAATCCATTCACAGTAGGGATCGCCCTTGTGCATCTGCTTCCCATGCCGCATGGCAACATTCGGATTCAGGCTTTTTACAAAGCTATTCCAAAATGCTGTATCACAGGCAGACAGCAGATCCTGCGTTATGCCAAATTCGTCCATTCTATTTTTCCAGGGGCAGGAGGAAATTTTCATGACGATTCTGTCCTCTGCCGATTCAACTTCGGAAATGGCATATTCCGGCCCCATGGCGCACATGCACATGGTTGCGCCGGCGTCCCCCACAGCCTTGGCAGAATTACCTTCCAGGCCCAGCGACAGAACTTGTTCAGCGGATCCCTGTCCAATTTGGGCCCATATGTCACGGACAATCTTTTCATATTGTTGCTTACCGACAATGCCATGCAAGGCATTGAGGTGAGCCGTAAGCGCACCGGTCAATCCCTTTGCGGCCATCGACCATTTTGTTTCCAGGGGTATTTGATTCGCCTGCAAAATCATTTGTCTCCTCCTTTGTCTGGCGGTTGGTGGATCCTGTTGGCTCCGTAATTTGTTGACATCATCACGGGAACAAAATAATCTATCAATATTTTTGCGTCAAACGGAACATTTTGATAGTTATTATCTAAAAAATTGAACGGAGAATCGAGATATGGAACTGCGTCAGCTCAAAACGTTTCAAACGGTGGGACGCCTGATGAGTTTCAACCGGGCTGCCGGGATATTGAACTATGCCCAATCAACCGTTTCTACCCAGATCAAGCTCCTTGAAGAGGAATTTGGAATTCCGCTGTTCAATCGTCTTGGCAAAAATATCCATCTGACCGAAGCAGGACAGATGCTGATGCACTATTCTCAGAAGATGCTTGATATCGAGAAAGAAACGGTAAGCAAGCTAGCCGGGTGGGAAGAACCGCAAGGAACCATATCGATCCGGATCCCTCAAAGCATCACGACATATTTTTTGCCAAATGTGATCAGACAATTTCAGCACCGCTTTCCCGGGATTGGATTTGATATCAGCACCTGTGCCTATGACACCCTTGTGCATGAACTGAAAACGGGAACCACCGACCTTGCCTTCTTGCTTGCCGACGGCATCCCCTTTTCCGAATTAAAGGCCGAATTGCTACGGGTTGAGCCCCTGGTTGTCGTTGCCGGCGAGGATCATCGTTTATCCGGGCGCGCTGCCATGACCATTCATGATCTGCAGGGCCAGACGATTCTATTGCCCAAGCACGATTGCAGCTACAAGATGATATTCGAGCAGATGTTGACCGAAGAAAAGGTCCAATCCGTTGTATTCATGCAGCTGAACAGCATCGAAGCCATTAAAGAATGTGTCCTGAAGGGAGTAGGCGTGGCCATGCTGCCGGTACTCACAGTGGAAGAAGCGGTGGCCCAAAACAAACTGATCATTCTGCCATGGCCGGAACAACAGCTGGAAACGGCTGTTTTGATGATCCGCCACAAAGACAAGTGGCTGTCGCCACCGTTAAAAGCATTCATGGGCATGATCAAAGACATTGTACGATAGAAACGAGGCGCCGATTAAGGCATTAACTTGTAGGAAGACAGTTGGTTGGCTCGGCACGTTCTTATGCAGACCCAAGATGAATCCGTCATTCTAACGGAGACGATTGCACAGGGAAAAAAAGCGAGCTCGCATGGTTTAAACAAGTCCTAACCGTTCTTCCGAATGCGAAGGCCATATGATTGGAGATGATTTTATATGAGAGATTTTTGTGTAGAACAGGATGATGCTCCCGACAACCTGGCTTATCTTGGAAAACTTTTAGGTGATGCCGGAGTGAATATTGAGGGGCTTTGCTTAACCACTTGTAAAGGCGTGCAGATCATTCATTTCGTCGTCGAAGATGCTGCCACAGCCAGATTCGTTCTCGACAATTCAGGAATTAAAATCAAGGATGAGTCGGAAGTATTCATTTTGCACAAGGATGAAAAGCGGATCACTGGGAAGCCGGGTTCCTTTGGCGGAATTTGCAGAGCCCTCGCTGATCATGATATCAAAATCAAATTCGGGTATCCAGCGGAGAACAATCGGTATGTTTTTGGTGTTGATGATGTGGCGAAGGTGCGTAAATTGTTGGAATAGTCGGAAAGAGAGCCATGTCCTGAGCCCTGATCCTAATTTTAGGTACGTTTTAACAACTGTATTCCGTGAAACGGAGACCATAAGCATGAATAAGGATGAGTTTTGGCAAATAGTCGATTCAGTCCATTATGAATCAGACGGTGATATGGATCGGAAATGTGAGCTATTGAGCAGGCACCTTGGTGGATTAAATGAACAAGACCTGATGGACTTTATCAATCACTTTGATTCAGCCGATGCTGGCGCTTATACGTGGCCATTGTGGGGCGCTGCCTATGTAATGCATGGTGGATGCTCAGATGACTCCTTTTCCGACTTCCGAGCAACCTTGATTTCTCATGGTCGTAAAATCTATGAAGCGGCGTTGGCTGATCCCGAGTCACTCGCTGATTTGCATTTTCGAGATGCACAGGACATTTGCTACGAGGGCTACCAGTACGTGAAAAATGCTGTTGTGGAGGAGAAGTTTGGTGAAATTCCCAAGAGGAGCAAACCGCTTCCTGATGAACCCTCTGGTGAGGCGTGGGATGAGGACACAGTAGATGACCTCTATCCCCGCTTATCAGCCAAATATTCCTTTACAGATGATGGAGAGCGTGGTGGCGAACCCCAGAGGCCTTGGTGGAAGTTCTGGAAATGATCAAATCCACCTTGGCTTGGATAACAGCGGGTTGAACAAGAATACGCAAAGCAGCGTGCCGCAACTTTGCTCAACAACCTAGCGCTGGGCACCGGTTTCAACGCCAAATCGCCGGTCACCCCGGCCGATACGAAGAGAGAATGATACATGACATGTGAGGCGTTCTTTGCCTTCTTTGCCGCAGCAATAGTTCTGATTGTTATCCCCGGTCCCACCAACATGGTGGTTGTGTCCAGTGCTTTGCAGCATGGATTTAAACGTTCAATCTGGACTATAGTCGGTGCCGCGGTCTCGCATGCTTTCTTTTTCAGCATCGCGTTTGCCGGACTGGCCACCGTCCTATTAACTTCCGCTGCATTGTTCGAATGGATCCGGTGGGTCGGCGTGGGATACTTGATTTGGCTTGGTATACAACATTGGACATCACGAATAGATCCTGTGCCGGGAGACATTTCCGACCCTGTCGTATCCGCCGGGTCCCTCTTCCTACGTGGATTTGCCGTCAACACGACAAATCCCAAAGCATTGGTTTTCTACGCGGCCTTTTTCCCGCCTTTTGTAGATCCACATGCGCCTGTAATACCTCAGTTGACTCTGATGGGGGTGGTGTTTGTGGGGATCTTCGTAGTTGTGGCCGCCGTTCATAGCTTTGCAGCAGCCAGGGCGCGAGGGTTGATGAGGAATCCAAGGTATACGCGACTTGTCAATTGGGTTTCTGGTTCTTTTCTGATAGGCGCTGGGGTTCTGTTGGCATCCGTACGGAGCAAATAATGAAATGACTGGGATTGTACAACCCCGCTTTTGCGTTGTCCCGCGCCTTGACCTCGAACAAGATTTGCAAATTTAAAACCGCCTAAAAGGTATATATGACATGAAGAAACCTTATGTGTCCCGCAGGACAACAACACAAGGAGTATGTGCAAGCGCAAATCGACTCCTGATAAGCCGGTAAAACGTTTCATTTGCTTGAACAGACATCCCCCACGGCTTTCATTCGTGCTGGATTTACCCAGATGTTGCGTCGCTCACCAACACGTCCAATATTGATAAAATAACTGCAATAACTGTTAGGCAGTGCGTGAGAGGGCCGGGCCACCCTGTTTATTGTTACGGTAAGATGTCATTGAAAGACATTGCCTTTTCAACAGGCGTTCGCTTATCACGTCTCCCGCCGGAGTTAACACGCTGCTCCTTCTCGCGCCCTTAGCAGCATTGAACGGAGGAAACATGCAAATGCAAACATGGTGTGATGGCGTCCGCTTTTCGGGAAAACGATCGATGATCACGGCAATCGTATTTATGGCGGTATTCCTGACGGCGGCCGGTGCCTGGGCCGACGACAACGGCATCCTTAAAAAACAGAGCAACTACAGCGTTCAAGAGACGGCAGAGCGATTCGAAGCTGCGGTGCGGGCAAAGGGAATCAAAGTGTTTCCACGCTTCGATCACGCTGCGGCAGCCAAAGAGTATGGTCTCAAACTGTCTCCCTTGGTGGTCATCTCCTTCGGCAACCCGAAGTACGGCACCAAATTTATGGCCCGTGAGCCGCTGGCTGGGATCGACTTTCCGCCGAAAGCTGTGGTCTACGAGGACGCGGACGGCAGGGTGTGGCTGGCCTACAACAGTTCGCAATACCTTTATGAGGTGATCTTCAAGCGCCACGGTCTGGACTATCCCGAAGGTGACGTGGCATTCTACGCGAAGCTGCTGGAAGAACTCACGGAGCAGGCGGTGAAATAACACTGCTGGTCCATCCGTTTATTCATCATTCTCTGTTAATCCGTCGAAATTGAATATCCGGTCGTCCGAGGCCTGATTGTTTCACCTGTAGGCGATCTCCGGTCTCAATCGGCATCCAGGTCACGGTTGCACTCAGGCAGAATTCGCGGTAAAACAAGAGATCCCATCATCTCATTTGCTCGTTACGTTTTTCAAAGCGATATTGAAAGATGACAACGATTCGGCCTCGTCAAGAGGAGGATTGGAAGGCAGTATAGCGCATCATCGAACCCGTTTTCAGGGCGAAGGAGACCTACGCGTTTGCACCTGATATCTATGAAGCAGAGGTTCGCCATGTGTGGATCGAGATGTCTATGGGGACATTCGTCGCTGTGGACGAGTATGACGATATGCTCGGCACATACACCATCAAAGCCGATTAGCCGGACCTTGGTGCCCATGCCTGCAATTACGGTTATATGGTAAGACCGCCTCATTCCTCGGGAGTCGCAAGCCTTGACGACCGGTATGCTCCCACTCATACCTTTCATCTGTAGGAGAGCCTTATGGACGAGCCTACTATCCACAACTGTCACACGCACCTGTTCACCCATGATAATATCCCGGATGACTATTTTCCATTCTATCTGGTGCAGGCCCTGCGCATCCCGCCGCTCAGATGGCTGCTCACCGCCATCATGAAAGCCATTGTCCCGTGGACCGCCAATGACAAGATTCACCGCTACGCGGTCTTTGTACGCGCGGCCTACAGAAAAACCCAGAAAGAAAACCTCGAACATTTGTTGGGCTACTATCCCACGGGGACCAGATTCGTCGTCCTGCCCATGGACATGGCCCTTATGGGGGCCGGAGAGGTCAAGGAGGATATCGACGATCAGCACTTCGAACTGGCCAGGCTCTCCATGGACGACATATACAAACAAATTCTGATCCCCTTTGCCCATATCGATCCGCGGCGAACGAATGCCGGCAGACGGCTGAAGGTCATGGTGGAGAAGGCCCATTTCAGGGGCGTCAAAATCTACCCCACGTTGGGATACGGACCCGACCATGATGTATTGATGCGAGAGATTTATCCCTACATGGTCGCAAAGAACATCCCCCTCATGGCGCATTGTTCCCGCGGGGTGGTCAATTCGAGGGACATGCCTGTGGAGAAGGCCCATGCACTGGCCGATCCGGACAAATACAAACCAGTATTGCGTACGTTTCCCGACTTGAGGATCTGCCTGGCACATTTCGGCGGGCCGGCGGAATGGGATCGACACATCAACGGACCGCGAGATCCGGACGACCCCACCTGGCTGGCCAAGATCAGGGACCTCATCACCAGCGGCGACTACCCCAACCTGTACACTGACGTGTCCTACACCGTATTCAGGTTCAGAGAAAACGTGCCTCTGCTGAAACTGCTGCTCCTTGAACCCGAACTATTGAAAAAGACATTGTTCGGTTCGGATTATTACATGACCGAACGTGAGAAATTCTCTGAAAAACGGATCTCCATCGATCTGCGCTGCGCCCTGGGTGAAGAGATGTTCTGGAAAATAGCCAGCCAGAACCCCAAGACCTATCTGGGAATCTAACCGGCCGCAGAGGGATGGCGGACGGGCTTGACGAATGACAGATAATGAAGATGCTATGCGGAGACCGGCAGACATCGGCGCTGCCGGATAACCTGCCGCTTCCCGGCGGACACCGTGGTCATCGAGGCCTGCATAAACAGCGCGAATGGCCTAAGTTCGGACGACTATACCGTTATCCACAATTAAAACTATAAGGAGATTCCGTCATGACTACCGATACCGAACCTACCGTTTCATTCTCTTTAACCGTGCACGATACCGCCGCTGCGTTGGATTTTTACGCCCGTGCCTTAGGTGCCAAGGAGCTGTTCCGTCTGCCCACCCCCGATGGCGGCGTGGCCCATGCCGAATTCATGGTCGGCAACACCCAGATATTCATTTCAGACGAAGCGCCGGAGTGGCACGCCCGCGCCATGCCCGAAGATGGCCTGGCATCGTGCCTCTTTTCCATCTTGACCGACAATTGCGATGACACCTACAAGCGGGCTGTCGATGCTGGTGCCCAATCGCTGGGCGAGCCGATGGATCAGTTCTGGGGCATGCGATCCGCCATGGTCAAAGATCCCTACGGCTATCGCTGGGCTTTCGTCCAACGGATCGAGAAGCTCTCCAATGAAGAGATTGTGGCCAGGGCCCAGAAGTTATTCGGGGGTTGACCTGCACCGTTTAAGCGCGTCAGGCGTCCGCATGGTTCGATGGCGTTGCTTTTTATTCGACTTGAACCGCTTCCCGTTATTTGCGCAGGTGTAACGATGAATGTCCTGATTACCGGAGCCGCAGGCAATCTTGGCAGTTTGCTCACCGGATGCATCCTGAAGCGATAAAAAGATCTATCGCTCATCCTCATGCAGCATCTGAAGCGGGTGTCTGCCGATCTTTCCGCGGCACCATGAGCAGAAGTCAGGAACGGCGATCTTTCCCGGCCCAACACATTGGAACGCTGTTTGACGTCCGCCGATGTCATCGTGCATTTTGCCGGGGAGCTGTTCAAGGCCAATCCTGAAAAATTTCTATACGACACCAATGTCGTCTTGCTGAACGGACACCGATGAACCAGGCGTCATTTTCAGTCAGTCAGTTGCCAGTGGTACACTGAATCTATAGAGTATGAGGAAACAGGCATGAAGTTATTCGACGTCGATCAACAAACCTGCAATCGTGACGGCATTTGCGCCGCTGTCTGCCCGTCCCTGATCATCGAGATCCCCAAGGACGGCTTACCGACACCGGTCATCGGGGCTGACCAGGCCTGCATTCGCTGCGGGCATTGTGTGGCCGTCTGCCCAACCGGCAGCTTGAATCACAGGGATATGCCGGCGGCCGATTGTCCGCCGGTGCGGGGGGACTATAAGCTGGCGCCCGAACAGTGTGAGCATTTTTTGAGAAGCCGCCGCTCCATACGCAACTATAAGCGTAAGCCCGTTCCGCGCGATCTGGTTGCCCGGCTGATCGAGATCGCCCGGCACGCCCCGTCGGGCCGCAATTCCCAGGATGCCCGCTGGTTGGTTTTGGGAAATCGAGATGAACTGCGTATCCTGGCGGGCATGGTTGCCGATTGGATGCGCTGGATGATCACTAACCAGGCTGATGCCGCTCGCACCATGGCCCTGGGCAAGACGCTGCGGCGCTGGGAACTGGGCACCGACATCATCTTCAGAGGCGCACCCATGGTCATCGTCGCTTATGCCCACCGGGACAACCTGCGGGCACCGACTTCCTGCACCATCGCCCTGACTTATCTCGAACTGGCGGCAACCAGCCTGGGACTGGGGTGCTGTTGGGCCGGCTATTTCCGGGCAGCGGCCATGGCTTACACACCGTTGATCGATGCGCTCAGGCTTCCGGCCGGGCACCGCTGTTTCGGTGCCATGATGGTGGGATACCCCAGGTTCCGCTATCATCGGCTGCCCTTGCGCAACGCTCCCCAAATCACCTGGCGGCTGCCTCAGAACGGATAGTCCGGTCAATGACAATGGTTGCCCCGTTCACCTCCTGCCCAGCCTGCAGGCTCTTAATTGCGGCAGCAAGGATAGCAAGGACATCATGGCGTATTTAACCAGCATCATCAGAAAACACAGACTGATCCTGAGCTACATACTGATTATCGTTCTGTTCCTCTCTATCGGCATTTTGACCATCCGGGGCATCGTTACCCTGGGCAACTTCACCCGAATGATATACGAGCATCCGCTGGTGGTCTCCAATGCATCCCTCAATGCGGGCCTCCATATCACCAAAATGCACCGCGGTATGAAAGATGTGGTCCTGGCCAACTCTGCCAAAGAGCTGGGCGCGGCCTTGCAGACGGTCGCCGAGAATGAACACAAGGTGTACGAGCAGCTCGATATCATTCGCGCCAAAATCCTGGGCCGGGAAGGACAGGAACTCGAGAAGCAGACCCGGCAGCTTTTCATCAACTGGACTCCCATCCGTCAGGAGGTGGTCCGCCTGCTCGAGGCCGGCGAAAGCGAACAGGCCATTTTGATCACCAAGGCCAAGGGGGCTGACCATGTGCTGAATCTCGAGATGAAGATGTTGGAGCTGGCTTCCTATGCCAGGAACAAAGCCGACGGCTTCCTGGCAGTGGCCGAAACCAGCCAATCCAGGCTCGAAACCATCGCCACCGCCCTGACTGTGGCCGGCGTGCTGTTGTCCGCGATCATCGCCATCGTGGCCACCTATCTCATCGTCAAGGCGGAGAACGTACTGCAGGAGGAGAAGAACAAGCTGCAGCAGGCCCTCGATGAAATCAAAATCCTGCGCGGGATCATTCCCATCTGCTCCCACTGCAAACAGATCCGCGACGACGAAGGTTCCTGGAACCAGATGGAAGCCTATATCCATGCCCATTCGGAGGCCGTTTTCAGCCATGGCATCTGCCCCAGATGCATGCAAGCGCATTATCCCGAGGAGTATGCCGCCATCTCGAAGATGAGAAAAAAGAAGTGAACCGATTCAGCGCCGGCAGCATCGGCCTGTGCGGCGCGAAAGATGACCATCGCATGTCCAAAGCGATCATTGTCTGCGGTAGCCCCGGTGCCGGCAAGTCGACCTACGGGAAACAGCTGGCTGCCAATCTGGGGGCGGTGTTTCTGGATATCGATACGGCCACAGAACGGCTGGTCAGACTGGCGTTGCAACAGTCGGGCGGCGATCCCGACGACAGGGACAGCATCGACTTCAAGCGCATCTACAGAGCGCCGATTTACGAGCAGCTCTTCGATATCGCGCGTGACAACCTGCCCGTCAACCCGGTTGTCATCGCCGGCCCGTTCACCCGAGAAATTCAGGATGCCCGCTGGCCGCAGACGCTCTCCAGGCATCTGAATGCGTCGGTGGAACTGCACTACGTTTACTGCCGGCCGGCGGTCAGAAGAAAACGCCTGTTGGCCCGGGGCGACCACAGGGACCGGGCCAAACTGAAAGATTGGGACACCTACCTGGCCTACTACGGTGAAGAGCTCCCGCCACAGGCCGATCATGTGCTTATCGACACGTCGGAAAAAGGGACTGACGAACACAAACCCACTGATTCATTCTGAATTTTTTCTCACAGGCGTGAGACATTAATTTCATAATTGCCTGCTTGCAATGGGTACCAATATTTGTTTGTCTCTGATTTTTTTGTATTTTTTTTGGTTGCCTGGTTTGGCATGAGCATTGCTGGCGATTTTTTTAAGACATGACTCACCCGTCCGGGCCTGATCTCGCTCGGACATGTCGGACCGATAAACACCGGCCGTACGATGGGCTCGGCAGCAGAGCGGATGTGGTTTCAGTACGTAATGGAGGACATTGACATGATAGATCGAATCGATCGCCATCCAACGGCGAAAGGCGTGGAGGAATTTGACGAACGCAGCGGCAAGGATCGTCGCAAGGTGCCCACCATGCTCGATCCGCACATCGACCGTCGCAAAAGGGAGCGGCGCAGGAATCCGTACAAAATCGCCGCCAACCACAGGTAGCGCGGTCCATCGCTGCCGTTGCCTACCGGCCAAATGTTGTGCGCTGCGCAATGCCGGCCTGAACTCACGCAGTCGACCTTGATTGCTGACCATGCCCGGTAGCCATTCGCGCACCGGGCTTTTCATTTTGACGGTGAAGCGCTGCACCGTGCCAGTATAGATCGTCCTTGCCTTAGAGTGCATCCATGTCGATCATGAAATCGGTCTGGGTGCTGTCGTCCGGCACAATAGATCAGTTGATGCCGTACTCCTTGAGCTTGAGCTGCAAGGTCCGCCGACTGATGCCCAGCACGCCGGCTGTCCGGGTGCGGTTGCCGTCCATATCTTCGAGGGTTTTCAATATCATCTCCCGTTCGACTTCCTTGAGCGAGCGGCCGGATGCCAGCAGCGGCTCGCCGTGGGATCGACCGGATGGGGGCGCCCCCAGTGCCCCGGGCAAATGTTCGGGCCCCACCCGGTTGCCGCGGGCCATGATCACGGCGCGTTCGACCACATTTTCCAGTTCACGCACATTGCCCGGCCAGGCGTGGCGCATGAGCAGATCCATGGCGCGGGGAGCGATGCCTTTGAGATTGCGATGGTTCTTTCGGCAGTAGCGCTTGAGAAAATGGTCTGCCAGCAGGGGAATGTCGACCGTGCGGTCTCTCAGAGGCGGTACATTGATGGTGACCACATTGAGCCGGTAGTAGAGATCCTCGCGAAACCGACCGACGGCAATCTCCTCATCAAGCTTGCGGTTGGTGGCTGACATGATGCGGGTGTCGACCCGGATGGTGCGACTGCCGCCCACCGGCTCGAATTCTCCCTCCTGCAGCACGCGCAGGATTTTGGCCTGGGTGGCGGGCGTCATTTCGGCG
>JAAUYD010137537.1_pt1 | contig 14853 bp, 9 predicted proteins | sample 7278101 | NCBI WGS metagenome assembly JAAUYD01 (sample SAMN14350128, study PRJNA611818) | marine sediment metagenome | isolation source: surface marine sediment (0.6m) | place: French Polynesia: Moorea | collected 2018-08
AGTACTCGATCGTCACCTTCATGCTGGGCTCCCTTCGGGAGGCGCCGGCCTCAGCCCGCGGCCTCGATCAGCTCCTCGAACGCCTGCTTGGGGCGCGCGCCCACGAGCTGGCCGCGAACCGCGCCGCCCGAGAACACGAAGACCGTGGGCATCGACATCACCCCGAAGCGCGCGCTCGTGGCGGCGTTCTCGGCGGCATGGATCTTCACGACCTTGAGGCTCCCGGCCCGCTCCTCGGCCAGCTCCTGCAGGATCGGGGAGATGCGCCGACAGGCGGGACAGGCGTCGCCCCAGAAGTCCACCAGCACCGGGATGTCGCTGGCGAGCACCTCCTGATCGAAGCTCTGGTCGGTGACGTCGGCGATGGCAGCCAAGGCGATCCTCCACGGTGGGCAGCGATGCGAGCCTAGGAGACGCGAAGGCCCGGGGCGAGGACCCACGGCAAGGACTACGGCGCCTCGTCCGGCTCCTTGCCGCAGTGGGGGCACGGGCCGTTCGCCAGCGCGAGCGGATGCCGCCGGGCCGCCGCCTCGGCGATCTCCCGGGCGAAGTCCGCGGGGACGCCGAGCTCCGCGGCGAGCTGCTCGTAGCGAGCCGCCTCGCTCGCGCTGAAGTACCCGTCCTCGAAGGCCTGCTCGGCCTCGGACTGGAGCCGACGCCGATTGCGGTCGCTGATCTGGGCGAAGCCCGAGGCCATGATGCTCGTCGGCAGGGCCACCACGCCGACCCCCACCACCGTGACGAGCGAGGCGAAGATCTTGCCGACGGGCGTGATGGGCGTGAGATCGCCGTAGCCCACCGTCGTGAGCGCCGAGACCGCCCACCACATGGCGTGGGGGATCGAGCCGAAGGCCTCGGGCTGGGCCCGATGCTCGGCCAGGTAGATCCCGCTCGAGGCGAAGATCAGCATGGAGAGCAGCAGCAGGAAGGCCGTCCCGAAGGTCTGGCCCTCCGAACGGACCACCTGCACGATCGTGCCGAGGGCGCTCGAGTAGCGGGTGAGCTTGAGGATGCGCAGCAGCCGCAGGACCCGCAGGAAGCGCAGGTCGGCCGAGGTGAAGGCGGACAGGAAGAGCGGCGCGATCGAGGCCAGGTCGGCGACGGCCATGGGCGACCGCACGTAACGGAGGCGGTTGCGCCAGGGCTCGACCTGCGGGTCCTCCTCGGCGGCCGACCAGAACCGCGCCACGTACTCGACGCTGAAGACGGCCACCGAGATGATCTCGAGGCGGCGAAACGCCGTTCCGTAGCTGGCCTGGACCGAGTCCAGCGACTCGAGGACCACCGCGGCGATGTTGACGGCGACCAGGGTCATCAGCGCGAGGTCCACCGCGCGGCTCGTCGCGTCGCCTTCTTCGGCGACCTCGAGGATCTGGTGGACCCGCCTGCGCACCTGGCGGTAGCGCGAGGACATGGCCCTGCATCGGATGGGCGCCCGCAGCGCGTCAGCGGGGCAAAGCCCACTCCGCCATCCATTGCCCGGAACGTGCGCAGAAGCCGACTCGTGGAGCCCGCACTTCGACCCACTGTCCGAGCCCCTGTCCGAGCGCCCGTCCGAGCCCGTTGGCAGCTTGGTCAGCGGCCCATGCGAGCGGTAGTATGCCCCGCCATGTCGCTCCCCCCCGAGGAGAACCCCGAGCCCAGTGCAGCCACCCCGATGGTGTTGCGCTGGCCGCGAGCCCTCCTGGTGGCTCTGCTCGTAGTCCTCGCGGCCCTGGCCACCCAGGCACCGAACTTCCGGCTCGATGCCTCGGCCGATTCGCTGCTGATCGAGAACGACCCGGACCTGAAGCTGTGGCGAGAGGTCACCACCCGCTACGAGACGGCGGATCTCCTGCTCGTGACGTTCTCGCCGGACCAGGTGCTCTTCGCGGCCGACACCCTCGATCTCCTGAAGGCGATGCGAGACGAGCTTCGCGAGGTCCCCGGCGTCGAGTCGGTGACGAGCATCCTCGACGTCCCGCTGGTCAAGAGCTCGAACGTCCCGCTGACCGAGATGACGGACAACGTCCAGACCCTCGAGAGCACCGAGGTCGAGCTGCACCGCGCGGTCGAAGAGCTCACCCAGAGTCCGGTATTCCGCGAGCTGATCATCAGCGGGGACAAGCTGACGACCGGCATCCTGCTCTATCTCGAACGCGACGAAGGCTTCTCGACGCTGATCGACCGTCGCAACGCGCTGCTGATCGAGCGGGACACCGGCGGGCTGTCGAGCGACGGGCGCGCCGAGCTCGCCGGGCTCGTCCGCCAGATCCAGCAATCCAGGGATGGCGTGAACGCTCGCTTGCACGAGACGATCACGGAGGTCCGACGCACCATCGATCCGTACCGCAGCCATGGCGAGATCCACCTGGGCGGCGTCCCCATGGTGGCAGACGACATGATCACCTTCGTGCGTCGCGACCTCGCCGTCTTCGGCTCCGCGGTGGTCGTCTTTCTCGTCTTCGTCCTGACGCTGATCTTCCGACAGGTCCGCTGGGTACTGCTCCCGATCGCGAGCTGCTTCTTCGCCTGCGTGGCGATGATCGGGCTGCTGGGCTGGATCGGCTGGGACGTGACGGTGATCTCGTCCAACTTCCTCGCCCTCATGCTGATCATCACGATCAGCATCAACATCCACCTGACGGTCCGTTATCTGCAGCTCCACCGCGATCGGCCCGGTGCGAGCCAGCGGTCGCTGGTCGCCGAGACCATCCGCTTGATGGTCTGGCCCTGCCTCTACACGGCCCTCACCACGATCATCGGCTTCGGATCCCTCGTCTTCAGCGGCATCAAGCCGGTGAGGGACTTCGGCTGGATGATGAGCATGGGGCTGGGTGTCGCCTTCCTCGTCTCCTTCACCCTCTTCCCCGCAATCCTCGTGATGCTCGAGCCGAAGGGGGACGACCGGGAGCACGAGGAGGTCCCGCTGATGAAGCGGCTCGCCTCGATCACCGAGCACCGCCGGGGCGCCATTCTCGGCATCTCGCTGGCTCTGGCCGTCGCGAGCGTGGTCGGTGTCACACGCCTCGAGGTGGAAAACAGCTTCATCGACTACTTCCGGGTGGACACCGAGATCTACCAGGGCATGAAGCGGATCGACGAGAAGCTGGGCGGGACCACCCCCCTCGAGATCACCCTGGACTTCTCGGTGACCGAAGAGCCCCTGCCGGAGCCGATCGACGAAGGCGAAGACGACGAGTTCGACGAGTTCGACGACTTCCTCGCCGATGCCGAAGACGAGAGCGAAGCGACCTACTGGTTCACCCCCTTCAAGATCGATCGGATCAAGCGCGTCCACGACTGGCTCGACGCCCAGCCCGAGATCGGCAAGGTGCTGTCCCTCGCCTCCCTGGTTCGAGTGGCCGAAGACCTGAACGACGGCCAGCCCCTCGAGACGCTGGAGCTCGGCATCGTCTACGACCAACTACCCGCGGACGCCCGCGGCACGCTGATCGATCCCTACGTCTCGATCGAGAACGACGAGGCGCGGATCTGGCTGCGCATCCTCGACTCCCAGCCCGACCTGCGACGGGGAGCGCTGCTCGAGCGGATCCAGACCGGCCTGGAGGACGAGGTCGGGCTCCCTCCCGAGCGCTTCTCCCTGGTCGGCACCCTCGTCCTCTACAACAACATGCTCCAGAGCCTCTACAGCTCCCAGATCCGAAGCCTCGGTGCCGTCATGGCGGGGATCGGCGTGATGTTCGTCCTGCTGTTCCGGTCGGTCCGGCTGGCCCTGATCGTGATCGTCCCGAACCTGCTGGCCGCCGGAATCGTGCTCGGTCTGATGGGACTCGTCGGCATTCGCCTCGACGTCATGACGATCACGATCGCTGCGATCACCATCGCAATCGCCGTCGACGACGGCATCCACTACGTCTACCGCTTCCGAGAGGAGTTCGCGCGGAACGGCGACTACACGAAGACCCTGCACATCTGCCACGGAAGCATCGGGAGGGCGGTCTTCTACACCTCGGTCACGGTGATCTTCGGCTTCTCGATCCTGATCCTCTCGAACTTCATCCCCACGATCTACTTCGGCGTGCTCACGGGGCTGGCGATGCTGATCGCACTGCTCTCGTCGCTCACCCTGCTGCCCCTCCTCATCCTGGTCTGGAAGCCGTTCGGCCCGCAACGAGTGACCGAGGGCCTGCAGCCTGGCGTCACGGCTGCCTAGGAGGCTCGTCCCCACCGCTGGCGGAGCCACTTGCTCACGCCGGCGGTGATCACGTCCACGTGGTCTCGGATGATCTTGCGCTCGCCGCGCACCATCCGCGCCAGGATCTCCTCGAGGCGCTCGTCGGTCGCCTTGTAGATCTGGACCGCCACCCGCCGCCCCGCGTGGTCGAGGACGCCCCGCTCGATCAGCTTGCGGATCGTGCGCGTCGGAAGCACGTGGCTCGGGAGCATGGGGCGCAGGTCGGCGTGGTCGTCGATGTGCAGGTTGGCGGCGCGCGCGATGAGCTTGCAGGCCGAGTGGGAGCAGGTGACGGTACGCCGCTCGCGGCCGACGCTCCGCTCGAGCTCGCGCTGGATCTGCCGGATGCTCCGCTCGGGCACCCCCACGAAGCGGATGGCGATGCCCCGGTAGATCGAGTCCTTCTCCCGCACGCGCAGGGGCCGGAACACGTCGCCGTCGAAGCGCTGGCTCCCGACGTTGAGATAGATGTGGGCCGGGTCGCGGATGCCGAGGATCAGCTCGTGCCCGTCGGGATCCTGCAGGTTGCGAAGCGGAATGACTCCCGTGCCGTCGCTCGCGTCGTCGGGCAGCCGGAGCACGGAGACGCGGCTGCCGAAGAACGGCTCGTCGGCCACCGTGACGCCTCCCTCGCCGAGAGCCGGCACGAGTCGATCCGCGACCGGCGCGGGCTCGATCGAGCCCCAGTAGCGCGCCCCCTCGAGCTCGACGTCGAGGCGACGCACGAGCCCTGCCACCCGCTCGGTCCCGAGCCAAAGGGCCTCGTCGGTGATCAGGCTCTCGAGCCAGGCCATGCGCACCAGCCGGCCCAGGGATTCGCCGCCACAGGCGCGCGTCCACGTCGCGACGGCATCGGGCCCGAGCGGCGGGCTCACGACCACGCGGCGGCGCTTCGCTTCCTCGCCGCGCGAGCGGCTCTCGAGATCGAGGAAGCGCGCGTTGTCGAGGTAGCTCACCGGTGCGATCTGCACGCGATGGCCGGCCTCCATGAGCCGCGCCACGAGCCCCGTCCCGAAGCCGGCGCGCACCGGCCGCGTGGCCCGCAGGCCCTCCGAGACGCTGCCTTCGGGATAGATCAGCAGGTTGCGCGAGCGCCCTTCCTCGAGCGCCGCGAGCGCCCGCTCGACGGCCGAGCCGCGCCCCCCGCCGACCGCGATGAGCCCGGGTGTCGTCGCGATCCGGTTCTTCAGCCAGGCCGGGAACACGGGCAGCTGGTCGACGGCGTTGAACACGTGATAGTCGGCGAGCCCGAGGGCCGCGAAGGTCACGTTGTCGGTCACGCCGTGGCGGTGGGTCGGCGTGAGCAGCCGCACCTCGCTCTCGCCGGGCGGCGGGTCGAGGAACTCGCGTCCGCGCACCTCGACCACGAGGCCGAGCGCATCGCCCACGGCCCGGAACAGCCGGTCGACGTAGCCGGTGAAGGGCGTGCCCCGGCCGGTCTGCGAGGTGCCCAGCGCGCAGCGCAGGGCCCCCGCGAAGGCGGCGAAGGCCCGCACGCCGGCGGCCGTGCGGCGGGCGGCCTCGCGCAGCCCGCGGGCGGCACGCGCCACGCGGTCGGCCCACGCCAGGGTGGGCGGGGGCGGCGCGGTGGGATCGAGCGCCCGCAGCTCGCGAGAGAGCGCGAGCGCCCGCTGGTGGAAGCGCTGGAAGCAGAGGATGCGGCGATGGTCGCGCGGGGTGCCGTAGAGCCCCTCGAGCTCGAGGTACTCCTGCCCGAGTCGCTCCACGGCCTGGTGGGCGCGCCGCAGGCGACGGCTGCGGCGCGGGCCGTAGAAGCTCCAGACCTGGTGGATGGCCCGGCCGAGGTCGGCGCGAACCTGCTGGACGTGTGCCGCGTGCAGCACGCGCAGGTACTCGTCCAGCCGCTCGAGGAACTCGGCCTGGGCGAGGCTCGCCGCCGAGAGCGCGGCGTCGTCCGCCGCCGACCCCTTGGCGAGACGCCGACGCACGCCGTCGTAGCCCTGCCCGCTCCGCTCGAGCTCGCGAGAGGTCTCCTCGAGCTCGCCCTCGAGCGCCTCGAGCCGCTTCCAGTCGGGCGCTTCGGGGGGATCGGGCGGCCGGCTCGCGAGCCGGAAGCGGGTGGGGCTCGAGGCCCGTGCGAGACGCGCGAGGTTCACCCGCAGCCCGCGGGCCCGCGCGTCGCGAATGCCCTCGCTCACGACCTGCTGGATCGCCACGTCCCCGCGTGCCTCGCGAGCGCGCCGGCCGTAGCGCTCCATCTCGGCGATCGCCTGGCTCGATGCCGCACGCAGCCGCGCGAGCTCGGCCAGGGACTCGGCTTCCGGCTTCCCCTGATGGCGCCGGGCCAGGAGCCGATGGGCCTCGCGTTCTTCGGCTGCGAGGAGCCGGTAGACGTGGCGCTGGTGCGACCAGTGGATCCAGCGAAGGGACATGGCCGTCGCCGAGAAGCCCGTCCCGAGGCTCTCGCGCAGCGCCGCGACCAGCCGATCTCCCGCCGCGACCACGCGCGCCACGGCGAGGTCGGTGCCCTGTTCTCCGAGCCGCTCCCGCAGCTCGCGCCCGCCCGCCTCCAGGGGCGGCTCATGCTCGAGCCGCGCCAGGAGCTTCGCGCGGGCCCCGGGATCCTCGAGGATCCGCTCGAGCAGGATGCGCTCGTAGAGCGGGGCGTTGTTCCGATGGACGTTGGCCGCGAAGAGGAAGCCCGGGTCGTCCACCAGCGCGCGCAGCTCGGACTGGAGCCACACGTTGCGCGCGGTCCGCCCCGCGCGATAGCGCTCCCACGCATGGCGCACGGCGCTGCGCCGGATGCGCAGGGTGAGTCGGCGACCCTCGGCCTCGAACCGGTGGACGCTCCGCGCGTCGGGCGGATGCATGCGCAGCTTCGCGTCGCGCTCGGCATCGAGCACCTTGAGCGCCACGCCCGTCCGGCGCCGCCCGCGAAACGAGAGCCACTCCCGGCGCAGCAGCAGATAGCCCGCCGTCCAGATCTGGGTGTTCAGCGGGCCGACCTCGGCCACGGGGATCCACCAGCCGAGGCCTGCGAAGTAGAGAGCCGGATACACACCGAAGGCCTTGATCGATCCGAAGCCGACGTCGAACACGCCGACGTCCCAGTGCTCCTGGATGATCTCGCGGCCCTTGCGCACCACCGCCTGACCTGCGAGCTGGAGGCGCCGGGACGCGGGGTCCGGGACGTCAGCGGCCGCTTCGCGGCAGCGTTCGGCGACGACGCGCGCCCAGGCGTCGAGGGCCCGACGGTGCTCGGGCTCGGGCGATCGGGTCGTTCTACCCATGGCTCCTCTTCGGTTGGAGCGACCCATCCGTTGAGCGTAGGGGACGCCCTGCAGCGGGGCCGGAGCCGCACCCGGCAACCCGGCCCCGGTTGCTACGTTGGGCCGCCGGACCATCGCCCGCGGAGCGAGTCATTGACGTCGAAGCGCAGCACGCAGAAGCCCGTCGCGAGGCTCGCCGCCCTGATCCTCGGGGCCTCCCTCGCCCTGCCGCTCCCCGCTCCGGCAGCGGACTGGGGCGTCCACCGCAACGAGCGCGAGGCCATCATGGTCACGACCGACGAGGACGGGAACGCACGCGAGACCACCGTCTGGTTCGTCTTCGTCGATTCGGTGCTGTTCATCCGCGCCGTCCGGGCGGCCCGCTGGGGAAGCAACCTCGAGCGCGATCCGCTCGTGGCCATCCGCTTCGAAGGCGCCGAGTTCGACGCACGGGCCTCGCGGGTGCGCCAGGAGCCGCTGATGGAGGCCATCGCCGACGCAGTTGCCGTCAAGTATCCCGAGGGCGAGGGGTGGGGTCGCTTCCTGCGGGCGATGCTCGGCGGGCTGAAGGTGTACCGTCTGGATCCGGTCGCCTCGGGGCCCTGAGCAACGCCCCAGAGCAGCGAGCCACTCGCCGTAGCCCGAGGCTGCGGGGCTGCCTTCGCGACGAACTCGTCTCGGACGCCACCGTGCATGCCAGGTGGCCGACGTCGGAGTGCCTGTGCTCCCGGCGTCTTGCGTCGCCTTCTGCACAGACGGGTGGGACTGGCCGCGATACCTGTCATCATTGGCCGGTGCGGAGTCGGGTGCAGCGCGGTGTCGAGTGAAGCAGAGCTCCAGCCCACGGATCGGATCGAGCCGAAGGCGACGAAGCCTTCGGCACACGGCGCGCGAGGCTCGGCCTGGCTGCGGGGCCTCTTCGTCGCGGTCGGACTGCTCGCGCTCCAGGCCCTGGCGATCCTCGCGACGGATCCCGCCGACCGCTTCGACTTCAACTGGTTTCGCGCGCTCGCCCTGCCCCTGCTCGCCGGCTACGGCGCCGCCGCGATCCCGCTGATCCTGGCGAGCGGTACGCACGCGCTGCGCCGGCTGGCGCCGACCTTGCCCGGAGGGGCTCGCGAGGCCGAGCGCGAGGCGGCAAAGCTCGACTCCGGCGCGCGTCGGCGCTGGGCCGTCGCCGGGGCGATCGGCGTGGCCGTCCCGCTGATCATCGGCACGCTCTTGCGGGAGCGCGCGGCCCGCGTGCTGGCCGGTGTGCCGATCGACCTCTACTTCGTGATCGCCGCGATGACCTTCTGGAGCGTCGCGACCCACGTGATCCAGCTCGTGATCGACGTCGGACGCCGCCTGCGACGGGTGGCCCACGAGCGCGTGCGGGTCGATCTGTTCCACCTCGAGGCCCTGCGGCCCTTCGGCGCCTTCGGGCTGCAGCAGGCGCTCGTGATCCTCGGCGGCATCACCGTCGCCTTCGCCCTGCTCGCCACCCCCGACGCCGACCAGGCGTGGCTGATGCGCCTGCGCCTGATCGCGGGGGTGCCGCTCCTCGTGCCCCTGCTCGCCGGCACCTTCCTCGTGGCGGGAGCCGCGTTCCTCGCCCCCATGTGGGCGATCCGCCGGCGCATCCAGGAGGAGAAGGCGGCCGTGCTCGAGCGCGTGAGCGCTCAGCTCGGCCCGCACTGGGAGGAGACGGCCGATCTCGAGCGCACCGCCCAGACGCTCGGCCTGCCGGGGCTGCTCGCCCTTCGCGCGCAGATCGGACAGCTCGCCGAGTGGCCCGTCGACGACGGCATGAAGCGCCGCTTCGGCCTCTACCTGCTGCTGCCCGTCTTCTCGCTCCTGCTGAAGGGCCTGGTCGAGGCGATCATCGAGCAGCTCGTCGTGTGATCGCGCGCGACTGAGCCTCCGCTTCGAACCGCAGGTTCAGCTCGTCGCTTCCGACAGCACGATCAGCTCTCCGCTTCCGACAGCACGATCAGCTCGTCGAAGCCCGATGCCGGCGGCTGGCACGATGGCGCCAGGGCATCGAACAAGGGCGCGGGAGCGATCACGCTCTCGGGAGGATGCACGCCCGCCTGGTCCATGCGGCCATCGAGCAGCTGCCGCAGGCCGAGAGCGAGCGGGATCCCGGTCACGCCGTCCATGCCCGTCGGGATCGAGGTCGCGCGTACGCCTATGGTCAGCGGCCTGCCGTCGCGCATCCCGCGCGCCAGCGCGAAGAAGAAGGGGAGGCGACCCGAGCCGGCGCATCCGAGCGAGTGCAGCAGCGCACCGGCCTGACGGGTCACCCCGGGATCGAGCACCTGGGCGGCCGCGGCCTCGAGGGAGAGCTTGCCGGCGTCCATGTCGTCGCGCAGTCGTCGCAGGAAGGCGGCCGTGCTCGGCTTCAGCAGCATCAGGTTCGCGCTCTTGCCCTGGACCCGCATCCGCTCTCGCAGCGTGATCGGCTCGGGGTGCCCGACGGTGTAGGCCGTGCCCTTCCCGACGCCGGGAAAGTCGAGATCCACGGGGGCGAGCGGGGACCGCGACACCAGCTGCCCCCCCTCCACGACCTGGATCTCGCCGGAGATCTGCTGCATCCAGTGCAACAACGCCGCGGACATGCCGCCGCCCGCCTCGGCGACCTCGTCGAGGGAGTCGTCCGTCTCGTTGCCGCCGTCGATCGGCCAGGCCGTGTAGAGATCGTCCACGCGATCGAGCCGCTCGCAGGCCTGGCGCGCCATCAGGTTCGAGAGGCCCGGGCTCGCGCCCATCCCGATCACCGCGAGGACCCCCTGCGATCGCGCCGCGTCGTCCAGCGCGAGCATCTCGAGGGTCGGCTCCCAGTCGTCGCAGATGTCGAGGTAGTGGCAGCCCGCATCGATGGCGCCGCGCAGCACCGGCACGCCCAGTCGATAGAAGGGGCCCGTCGTATTGAGCACGACGTCAGCCGGGCGAAGCAGCTCCCCGAGGGCGGCTGCGTCGGTGACGTCGATGGAGACGGCTCTCATCTTGGTCCGGGACGACGCGGCACACCGCGCCACCACGGCCTCGGCCGAGGCGGCGTCGAGGTCCGCGACGACGATCTCGCCGACTCCCTCGAATGCGGCGGCCGTCTCGATGGCGACGCGCCCCATCCCGCCGGCTCCGAGAAAGACCACGTGCGGATGCTCGGGGATCCTCTTCATGTCCTGCTCCCTCCCTTCTCCCAGACCCGCCGGGCGGCCAGCTCGTCGATCGCCGCGAGATGGACCTCCTCGGTGATCGGGTAGCCGCGGAAGCACCAGAGCCCCGCCATGGCGAGGGCGAAGCTCGGTAGCGAGAAGATGAGCTTCAGCCCGGCGACGGTGTCCGGCGTCTGGGTCGAAGCGGTCTCGTCGTAGCCGACCGCCCAGAGCCCGACGCCGATGGCGCCACCGCCGAAGGCGTAGCCGACCTTGCGGATCAGCGAGGCGAATCCCGCGAAGAGACCCTCGCGCCGGGCGCCACTGGCCAGCTCGTCGAGGTCGGCCAGGTCGGCGAGCTGCGAGAAGGAGGTGGTCCAGAAGCCCGCGTTTCCGGCCCCGACGGCGGCCATGATCGGGAAGAGACGCCAGAGCGTCCCCTCCTCGAGGAGCCAGACGCCGAGGAAGCCCGTCGTCAGGAGCGAGGTGGCCAGGCGGAAGGCCGTGGCCTTGCCGAAGCGCCGGGCGAGCGCCGCCCACATCGGGAACGAGATCAGCGCCGCCGCCACGTAGGAGACGAAGGCCGCGCTCGTGAAGCGGGGATCACCCACCCCGAGCACGTGCTTCATCAGGTAGAGGAAGAGTCCTCCGGCGATCGTCACCGACGTTCCCGGAAGCACCATCGCCAGCACGAGCTTCCGGAACGCGCGATTCGTGCGCAGCTCGCGCAGGCCCGCTCCGAGGTCCACGGAGCCCGAGCGCGCGAAGGACGGGTCCTCGTAGCTGCCGAAGAACGCGGCCGTGATGAAGACCACCGACAACACGAGCCCGAGCTGTCCGACCCGCGCGTAGCCCTCGCGGCTGGCCGTCGCCTCGTCGGCCCCGCCCTGGGTGAGCGCCAGGATCAAGAGCGGTGGCGCGAGCATGCCGATCAGATCGCCCACGCTGCCCATGGCCTCGCGGAACGCGGTGAGCCGGGTGCGACCGTGGTACGTCTGGGCCATCTCCGGCGCGAGCGCGAAGAGCGGCACGTAGACCATCGTGGCGGCCGTGTAGAGGAGGAGCCGCAGCGTCAGCAGGTAGACGAAGAGGGCCGCGCCCGAGAGCGCCGCCGGGGGCGCGAGCACGCCCAGGAAGGCCAGGCCGAAGGGCAGCGCCGCGATCAGCAGGTAGGGCCGTCGCCGTCCGGCCTTCCAGCGCGTCCGATCGGAGATCTGCCCCATCAGCTGATCGCTGACCGCATCCCACAGGCTCCCCACGATCATCACTGCGCTCAGATACAGCGGCGCGAGACCCAGGGAGTCGGTGTAGAAGAAGTAGAGATGGAGGCCGAGGCAGGTGCCCACCATGTTGGCGGGGATCGTGGCGCTCCCGTAGAGGAGGGCCGAGGACAGGGGCACGTGCTCGAAGCGGGCGCGCGAGGGGTCCGTGCTCGGGGCAGACACGCCGGGAGCGTAGGCCAGACGGTCGCGCGGGAATCCCCCGAACCGACCGCCCGGCTACTTCGGCCGCCCCTCGTACGCCGCCTCGAGCAGTCCCACCAGCTCGGCCACCATCGGCATGCGCGGGTTGGTACGGAGGCTCGGGTCCTCGAAGGCCAGGCGCGCGAGCTCCGGGAGTGCCGCACGGAACTCGTCCTCGGGTACGCCGGCGTCGCGCAGCGAGGCCGGGATGCCCACCTCGTCGAGCAGGGCATCCACCCGGGAGAAGAGTCGATCGCGGCGACCCTCTTCTCCGTGGGTGCCCTCGCCTCCGCTCGGAATCCCGATCACCCATCCGAGCTGGGCGTACTTCTCGGGCGCCACGTACGCGGCGTAGCCGGGTGCCGGCATGAACTTGCTCGGGATCGAGGCGTTGTACCGCAAGACGTGGGGCAGCAGGATGCCATTGGCGCGCCCGTGGGAGAGACCGAAGCGGGCGCCCACTGCGTGCGCGAGGGCGTGGTTCACCCCCACGAAGGCGTTGGAGAAGGCGAGGCCCGCGATGGTGGCGGCGTTGGCCATGTGGGTGCGCGCCTCGAGGTCCGACCCGTCGGCCACGGCCCGGGGCAGCCACTCGAGCACCAGCCGGGTGGCCTGCACGCAGAAGGCGTCGGTGTAGGGCGAGGCGAAGATCGACACCGCCGCCTCGAGGGCGTGGGTCAAGGCGTCGACGCCGCTGTCCGCCGTCACGGTGCGGGGCATGCTGAGCATCAGGAGCGGGTCCACGATCGCCATGTCGGGCACCAGCGAGTAGTCCACCAGCGTCACCTTGCGCTTGCCGACGCTCAGCACCGAGGCGGGCGACACCTCGGACCCCGTGCCGCTCGTGGTCGGCACGGCCACCAGCCGCGCCTTGTGGGCGATCTGCGGGTAGTGGGCGACCCGCTTGCGGGCGTCGAGGAAGGGGAGCGCGAGCTCGCGCAGATCGAGCTCGGGGCTCTCGTAGAAGAGCCGCATGGCCTTGGCGGCGTCGAGCACGGAGCCGCCGCCCACGGCGACGATCAGGTCGGGCTGCATGCGCTCGAGGGTCTCGACGCCCCGGCGGATGGTCTCCTCGTCGGGCTCGGGCTCGACCTCCGAGAAGGGGTGGAGGGTCGCTCCTCCGAGGTACTTGCCGACCTCCTCGGCCAGGCCCCGGCGCTCGCCGTCGGCATCCAGCACCACGACGACGCTCCGGGCCTCGAGCTGTCGCAGGTTCTCGAGGGCGCCGGCGTTGAAGTAGGTGTCCGAGGGCACCCGGAACCACTGGGGCGGACTCGAGCGGTGCGAGACGCGCTTGATGTTGAGGAGGTTCTGGTAGTTGACGTTGTCGGTCGTCATCGAGCCGCCCCAGGTGCCGCAGCCCAGCGAGAAGGTGGGAGTCAGCGAGTTGTAGATCCCACCCAGGGCACCGACGGCCGTGGGCGCGTTCACCAGGATGCGCCCCGTACGGATGCGCTTCGCGTACGCGTCGATCACCTCGGAGTCCCGGGAGTACACGGCCGACGTATGGCCCAGGCCGCCCTTCTCGGTGACGAGGTCGCAGACGGCGATGCCGTGCTCCACGGAGGGAGAGCGCACGAGCCCGAGCACGGGCATCAGCTTCTCGTGGACGAGGGGATGGTCGGCCAGCTCGTCGAGATCCTCGGGCAGCGGCGCCACCAGCACCTTGGCGTCGTCGGCCACGTCGAAGCCGGCCTTGGCCCCGAGCTGCTGGGGCGTCCGCCCCACCGCCTCGATGTTGGGATCGCCGCTCTCGAGGAAGGCCAGGCGCGCCAGCTGCTCCGCCTCTTCGGGCGTCAGCAAGCGGGCGCCCATGCGCTCGAGCTCGTCTCGAAAGGCGTCGTGGATCGCGGCGTCCACCACGCAGGTCTGCTCGGCGGGGCAGATCACCGAGGCGTCGAAGGTCTTCGAGATCAGGATGTCCACGACGGCGCTGCGCACGTCGGCGGACGCGTGCAGGTAGACCGGGGCGTTGCCGGGGCCCACGCTGATCACGGGCTTTCCCGCCTCGTTCGAGAGCCGCACGATCTTGGGCCCGCCGGTGGTCCAGATCAGGTCGATCGAGGGATGGCGGAACAGGTAGTGCGTCACCTCGCGTGGGGCGTCGGGAATCACCTGGAGGGCGTCGGGGGGAAGGCCGGCGGCCTCTCCCGCCTTGCGCAGGATGTCGACGGTCTGCTCTGCGCAGCGGATGGCGCGCGGCGACGGCCGGCAGATCATCGCGTTGCGCGTCTTCGCCGCGACGATCGCCTTGAACAGCACGGTCGACGTGGGGTTCGTGACCGGCAGGATCGCCATCACCACGCCGATGGGCTCGGCCACGAGCTTCAGGTTGCGCTCCGGCTCCTCGGCGATCACGCCGACCGTCTTCTTGTCCTTCAGGTAGTCGTAGAGGAACTCGGTGGCGACGTAGTTCTTGACGACCTTGTCCTCGAAGATCCCGAAGCCGGTCTCCTCGGTGGCGAGCTGGGCCAGATCCACGGCCGCCTCGAGGCCGGCCACGACCATCGCCCACACGATGCGGTCGACCGTCTCCTGGTCGAGCTCGCGAAAGGCATCGGCCGCCGCGCGCGCACGCGCGACCACCGCGTCGAGCTCGGCTGCCCGCTCGGGCGCGAGCCCCGTCGTCTCGAGAACGCTGGTGTCGCCCATGCTTCGAGCCTCCGACCCGCTCGCGGAGTTCTCCGCGGGGCCTTGGGTGTTCGCGAATCGCTCCGGGTTTCGCTACTCGGCGGGGACCTGGATCGACGCCAGGTACCGGACGAGCAGCAGCGCCCGCCCTCGGGCCATCCCCTCGGCGCCGGGGCCCTTGGGCAGCTCCGACCGGAACTCCTCGCCCC
>JAAUYD010282883.1_pt1 | contig 14850 bp, 9 predicted proteins | sample 7278101 | NCBI WGS metagenome assembly JAAUYD01 (sample SAMN14350128, study PRJNA611818) | marine sediment metagenome | isolation source: surface marine sediment (0.6m) | place: French Polynesia: Moorea | collected 2018-08
CCCACACCCTACACCCTACACCCTATCTCGACCCTTTGGGTCAGGCGCGTTCCCAAACGCCGTGCGACGGCGTGGGGTCGCCTGACTTGATGCTGGTTGTCACCCCGTGAGCCTCATGAGTCCAGGAAATGCTATATTATAGCACTACGCATTATAGTTAGGACGTTTTTTGGTTCCCTACACCCTACACCCTACACCCTACACCCTTTCACCAAAATATATATGTCCTAACCATTGTTTGTAATGCTATAGAAGAGGATAAGATGGAATTAACTCCCATAATTGATGCTTTTTTATCTCCCTTGTCTTTTCAAGATTGGTATGTGAGTTTGGGGATTTTATTGAGTTATGGCTTAATTGTTTTACCTATCGGGTTTAAACTAGGTTTTTTAAGATGGAAATTGCCTAATTTTTCATCTCAGACCCCTTGGAAAATGTTTCAATTATTGATCGCGCCAGCTTTTATAGAAGAATTGATTTTTCGAGTTATTTTTTTACCCCATCCCTTGAAACAGATAGATAGTATTCAATGGTTATTTTGGACGGGGTTTAGTCTCATTTTATTCATTGTTTATCATCCCTTGAATGCTATGTTATTCTATCCTCCAGGTAAAGGGTTATTTTCCCAACCCATTTTTCTCTTTTTCGCTGGATTATTAGGAATCAGTTGTACCATTAGCTACAAGATAACGGGTTCTATTTGGCCTTGTGTTATGATTCATTGGTTAGTTGTTGTTATCTGGTTGTTTTTTCTTGGGGGACAAGAAGAATTAAATAAAAAATCAGATAAAATCCTATTATGAAACAAAAAACTAGTTACCTGAGAGTATACATTAGTTATTGAACTTGTAGCGATCGCAAACGGTTAATAGCAGCAGCTAATTCAAAACGACGAAATATTACTAAGTCTCCTTGGGGAAAATGACTTAAAATATCTAACCCTTCACTATTTATATCTTCCATCACTTTATCTAAAATATCAGGTAACGTATTTTGACGATTCATATAATTATTTTTAGCGTAAATTATAGCAGCAGAAATAGATCTTAATTGTCCGGATTCGATTAATTGTTCAATGGCAGTTAAATCAATGTCTTCTGTTCCAAAAATGACTTGATCTACGTCTCTAACTTTAACTTTAACATCTCGTCTTCCTCGACTGGGATCAATACTATTAGGTAAGGGTATTCTAGGGGTTATATTACCAAAAGTATTCCCTCCTTCAATCATACGCTCATTCGGATTTTCTTGGGCAATTTTTTTTGCTTTTTCCGTAACGTCATAAGGTTCAAAATTATCCATTGCAATAACATGATCTGCCACATCAAAATAGTCTCCACTTCCTCCCATAACTAATAGAGTTGATACGCCATAATCTGTGTATAATTGTTTGATTTTATCGATAAATGGCGTTATAGGTTCTTTATTTTTAGTGATTAATTGCTGCATCCTGCGATCGCGGATCATAAAGTTCGTTGCTGCTGTATCTTCATCCACTAATAAAACTTTAGTTCCTGCTTCTAATGCTTCAATAATATTGGCTGCTTGGGAGGTACTTCCACTTGCATTTGTGGTTGTAAAATTATTGGTTGATTGTTGTTGTGGTAATTGGTTAATAAAGGGAGAAATATCAACTCCTACAATACTTCTACCATCTTCTGCACGAATTTTTACCGCCGAGGGATCACTAATCACAAATTCTCTACCATCTCCAGGAATATGATTATAAATTCCCAATTCTATTGCTTTTAATAAGGTAGATTTTCCATGATAACCTCCTCCAACAATTAAGGTAATTCCTTGGGGAATACCTAACCCTTTAATTAACCCTTTATTGGGGGTTTCTAAAGTAATTTCTAAAGATTGAGGAGATTGAAAAGGGATAGCATCTGTTTGTAGAGGACGAGGATCAACCCCACTTTTTCGGGGTAAAATAGAGCCATTGGCGATAAAAGTAACTAGGTTATATTTAGAGAGATTTTGACGTATCCAGTCTGCATCTTCGACGGTTTCCACTTGTTCTTGAATTGCATGGGAATCTAAAGCTTGATAGAGTAATGCTTGATCAACAATAGCAGGAATATCCTCACATAACATTTGTGCTGCTTGACGGCCTAAAATAGTCCGTCCCCTTGCAGGAAGTCCTACAGAAAAGCGTATTTCTATTTCATTTTTTTGAATATTTGCTGCTGTTCTTTTTAAGATTTCTTGCCCTATTTTAATAATACTAATTGTTCCACTTTTTCCTGTTCCTCTATGACGACTTATTTGTTGAGAAACTTGACTAAATTGACGAATTAAGTAGTCTTCTAAAGCAATTTTTCGACTTTCATTTTTATAGAACTCAGTGGGAAATTGAGCAACAGTATGAGAAATCTTTATAATCAGTTTACTAGGGGAAGCAAAGGGATCGCCTTGGATATGTTCAATTATCAAATTAAATTTAGGAAATTGATAGTTTCCTTTGATATCTTTATATGCTTTATACCCTCTTCCGTCTAGTTGAATCAGTGTATTATATAAATCTTGATAATCCATCATTTTAATAACGTATTCTCTATGATTTTTAACGTAGGCAATTAAATTAAATACTTACAATATTCAACAATAGTAATTGTATCAGTTTAAGCCTTTTTTTTGAAGTTATAGACAACCCTAAACCCATTATAACGACTGCGACTATTACGTTGAACTTTACTACGGGTTCCAGAACGACAGTAAAAAGGAAACGCTGCCCAAGATCCCCCACGCATGGGAGAATATTGTTGATCTCCACCCATCCAAATACTACCATCTTTTGGGGCATTGTGATAAGTTTCGTGCCAATCATCACCACACCATTCCCATACATTTCCGTGCATATCATATAAACCAAAATTATTGGGAAAAAAGAACCAACTTCCGTCGTTTGTTTCCGATAAATTCCTATGGTTTCTTGTTGATAAGTACGGGTACTATTATAATTCGCTAATGTCTGAGTAATGGTATCACCAAAATGAAACGGGGGATAAATTTCTACTCCATCTAATTGTCTATATTGACTGGGATTAATTATACTTCGACACGCATATTCCCATTGTGCTTCACTGGGTAAGTTAAAGTCAATACCAACTTCTTCAGATAATTTTCTACAAAATTCTAAGCTGTCATAAAAGGATACTTTTTCCACAGGTTTATTTTTACTTTTAAATTCAGAAGGATTATGTCCCATAATTATTTTCCATTGTGCTTGTGTAATGGGATGTTTGCTCATACAAAAAGATAATACATTCACTTGATGTTGTGGTCTTTCTTGTAAGCGATCGCGTCCTTCTTTTACAGGAGAACCCATAAAAAATGTTCCTCCTGGAATCACAACCATCTCTAAGTAAACATCTTGTCCTAATTCAACTGTAAAATATTGATTTTTGCTAATTTTTTGTTCAATTATTTTACCTTGATCATCAACTTTGATAACTTCAAAATCAAAACTTTTCAAGGAACTAATTATCTTTTTATTTGGTTTCTTTACAGATATAGTTTGTTGCGGTTTTGAAGCATTATAAGACGTTGGTAAAATTTGAGGCGTTGTTACAGAATAATTGGAAGAAGATACTGTTTTAGGAATAGGGGAAGGTTGTGAAGACGTAGCTGTAATTGTTGTTTCCTGTTTCTTTTTATTTTTAATCAGTAAAATTAGCCAAATTATTAGAGAACCTAACATTATCACTCCACTCAGTAAAGCTGCATAATTGATAATTTTTTCCCAAATTAACAAAAACGTAAGAGATGATGGATCAAGCAAATATTTTATTAACCAGATTGCAATTATACCGCTACTAAAAAAGGTCGTAAAAATTAATATTTTTTGTTTTTTAATTAATTTAAGTAAATTATGATTACCCGATTGTTGTGGTTCCAAGTTAGATAAATTTGTAGCCGTTTTTATGGGTTGGTTATAAGATGGAGAGTTTTGTAATTCTTCTAATATTTGCTGAACATTATTATAACGATTTTTGGCTAGATGTTCTAGCATTTTATTTAAAATATGACTTAGTTTATTATTGATTTTTATACTTTGTTTTTCTAAATGTGCTTGCCATAACCAAACTGCTTGACTACTATCATAAATTGGATCATTTCCGTTATTATTATCTGGAAAACATCCTGTTAATAACCGAACACAAGTAACCCCTAAACTGTAAATATCACTAGCTGGTTGTGGGTATCCTCTCATTTGTTCTACAGAAGCATAACCAGGGGTCTGAATTACAGTTCCAGAGGTATTAGAAACCTCTTTAACCCCTCCAAAATCAATTAACATTAACTTACCATCGTAACGACGACGCATGATATTATCAGGTTTAATATCTCGATGTAATAAGTTTCTTTGATGTAGATAATCTAAAACAGGTAATAAATCTTCTAATAAGGATTTTATTTTTTCTTCACTAAACTTTCCTTCTCGATTAAATTCTGTAATTAAGTCATCTCCTTCGATATATTCCTCAACTAAATAGAGAGATTGATTATCTTCAAAATGATCATAAATAGCAGGAATTTGCTCATGTTTTAATGTATCTAATATATTAGCTTCTCGCTTAAATAGTTCCTTTGCTTTTTCTAAGTTAGTCCCTTGAAAATTAGCAATAAATTTTTTTAATACTCGTTTTCTGTTGTCAAAATTTTGATCTTCCACTAAATAAGTTCGGCCAAAGTTTCCCTCTCCCAATACTTGTTTAATATTATAGCGATCGCGGAATAAATAACCTTGCGTGGTTTGGGATAATTCTTGATGACATCCTTGACAATAATTATGGGTATTGGGATTATCAGGAGAAGGACAAGCAGGGTTCAGACAGTAAAGAGTCATATTCGTAAAGTTAGGAGTCAGAAGTCAGGAGTGTTGATTTTCAGACATAACCTATAGTTACTTATAAATTATAAAGACTATAAAATAAACCTGAGTTCGATATAAAAAATGCTAGTTTTTGCGAGGAATCAGAATACACTAGACAGGATTCAGTAGAAGCATTAAAAAGGTAATAAAAGATAGAAAGAAATTATACCCTTAAATATTAATAAAATACAATAATTTACTTTAATATTCCCATATTCTTACTTTTAACTCCTGACTCCTAAACTTCACCATAACCTAGTTTCGTCGAACTTAGGTTAAAATAAAGCTTTCTCAACTATTTTGACATACATATGATAAAATCATCCCATAAGAAAGAGTCCATCAATCTAACTGAGCCTGTTATTGCGGAATATTTTGAAACCCTAAACAGCGAAAATTTCCAAACAACAGCGAAGTTATTTGCTATTGATGGCACTTTAAAACCTCCCTTTGAGTCACCCATAACAGGACAAGACGCGATCGCTACTTATTTACAGCAAGAAGCTACAAAGATGTCACTTTGTCCCCTGGAGGAAACCTTAGAAACAACAGAAATAGGCCACATTCAAGGTAGAATAAAAGGTAAAGTCACCACTCCTTTATTCACTGTTAATGTAGCCTGGATATTTATTCTTAATCATCACAAAGAAATTGTTTCCGTCGAGGTGAAACTGTTAGCCTCTCTAGAAGAATTGGTAAATTTGAAGCGTTAAACTGCATAAGCAGGTTGTTCAAACGCTAATTCTAACAGTCTACGACCTAATTCTATATCTCTTTGAGAGGGAATCCAATCAGGATGACTGGTTAACAATAAGCTTTCTATGGCTTCCTTATCAAAGAGATGCCACGTTAAAGCTGATTTCACCCTTCCTTCAATAGCATAACAGTTAACACTAATACAATGAATGACTAACTTACCAAAAGGACGCTTGATCACCATTGTTTCTTGAGGTTGTAACGCGCGAAACCCTAGAATAGTATCTTTTAATTCTTGACTCGAACTAACACACAACCCAGGAATAACCACTTTTGACTGGCGATCGCCATTGACAGCTAACCAATAACGTCGTGAAGGATCAATTCCTTCTAACCAGGTTATTTCATCATCTAAACGATAGCGAGGCGAAAGGATCAAGGGATGAGTCATCATTAATGTATTTTAGTGGCAGTTTACTATACTTTTAAATCGTTGATTATTGTGCTTGTTGTTTCAAAGTTTAAGGGTTTATGGCTAATCTGTCAGAAAAATTTACAAAACTTAATCCTTTTTTGTTCAAATTGAAAGACTATGATCAATCATTCAAAAAATTTTCTTCTCAGTGAAACTAACTATAGGAATTGGGGAATAATAGAGGAAAGATGTAAAATTACTCGCAGGGAGAAGTTTTCGTGGTTAAACTAGAATCTAGACAACGCCTGGGAACCATCTTACAAGAAGCTAAACTGATCACTCCGTATCAAGTTGAGACGGCACTAAAAGAACAAAAGGAAAACCCTAAACGCCGTTTAGGAGAAATTTTAGCTGAAAAAGGTTGGATTAAACAACAAACAGCCGATTTCTTTGCTGAAGAATGGGAAAAAGTGATCCAACAAGCTCAACAGGGAACGCCCGAATCTTTAGGCTATTATTTAAGGGAAGCTGGCTTAATTGATGACCATCAACTCAGTGCTATTCTAGCAGAACAGGGACAGGGACGGATGTGGATGAGAATTGGTGCATTAGCGGTACTTAAAGGTTGGCTAAACCAAACTACCGTTGATTTCTTGCTTCAACATCTTCACCCTGATAAAGCAGGGGACTCTCCTTTTCTTAAAGCAAAACAGTAGCCACTGCTTAAAAAAAATGTTAAGATATAAACATAACAGGATAAATCGTTCATCTGTTGTCATCAACAGACGGAAGTAGGGAAGCTCATCCCGAAGGAACGCGCCTCATTCGACTCACTACGATTTAGAAGGAGGCGTTATGCTCTTAAATAACAATATCGGTACTCACCTAAATGATCTAGACAGTCTAGCGTCTAAATCTCGCTTTTTAATCGCTCAAACCCGTAGCAAACAGCAACATCGTCAACTATCTATGTTGCATCGTCTTGCATCTGAAATGGGTGTCACTGTTGAATCCTTAAAAGCATAAATGGAGGTGAGTCATGACTTATAATCAAACACAATTGAATGACGTGGCACGTCTTCATCGTGCTAACATTTTGAAAAGTTTAGAGCATCGTTTAGAAGTTGCTCGCTCTAAAGGACAAAGTGGTTTAATTCAGCAATTAGAAGCAGAAAGAAGCTACTACATCCGCTAGTTCAATGGTAAAGGAGTTTTCGCTCCAAGTCAATCAAGGGTTCTCATTTCATCCATAAGGGTAGAGATGGGGACTCTTTTGGCTGGGGTGTAGGGTGTGGAAAGTTATTAGAGACTTGAGTTGTCATTGCGAGGGGTAATATCAACTCCATTGATGAGCTTCTCTAGCTTTCATAGAGCTTTCTAAAATACACCAATCTGAAGTAGCAATATTGAGCTTTTTATACCAAATCCAAAAATTGAATAATCGCTCTGATAAAAAAGCAAATACTCGTTTTTGATAAGGTGATTCAGGTAATTTAATTTCTTGTTCTAATTGGAATAAAATCTCAAATAAAAATTGGCAATATTCTTCAAAAATTTCCCAACGAGTCACAAATAAATTATTCCAATAGGCTTGACGACTGTTTAAAAAAAATTGATGAGCCATAATTCCCATTTGATTATTCGTCTCAGAAAGAATAGATAACATTCTCAAAAAAGGAGAACTGGGATGACAGGAAAAATATTGCTTCATAAATCCACCAGGGGGTAAAGGATTAGGATTTGGTAGCAAAATATCACAATTTTCTAAGGCTTGTGAAAAATATTTTTGATAATTTTCTTTTAGGGAACTAATTTGGTCAAATAAATCTGAATCAGAGATTAAATAGCCTGAACCATAGGATTTTAAGGCTATTTTTTTTATCCATTCATTTAAACAAGGGGGCATTAAATAACGACGATAATGACAAAAACCCACCAAGGAACTGGTCAAATTTTTCCAGACATAATAAAAAGCGGTTAACTCTGAATAAGAGGAATTTTTATAACCAATATTGTCATCAATATCATCTCGAAAATCAGCAAAAGTTTCTGATTTATTTTTCTCCCCTACTTGAATTAATTGAAGGGCTGGAACGGAAGGGAAGTCAATTTTTTTATGAGTAACACAAAAGACATTTAATTGAGAGTTTAATTCAGACATTTTGATTTTCCTTGATTCACTAGATTTACTTACCAGAATGCCTGATATTTTCAGCAGAAACAATATGGTTTTATTCAGGATCATGAATTCCTGAATTTTCCTGAATTTTCCTGAACTTTTCCTGGAATTTTCTGTCCTTAAGACCTGAATATTTTCCTGAATTTTCCTGAACTTTTCTGCTCTTAATACCTGAATATTTTCCTGAACTTTACTCAACAAAACAGTATTTCTTCTGCTGGAGAACTCAAACATACTGATTATCAAATCAAGCAAAACCGCTTGCAACAGAACTTACTAAATATAACAGGAGAAACAATCATGGCTACTAAAAACGGCGGCTCTGGAAATGACACCTTATACAACATACACCGTGAAGGAAGGCCTGCTGAGCATCCTGACGGCTACTATTACACTGTATATGAGTCAGTAACTTATGACGAAGTCAAGGGGGCAGGTGGTAACGACACTATCAGAGGTCGGCATGAAGATGGAACAAGTAATTCTCTAGCTGATAAATTTTATGGTGAATCTGGAAATGACTCCCTAGCAGGATTTGACGGTGATGACACCCTTGATGGAGGAGACAATAACGACAAACTTGATGGGGGTAATGGGAATGACTCTCTTATTGGTGGAAATCATAATGATACCCTCAATGGGGGAAACAATAATGACAAACTTTATGGTGGGAGCGGGACTGACTCTTTGATTGGGGGTGAAGGAAATGACACCCTTGATGGAGGAGATGATAATGACAAACTTGATGGAGGAAATGGTTCAGACCACCTGATTGGGGGTGAAGGTAATGATACCCTTGATGGTGGACCATTAGGTAATGACCAACTCTTTGGGGGAGAAGGTAATGACTCTCTGGCGGGTTGGCTGGGAAATGATCTTCTCATGGGGGAAGAGGACAATGACAAACTTGATGGGAGTACTGGACAGGATACTCTTATGGGTGGAAGTGAGAATGATACTCTTAATGGGGGAGACGACAATGACAGACTCTGGGGTGGAAGTGATGCTGACTCGTTAATAGGGGGAAGTGGCAATGATGAACTCTATGGAGAAAGTGGCAATGATCAACTTGATGCAGGTAGTGGCAATGACTCTCTCGTTGGTGGAAGTAATAATGATACCCTCAATGGTGGAGACAACAATGACACCCTCTACGGTGGGACGGAAGCTGACTCCTTAATCGGAGGAAACAATAATGACAAACTCTATGGAGAAGCGGGTGCTGACGAACTTGATGGAGGCAGTGGTAATGATACCCTTACAGGAGGCAGTGGCAATGACACCCTTGATGGGGGAAATGATTACGATGTAGTCAAAGAACAGGCAAACGCTAATTTTACTCTCACCAATAATTCCCTGACTGGTAATGGAACGGATTACATCACCAATGTTGAGGTTGTTCGATTACAGGGAGGAAGCAGCAACAATACATTTGCTGATAATGGGTTTAATGGTGATATTTATGATCAACAGAATCAGAAGGGGCGTTTAAGTGCTGTTGTCTATGATGGCAATATCACTGACTACGATATTTCTGAGGATAATGGAACTTGGACTGTTCAAGATACGAATCCCAGTGATGGAAACGATGGAACAGATACCATTACCGGTTTTGGTCAAATCGTCTTTAACCATAGCAGTGACAATAAAGTCAGTTCTATTTTGAACACCAGTACCGGGTCTAAAAGAACCACCATATCTGCTGTTGCTGGTGTTGACGGTGAAACATATACCCTCGAATCCATTAAAGGGTCTGACGGCGAGAAGTTGGGGCCAGTCACTTATATCATTGGGCTTCAAGGGAATCAAGATTCCGTTATGACCTTTGATTTTGATACAGAAAAACTAGGGGATTTCATCAACTTCATTACCTTGCCCAGTCAGGATATTGAAGATGACCGACTTCGGGATAATATCGCCTTGGATGTTTTGGGGACAGGATTAGGATTGATTCCTTTTGGTGGAGAGGCGATTTCTATGGGAGTTGCTTTGGCTCAAGAATATACCAATTATGGCTATGATAAAGCACAAATCGAAGCCCAATATGAAGCAACCTCAGAAGCCTTAGCCGATGAACAATATGCCAGCAATAGCTGGATTAACCTGACTCAAGAGGATAAGACTCGAGACCTAATTACCATTGACGAGTTCCAAATTGGTGTGGATAGTATTATCCTACCCTCTGTTGCCAATGCCTCCAACGCCTATTATCAAATGACGGCAACCAGTGGCGGGGTTATGGTTTCCCTTAAAATTGGCACCAATGATGCAGAGGACTTTCTGTTCATCAAAAATAACTATGATAAAAATGGATATGACGACAGTATCACAGATGCTGAATTTGCCGACATTATTCTTGATTTAGTACATAATAATGACGGCACAACCTCAACTAATGGAGAGGGAGAAGAAGTTACAGATGTTGATGGTGCAATCATCTCAAACTTGACGAAAACCACCCAATCTCTTTATCCTGATCCCGATCAATCTGTTAGCAGTACAACGGCTGGAATCGGGACTTATGCAGGGGATCGCATTGTTGGGAAAGAGCCTAATTCTCAAGCAGATAATGATGATAATGGGAGTCGGGACAATACATTCACCATCATTGGTCAGTATGGAGATGACTTCCTAGAAGGGGGCAATGATCTTGAGGGAGATAAAATTTTCGGGGGATTTTACTCATCCCCAAACAATCCCTTTTTTACCTATCAAGATGACGGTTATGACTTATTGCTTGGTCATGGTGGTAATGACTCTCTAGACGGGGGTTCAGGAAACGACACCCTAGATGGTGGAGAGGGAGCAGATTTCTTAACTGGGGGGTCAGAACAAGATGTTTTTGCCCTTAATAATTTGTTAACGGGAATTGATACCATTACAGACTTTGAACTGAATACTGATATTATCCAGATTGGTTTGTTAGGAGCCGTTGATGCCAGTCAATTCTCTTACGATCAAACTAGTGGAGCATTATCTTTAGACGGTATCCAGTTTGCCGAGGTCTTCAGTAGCTATGACTATGGCACTAAAACAGGAACAGGGGTTAATGATTTAGCCGATGAGCTTTCCTCTCATATTGAGTTAATTTCCTCCTCTATGATTACCGAATCTGGTACCACTGGGAATGATACTTTAAATGGTCAAGATGATAATGAGCTTCTTTTTGGTCAAACCGGTAACGATACCTTAAACGGTAACGGGGGCAGTGACTTCCTTAGTGGAGGAGAAGGTGCCGACCAACTTAACGGTGGCTCCGACAATGATTCCCTGTCTGGTGGCATTGGCAATGATAGCTTAAATGGTGATGGGGGTGCTGACTACCTTAGTGGAGGAGAAGGTGCCGACCAACTTAACGGTGGCTTAGAACAAGATACCCTATCTGGTGGCATTGGCAATGATAGCTTAAATGGTGAGGGAGGTGCTGACTACCTTGATGGTGGAGAAGGTACCGACCAACTTAACGGTGGCTTAGAACAAGATACCCTGACTGGTGGAGCAGGAGAAGATACCTTTGTTTTCGATACTGCTGATTTAACAGCCATTGATACCATTACGGACTTTGAACTTAACACTGATACGCTTCAGTTTGAATTTGGAGTATTCGGAGCAGTTGATGCCAGTCAATTCTCTTACAATCAAGCCACTGGAGCTTTATCCGTCAATGGTACTCACTTAGCTAATGTCTTTGAATCCTTCGATTATCTGACAGGAACAGGAACAGGGGTCAGTGGTTTAGCCAATGCTCTCTCATCCCATATTGAATTAACGCCCAATGGCACAACAGGGCAGGATATCTACACAGGAGATTCAGCAGATAACATTTATGATGCTGGTTCAGGCAATGATATCTTAAATGGTGAAGGGGGCAAGGACTTCCTAGCCGGTGGTGCTGGCGAAGATACCCTGAATGGGGGAACTGGCAATGATTCCCTCAGAGGTGGCGCAGGACAAGATACCTTCGTCTTTGATACTGCTAATTTAACAGAAATTGACACCATTACAGACTTTGAACTTAACACTGATACGGTTCAGTTTGAATTTGGAATATTCGGAGCAGTTGATGGAAGTCAATTCTCTTATCAGCAAACCACTGGAGCTTTATCAATCAATGGTAATCACTTAGCTAATGTCTTTGAATCCTTCGATTATCTGACAGGAACAGGAACAGGGGTCAGTGGTTTAGCTAATGCTCTCTCCTCTAATATTTCTTTTGCTGCCAATGGCACCACAGGGGACGATATCTATACAGGAGATTCCGGAAACAACATTTATGACACCGGTTTAGGCAATGATATCTTAAATGGTCAGGGAGGTGCTGACTACCTAAAAGGTGGAGAAGGTTATGATTACATTATTGGAGGCTCAGGAGAAGATACCATCTTGGGAGGTACAGGGCCAGATGATTTGAGTGGTCAGGGGGGTGCTGACTCTATCAGTGGAGGAGAAGGTTCTGACGACCTAACAGGTGGCTCAGGAGAAGATACCCTAGATGGTGGTTCAGGCAATGATGTCTTAAATGGTCAGGGAGATGCCGACTACCTAACAGGTGGCTCAGGAGAAGATACCTTTGTCTTCGATGTTGCTGATGTTAATTCAACAGCGATTGATACCATTACGGACTTTGAACTTAATACTGATACCCTTGAGTTTGAATTTGGGGTAAATGGCGCAGTTGATATCAGTCAATTCTCTTACAATCAAGCCACTGGAGCCTTATCAGTCAATGGTACTCATTTACTCAATGTCTTTGAATCCTTCAACCATCAGAATAATACAGGAACAGGAGTCAGTGGTTTAGCCAATGCTCTCTCTTCTCATATTTCTTTTGCTGCCAATGGCACCACAGGGAATAATCTCTACACAGGAGATTCCGGAAACAATATCTATGATGGGGGTTCAGGCAATGATGTCGTAAATGGTCAAGGGGGCAACGACTTCCTAGCGGGGGGGACTGGCAACGATACCCTGAATGGGGGAACCGGCAATGATTCTCTCAGAGGTGACGCAGGAGGAGATACCTTTGTCTTGACTGATGTAACAGCCATTGATACTGTTATGGACTTTGAACTTAATACTGATACGCTTCAGTTTGAATTTGGGGTAGAAGGGGCAGTTGATGGTAGTCAATTCTCTTACAATCAAGCGACTGGAGCCTTATCGGTCAATGGTACTCATTTAGCTAATGTCTTTCAATCCTTCAACTATGAAACAAACACAGGAACAGGGGTCAGTGGTTTAGCCAATGCTCTCTCCTCTAATATTTCTTTTGCTGCCAATGGCATCACAGGCAATGATAACTACATAGGAGATTCTGGAAACAATATCTATGATGCGGGTCTAGGCAATGATACTCTTAACGGTGGATTGGGCAATGATACCCTCACAGGTGGGTTGGGCAAGGATACCTTTGTTTTTAATAGTGCTTCTAACCAATCTAACAGTGATCTGATTACTGACTTTAGTGCTTCCCAAGGGGATGTAATTTCGATAGATACTTTTGCATTCTATAGTCAATCTGGAACTGTCAACTTTGACTATGCTCTCGATGGAGGGACTAACCTCACCCTTTCTGTTTCTGATATCGAAGTTGCTACCCTCCAAAATATTGCCCAATCTGACATTCCTAGTGTTCTCAGACAAATTCAATTGATCAATACATCCTTTAACCCTGAAGGTTCATACATCTATACAGGGGGCGAATCTCCTGAAGTCATTGGTACTTCAGGAAAGGATGTTCGCTTTGGGGGAAATAGTAATGAGACTTTTGTCAACTCTCTAGGCAGTGACATTATGCTTGGGGGTAATGGTGCTGATACCTTTGTCTTTGGAGAAGATGTGACCACATTCACCAATAATGTACTCTCTGGTGGTTACAATCAACGGATCTTGGATTTCAGCCCTTCCGAAGGGGATAAGCTCCAGATTGCAATTGCTCCTGGACAAGAGTCTTCCTTGCCGAATGGCTTTGGAATTAATGTTTCAGACTCAGGCGATGAGTTGATCTTGAGTTTATTTGACCAACCCATTGTCACCCTCGAAAATGATACCAATTTAACGGTTGATGAGATTTTGGGTCAGGTTCAGTTTACAGGAGAATCCAATTCTAACTCAAACTATGATTATGTATTGACTGGCGGTGCTGAAATGGATGTCTTTACCCTAGATGCAGGTTTTAATCCTAATTCACCTGACTACGATATCTACGGTATCTTCAACTTTAATGCTGAGCAACAAGACATCATTCAGATAGACCAATCTGAGTATTATATCGAAAGCATGGGCGATCTCAGCTTTAATTCTTCCACCGGTGAATTATCGGCTCATGAACGTTTCCCCATTGCTTACCTCGAAAATCAGGTTGGTTTCGAGCTTGAGCAGAATGTAGTTCTCATTTAACACATCACCAACTTCCCCAACTTTCTTTAGTTAATGGGGAAGTTTCCCATCATATCATACTATAGCACTACGTGCTAGGGAATGGGGAATGGGCAATAGGCAATAGTCCACTGTACAAAGGCTCACGGGGTGACAACCAGCATCAAGTCGAGATAGGGTGTAGGGTGTAGGGCAATACTACTCGGATAAGCTTGAAAAGTTCATGAAATAGAGAGTGTGGGGAGTGTGGGAGGTGTGGGGAGAATTAAGCAATACACATGGTTTTCTCTTCCCACCCTTCCC
>JAAUYD010231296.1_pt1 | contig 14844 bp, 11 predicted proteins | sample 7278101 | NCBI WGS metagenome assembly JAAUYD01 (sample SAMN14350128, study PRJNA611818) | marine sediment metagenome | isolation source: surface marine sediment (0.6m) | place: French Polynesia: Moorea | collected 2018-08
ACGACCGTCCTCGCCAATCCACTGCATGTATAGGGCTGCAGGTACACCTTTTGGCAAACGCCACCGAATGTCGAAGCCACCGAGCTGGTTGCCCGGTTCCTCGTCCGCGTCGACGTTGACGCCACGGTTGTCGTTGCCGACGAGCAGGTCGCCGAATACACCGAGGTCGCAGGGTCGGTCATTGCCGCACCATTGCGCACTTCGCGATATGCCGATCTCGAGACCGGTGCCGGGCGGCCTGATGCTGCCCCGGATACCGAACAGGAGTGCATCTTCGACGACGCGATCATCGTCCAGCCAGCTCATGAATGTTGTGACGGTCCAGGGGCCCATCCAACTCAGCAATCTGGACTCGAACGGCGTACTCAGGTTGCGCTGCAGCATCAGGCCCGGTGCCGGCCGGGCGTTTGTCGAGAGAATCAGGCTGCCGTCACGCCCCGGACCCCACCAACGATCCTGCCACCCGGCTGTTAGCATCCAGTTGCCGAGGGCAACACCGATCCACGTACCGTCGGGCCGGAACTCGTCACCGTCGAACGGATTGGCTACTGCGGTCGCCGAGAGCCGAAAAGCGAATCGCTCACCGATCCAGTCGACCGATGTGGTTATCTCTCCCTCGTCTCTCGGCGTATCGTCAAACCCACGGATAAACCTCGGCTCAACGGCACCTGATAGGCTCGCATTGAACCTCGGCACGCGAACATCGAGCTCTGAATTGAGACGCGCGGATACGCGCCGATAGGCCTGCGCGAGTGCCACAGACGAGGACGACGGCAGCACGCCCAAATCGGCGCGAATGTCGGACAACGCGACCGGCCAGGCCGTAAGCGGAACGTCGATGACCCCCATATCGTTGAGGAGTTCCAGATCGTGCCTGAATTGCACGTTGCCGGGGTCGGCAAGCGGACTCGCGTCCGCCACGCATGCGATCAGCAACAAAAGCACTAGGGTCGAGATTCTCAATAGGAGCTCCGCCATTGCACGTAGAAACGTGCTTCGTTGTTCGACGATCCCGACTGCTCATCGTCCACCGTCTCGTAGCCGATGCCTACGTCGATCAATCCGAACGGCACCGTGCGACTGTGCGAGACGTCGATACTCGCGATGTCCTGCGGTGTACTTGTCAGCGTGTTTCGACTGTCCGGGACACCACCGCGATTCAATTTGCCGTAACGAGCAAGGAACCGCCAGCGCGTGTCGTCGGCGTCGAGCATGACACCGCCGAAGCTCAGGATTCGCGCATCGTTGTCAGCAGGGTGACCAATGCTGCGGCCGCGGTACCGGTATCCGGTCTCGTAGATGCCGTGGTTGTAGGCGCAATTGAAAAGCTCGCTGGACTCGTAAAACTGGCACGAGGTCCCGGAAAACTCGGCATACAGACGCGTTGACCAGCGTTCGCGCAGATACCCGGACCACTCACCCCCGAACTGTCCGATCCAGCGACTCGGGAATCCCCCGGCCTCGTCCTCGCCGATGAACTGGCCGTAGAAAGCGATTGGCTGATCGAAAAGACGAGAAGACCACCTGAAGTCGACGCCTGCCAGTTGGTTGCCGGGCTCATTGTCAATGCCGATTCCCTCGTCTCCCCGGTTGTCGTTGCCGACGAGCAGGTCGAAAAACGTGTCGGCATCGCAAGGCCTGCCGTCGCCGCACCATTGAGCCGTACGAGACAAGCCTATCTCCAGCGAATCGAGAGGCCGAAAATTGAATCGCATGCCGAAGAACCGCGCGTTGGGCACGTGGCGGCTACTCTCCAGTTCGCCGAACATGACATTGAAGTCCCAGGGTCCCAGCCAGCGTAGCCAACGAAACTCGAAAGGGTCCGTGAATACCCGATCGACAACGACCGATGGAATCGGGCGAGCATTGTTTGAGAGCACGAGGCTGCCGTCCCACGCCGGACCCCACCAACGCTGCTGGGTGCTCGCGCCAATCGACCAGTTGCCTATGACGACGCCGAGCAGCGAGTCGTCGAGCCGGACGTCATCATCGCCAGCAGCATCGACCAGTTGCCCGTTCAGCTCGACGCTGAATGCATCGTCGAGCCAACCGACACCAATGCTCAGTTCGCCACGCCCCCGAGGTGTGTTCTGGAAAGACCGGATCTGCGGGCGATTGTCTGATGCACCGAGCCTGGCGCCGACCACGAGCTCCTGACTGCGGGTCTCCCATGCAGCTCTTTCCCGAACTCGCAACAACGCGTCAGCGACTCCGGGCTCGACGCCAGTCGTGCTTGCACGCTCGATATCACTGAGAATCGGGCCCCACGCCAGCGGCCATGTGGACATCGGACCGGAAACAATCCCGGCATCCGACAGCACCGTCAGGTCGTGGCGCAGGCCGAGATCACCGGCCGGCACGTAGGGTCCTGCATGCGCCGAAAGGCCGGCAAACAAGGACAGAAACAGGCTGATCCGTACCTGAGCCCTGGAAAACATCCGCGGATTGTGAAGGTTCTGCTCGGCGTCAGCAAGCGCTACCGTCAGAGCGACGGTTATAGGGCTTCCCTGGCCAGGACCTTGCCCAGCTCGACGCCCCACTGATCGAACGAGTCGATACCCCAGACAATACCTTCGACGAACACCTTGTGTTCGTAGAGGGCGATAAGCTGCCCGAGGGTCTCGGGCGTCAGCTTTCTGAAGTGGATCGTGTTGCTGGGTCGGTTGCCCTCGTGGACGCGATGCGGCTCGATCCCGTCATCCGTCGTACCCTGCATCAACGCCTGCGCCTGCGCCCGGCAGTTGGCCATCGCGAGTTCCGACTCGTCGGTCAGGATGAAGTCCGCTGGCACGAAGCGCGTGCCCTGGTGCAGCAACTGCATGAAGGAGTGCTGGGCATTGTTGCCGGCTTCGCCCCAGATAATCATGCCCGTGTTTTGACGCACCGGTTTGCCGTCCATGCGCACGCTCTTTCCGCTCGACTCCATCTGCAACTGTTGCAGGTAGGCCGGGAAACGGTCGAGGCGGTTCGTGTAAGGCAGGATAACGTGGCTGTGCGCGCCGAAGAAATTGTTGTACCAGATGCCGAGCATTGCGAGCAGTACCGGCATGTTCTCATCGAGCTTCGACTGCCGGAAATGGAGGTCCATACGCCGTCCGCCGGAGAGGATGCGCTGGAAGTTCTCCATGCCGATGACCAGCGCGAGCGACAGCCCCACCGCCGACCACATCGAGTATCGGCCGCCGACCCAGTCCCAGAAGCCGAAGCGATAATCCGTTCGGATGCCGAAATCGTCCATGGCTTCGTGATTCGTCGAGGCGGCAACGAAATGGTATTGCACAGCAACGGCGTCGAGCCGCTCAATAATCCAGTCACGCGCAGCATGTGCGTTGGTCATCGTCTCCTGGGTTGTGAACGTCTTCGAGCACACGACGAACAATGTGCGCTCGGGATCCAGTTCGTCTTTGAGGTCCTCCAGCTGCGTGCCATCGACGTTCGACACCGCGTGAAAGCGCAGCTTCGGGTGCCAGTAGCGACGCAACGCCCTGCTCGCCATCACGGGCCCGAGATCCGAACCGCCGATGCCGATGTTGACGATGTCGGTAATCTTCTTTCGCGTGCTGCCGCGGACTTTGCCGTTCTGCACGCGCTCAACGAAGTCCTCCATTCTCGTCAGGACTTCCCAGACCTCGCGCACGCCCGGCGTTTCGAGCGCGACCATGTCGGAGATCTTCGCGCGCAGCGCCACATGAAGAACGGAGCGTCCTTCGGTCTCATTGATCTTCTCGCCCGCAAACATCGCCTCTATCGCCGCCGGCACGGCGGCTTCCTTTGCGAGCTTGACGAGCAGCCTGCGCGTCGTCGCGTTCACGTGAGTCTTTGAGTAGTCCAGCGTCAGGTCACTCGCTGTCACGCAGAAGCGCTCGGCGCGTTTCTTATCGCGCGCAAAGAGATCGCGCAGATGCCTGCTGCGCATGTCGTCTTTGTGGTGCTTCGCCAATGCCTTCCAGGCCGGCAGATCGGTCGGATAGCGGGCGGAGAGTTTTCTCCCCGTATAGGTCTTGGTCACGTCAGGCGCTTTGTTTGAGTTTGTCTTTGTAGAAATCGAGATACCACTCAACGAAGTTCCGCACACCCACTTCAATCGGTGTGTTCGGCTGGTAGCCGACGTCATCGGCGAGATCCTGCGTGTCGGCCCAGGTGTCCGGCACGTCACCCGGCTGAAGCGGCAGGAGGTTCTTCTCTGCCTCCTTGCCGACGCATTTCTCGATTTCGCCAATATAGTCCATTAGCTCGACCGGGCTCTGGTTGCCGATGTTGTAGATACGGTACGGGGCTTTGCTCGTGCCGGGATCGGGTTGTGCCGCGTCCCAACCCGCGTTGGGTGTCGCGGTCTTATCCATCGTCCGGATGACGCCTTCGACGATGTCATCGATATAGGTGAAGTCGCGCTTGTGATTGCCGTAATTGAAAACGTCGATCGGCTTACCCTCGATGATGCTCTTCGTAAACATGAAGAGCGCCATGTCGGGCCGGCCGTACGGGCCATACACGGTGAAGAAACGCAGTCCGGTCGTCGGTAGCTCGTAGAGGCTCGAATACGTGTGTGCCATCAGCTCGTTGGCTTTCTTTGTGGCGCCGTAGAGCGCCAACGGGTGGTCGACATTCTGATGGATGGAGAACGGCATCGTCGTGTTGGCGCCGTAAACCGAGCTCGACGAGGCGTAGACCAGGTGTTCCACATCGTTGTGACGGCACCCTTCGAGGACGTGCAATGTGCCTACGATGTTGCTGTCGATGTACGAGTGCGGGTTCTCGAGCGAGTAGCGCACGCCGGCCTGAGCGGCGAGGTGGACGACCTTGTCGAACTTTTCGCTGGCGAACAACGCGTCCATGCCGGCCCGATCCGCGAGGTCCAACCGTACCATCGTGAAGTTCTCGTAGGGTTCGAGAACGGCCACACGTGCGTCCTTAAGGGCAACATCGTAATAGTCGTTGAAATTGTCGAGGCCGATAACCGTGTCGCCGCGGTCAAGCAGCTGCCTGGCCGTATGGAAGCCGATGAATCCGGCCGCGCCTGTTACGAGAATCTTCATATTCGCCTTTGCGTTTGCGCGTTCGCCCCAAGCTTACAGCCTGTCGTCAACGGCTTCAGCCGGCAACACGTACTTGATGTCATAGACGACCGCGTTGTCCGACCCGAACGCCTTGATGCCCTGCTCGCCCAGCTCGCGGAAACAATCGTGAGCAACGCAGATTATCACCACATCATACGCACCTTTCGCAGGCTCGGCGACGAGCTCGATGCCATATTCGCCGCGAGCCTCGGCCACGTCGACCCACGGATCATGGACGTCGACGTTGCAGCCATAAGACGCTAGCTCGGCAACAATATCCACGACCTTAGTGTTGCGAACGTCGGGGCAGTTTTCCTTGAACGTCAGGCCCAGGATGAGCACCTTCGCATCCCGCACCTGAATGCCTTTGGCCAGCATGTGCTTGACGACTTTGGATGCAACGTACAGCGACATGTTGTCGTTGATGCGTCGACCCGCGAGGATCATCTGCGGGTGATGGCCAAGTTGCTCCGCTTTGTAGGTCAGGTAGTAGGGATCCACACCGATGCAATGCCCGCCCACCAGGCCGGGACGAAACGGCAGAAAGTTCCACTTCGTACCGGCTGCTTCCAGGACTTCCTCGGTGTCGATGCCAACCTTGTCGAATATCATCGCGAGTTCGTTTACAAGCGCGATGTTAACGTCGCGCTGCGTGTTCTCGATGACTTTGGCCGCTTCCGCGACTTTCAGGCTCGACGCCTTGTGCGTACCTGCCGTGATGATCGATGCGTACACGCTGTCAATGAAGTCGGCGGCTTCGGGCGTCGAACCCGAGGTGACCTTCAGTATGGTCGGAAGGCGATGCTCCTTGTCACCCGGGTTGATTCGCTCCGGGCTATAGCCGACGAAGAAGTCGTCGTTCATCCTGAGCCCGGAACCGGCCTCGATGAACGGCACACAGAACTCCTCCGTCGCGCCGGGGTAGACCGTCGACTCGTAAACGACAATATCACCCTTGCTTATAACACTGGCGAGCGCTTGGCTCGCTGCACGTAAGGGCGACAGTAACGGCCGGTTCGAATCGCCGATAGGCGTCGGCACCGTCACAACATAGAAATTGCAGTCGCGAACGTCCTCGAGATCGCTCGTGTAGGTCAGATGGCTCGCCTCGGCAAGCTCCGCGGGCGAGCACTCGAGGGTAGAATCCTCACCACCTGCAAGTTCCGCCACTCTTGCTGCGTTGATATCGAACCCGACGGTCGGGTACTTCTTTCCGAACTCGACGGCCAGCGGCAGGCCAACGTAGCCGAGGCCGATGATACCGATCTTCAATTTATCGATGTCGAACTGTGTAGCCAATGAGGTCTCCCGAGCGGGGTGTTCAGCGTCAGGCGCTTATGTATCACATCCCGGGTGCGATTTCGCGGTACAGGGTCTCGTAGGCACTCGCCATAGCCGCCGCGCCGTGCCTGGTCGCCTTGTCCCGGTTCGCGTCCCGCATTGCATCGTCTGCCTGCCCCAGCACGGCTTCGATCGCCACCACCCATTGAGTCGGTGCGTCCGGCGTGACAAGCCGCCCGTTGACGCCATCCTCCACGACCTCGGGAATCCCGCCGACGTTCGATGCCAGGATCGGCAAGCCCAGTCCCATTGCGTCCAGCAACGTCGAACCCAGCGCCTCGTGCCGGGACGGATAGACGAACAGGTCGAATGCAGCCAGCCAGTCACCGACGTTGTCGACCCAGCCGACGAGCTCGATGTTCGGCAGATCGCCGATTTCGGCGCGAAACCGAGCCTCGTCCTTGCCCTCGCCGCACAGCAGGAAGTGCCAGTCGGGATGCGACGCCACGGCAATCCGCGCCGCCTCGATGATGGTCAGCTGCCCCTTGTGCGACTGATCGTAGGCGCCCACATGGCCAATCAACGTCTTGCCGGCGCGCGCCGACCTGATGCGCTCCACCGCCGCCGCGTCCACGTCGAAGGACGCGTGTGCATCCGGCACGACAACCGGCTCAAGCTCTGGGTGCCGCACCTCAAGCGCTTCGACCACCGCTTGCGACACGGCCACAATTTTGCCCGCCCGCCGGTAAACCAGCGAGCGGAGCCGGGATTGCGTCTGCGGCGCGACGACACGTCTCGTAATCAGATAGCTTGTACCGAACAGGGCCTTCGCCAGCAAACCGCTGTACACGGTACGCGCCTCGTGAGAATGCGCGACCGCACTACCCCGTACGGCCAGTCCTGCGGCAATCGGATTCGACGCCACCTCGCGAATCTCTAGACCGTCGACGTCTTTGCAGCGCGGCACCAACAGGGCGCCGCGGCGCACGACAAGCCGCTGCGCCAGACCGCGGGCGGCCAGCTCACGTACCAGGAGTTCGGTCTGGCGTTCGCCGCCCCGGTAGCCGGGCGCAAGATTGAGGTGACAGATTGGTTGCTGGCGCCTCCGGGACACTACCCCAGGTACCAGAGTGCCAGCAGGCCCGCGGTGCTCATCGTGATCGTGTACGGCAGCGCCATGACCACCATGCGGCCGTACGACAACCGGATAAGCGGCGCCAACGCCGACGTCAGCAGGAACAGAAATGCCGCCTGTCCGTTCGGCGTGGCAACCGACGGGATGTTGGTGCCCGTGTTGATCGCCACGGCGAGTCCATCAAACTGATCGCGTGTGATCTCCCCGGCCCGGAACAGCTCGTCCACCTGCTGAATGTAGACCGTCGCGACGAAGACATTGTCAGAGATCATCGATAGCACGCCGTTGGCAATGAAAAACAACGCTTCCTGGGTCTTGCCCTCGTACGTACGCACCCAGTCGATGACGGGAGTGAACAGATGCTGCGTTTCGATGACGGCCACGATCGCGAAGAACACGACGAGCAGCGCCGTAAACGGCAATGCCTCTTCGAACGCATGTCCGATCCGGTGTTCCTCGGTAATGCCGTTCAGTGCCGTTGCCAACACAATGACCATCAGACCGACGACACCGGGTTCCGCGAGGTGGAATCCGAGGGCGATAATCAATGCTATAGCTACCAGGCCTTGTACGCCGATCGTGACGCTCTCCTGCTTGGTGCGCTCCGCGGCCATCGCAAGATCGTATTCCTCGAGCACGTGGCGGACTTTCGGTGACAACTTCGTGCCGTAGCCGAACCAACCCGTCAGTTCGAGGATAGCGCAGGTGATGAGGCCGACGACCAGCACCGGCATCGAGATGTGCGCCATGCGCATGAAGAACTCGATGAACTCCCAGTCCATGATCTCGGCGATCAGCAGGTTCTGCGGTTCGCCGACGAGCGTTGTGACGCCGCCGAGCGCGGTACCGACCGCACCGTGCATCATCAGATTGCGCAGGAACGAACGGAAATTCTCGAGGTCCTCCCGGCTGGTTTCGATGACCTGGTCGTCGGTCGTCGGGTCGTGATCGTGATCGAACGACAGCCCGGAGGCGACCTTGTGATACACGCCGTAGAAGCCGGCGGCGACGGTAATGATCACGGCCGTGACGGTCAGCGCGTCGAGGAACGCCGAGAGGAACGCAGCCGCGAACGAGAACAGCAGCGACAGCAGAACTTTCGAACGCACGCCGAGCAGGATCTTCGTGAACACGAAAAGCAGCATCTCGCGCAGGAAGTAGATACCCGCGACCATGAACATGAGCAGCATGATGACGGGGAAGTTCTTCTCGGCTTCGTGGAACACCATTTCAGGTGACGCGAGCCCGAGGAGTATGGCCTCGACGGCGAGCAGTCCGCCCGGCTGCAGCGGGTAGCATTTGAGCGCCATCGCCAGCGTGAAGATGAACTCGAGCACGAGGACCCATCCGGCGACGAACGGGTCGTATACGACGAGAATTGGATTCAAAATCAGGAACCCGATGATCGTCAGCTTGTACCAGTCCGGCGAATTGCCCAGGAAGTTCTCGCGAAAAGCCTCAGCCAGCGTGTGGACCATGTGATTGTTTTCCTTTGTGTTTTATCGCTTGTTCGCGGACACGAACGCTCGATTCTAGCAGCCTGTCGAGAAAGTAGTTAGGGGCTTGCCACTCTCCGGGTAGATGCGTCAGTCGCCATCCCAGACGCACGGCGCGGATTTGCGGATCTTATCGAGCAGCGCATCGTGCGCTGCAACCTCCTCCGGGCTGGGCTCGATCACCACGAGATCATAGCCGCGGTTCCCGACGGGAGCCCGCCTCGAGGGCGATTGATCGAACGCGCTCGCAGCATCCGCCGCGACCCGTCCGCCCGTATCGGAATGCTCATCGTCAAGCAGCAGGCTCGACTGTCCACCCGTCATCGCGAGGTATACCCTCGCCAGCAGTTCGGAGTCGATCAATGCGCCGTGCACGTCGCGCTTCGACGCATCGACTTCGTAGCGTTTGCAGAGCGCGTCGAGGCTGTTGCGCTGCCCCGGATGGATTTCCCTCGCAAGGCTCAGGGTATCGAGCACCAGGCAGTGATCCACGATCTTCGGCCTGGGGTGTTTCATCAGGCGCAGCTCGTGCTCGATGAAGCCGACGTCGAAATCGGCATTGTGGATGATCAGCTCGGCGTCGGCGACGAACTCGAGAAACTCATCGACGATCTCGGGAAAACGCGGCTCGGTCTCGAGTTGCGCGCGACTGATGCCGTGCACGGCCTCCGCCCCCTCGTCGATGTCCCGATCCGGGTTCAAGAAGCGATGAAATTCGCGGCCGGTCAGGCGCCGGTTGACCATCTCGATACAACCGATCTCGATGATGCGATGACCCTGAGTCGTCGAGAGGCCCGTCGTTTCGGTATCGAGGACGATTTGTCTCATAGCTCGTCTATCCCCTGATTCGCGAGCGCGTCGGCTTCCTCGTTACCGGGGTTGCCGTCGTGGCCTTTCACCCAGACCCACTCGATGTCGTGCCGCACGGTCGCGTCGTCGAGCGCCATCCAGAGGTCCCGGTTCTTGACCGGCTTCTTGTTGGCGGTCTTCCAGTCGCGTTTCTTCCAATTCGCCATCCACTCGGTGATGCCATCCATGACGTACTTCGAGTCGGTGTGCAGCACGACCTTGCTGGGGCGCTTGAGCACGTTCAGTGCCTCGATCGCGGCCGTCAGCTCCATGCGGTTGTTGGTCGTCTCGGGATCGCCACCGTGCATCGTCTTGCGGTGATGTCCCGCTATCAGCAGGGCTCCCCAACCGCCCGGCCCCGGATTGCCTCTGCAGGCGCCGTCGGTGTAAATCTCGATCGTTCTCGTCAATGCTTTTCGAAACGGATTCTGGACACGCGTGTGGATGGCTCGGCCAGCCCGCCGACGACTTTCGGCTTGCGCCGCCAGAGCGGCCGCACCGGCGTCAGCGCACTGACCCGCTTTTGCGCCGTGAGCATATAGCAAGCCGCCAGCTCGGGCCACAGCATCTGGCCGCGCACCTCCCACTTCTGCGACGTGCCGACCGACTTGCGCGGAATCGGCCAGCGGAAGAAGTACCGGCGGCTGCCCTGTATACGCATGTCGAGCAGCTTCAGCCAGTCCCGTAGCCGCCGTTCCGAGATCAGGTGATCGGCGCCCGGCGGCATTCCTGCCCCTGGCACGAGCCGCCTGAGCCCCCAGAGCCCTCCGGGTTTGAAGCCGAGCAGTATGACGTGGCCGTTCGGCCGCAGCACGCGATCAACCTCGCGCAGCACCTCGTGCGGGCGGTCGCTGAAATCCAGGGTGTGCGGCAGCAGCACCGCATCGATCGAATGGGACTCGACGGGCAGCTTGTGGAACTGACCAACGGCGGACGGCTCGCCGTCCACCGACTCGCCGATCACGGCACAACGCTGGGTCCGCGTGAAACGCGTGAACTCGCGGGCCTCACCCCACACACCGAGCTGCAGGCAGTGCTCGCCGAAGATGCCGTCGAGCGCCTCTTCCACAACCCTTACCTCGAGCTGCAGCAGCGCCGCGCCGAGCGGACTTTGCAGCCATTGATCCGGATTGTGTGAACTCACCCCTTGCACAAGCGCTCCGCCTCAGTAGGATGTCCCGATGTCTTACGGTTTCCCGCGTCCCATTCGCCGATTATTGCAGAGATTCCAGGCCATTGGCGTCGTTTGCGTCACTATTTTCGCGCTGGTTACTCCGGCGACGGCCGCTGATCCGGCCCTGACCCTGGTTTCGCCCGTTGCCGGCTTCGAGATGCCGTCCACGCCCACCGGCCCCGACAACGTCATCGAGCGCCTGCGGCACGGCTTCGAGCTGACGTACGACGACAACCACCGCACGGCCGCCGAGCTGCGCTGGTATGCACGGCATCCTGAGTACTTGAGCCGGGTATTCACGCGCGCGCAGCGCTACCTGCCGTATATCGTCGCCGAACTCGAGCGCCGCGACATGCCGCTCGAACTGGCGCTGTTGCCGATCGTCGAGAGCGCTTACGACCCGTTCGCCTACTCGCATGGCCGCGCGGCCGGCCTCTGGCAGATGATCCCCGGTACGGCCAGGCGCTTCGGCATCAAGCAGAACTGGTGGTACGACGGCCGCCGCGACATCGTCGACTCGACGCGCGCCGCGCTCGATTACCTCGAATACCTGCACGAGCTCAACGATGGCGACTGGCTCAATGCGATCGCTTCTTACAACTCGGGCGAAGGCAATGTCCTGCGCGCCGCGCGAAACAACCGCAAGGCGGGCAAGCCGATCGACTTCTGGCACCTGAAGCTGCCGAAAGAAACGAGCATGTACGTGCCGAAGCTCCTCGCCCTCGTCGAGATCGTTGCCGATCCGGCGAGGCACAACCTGACGCTGCCGGTCGTGCTCGATGAAGAGCAGTTCGTTGTGACCGACATCGGCACCCAGCTGGACCTTGCGCTCGCTGCCGAGCTCGCGGGCGTCGATGTCGACACGATCTACCGCTACAACCCGGGCTATAACCGTTGGTCGACGGACCCGGCCGGCCCGCATCGCCTCGTCATGCCCATCGACGTCGCCGAGACGTTTACGACTGCGCTAAATGCGGTTCCGGAACGCGAGCGCGTCCGCTGGAAGCGCCACAAGGTGAGAAGCGGGGAAGCGATTTCGCAGATCGCCGAGAAGTACAATACGACCGTCTCGGCCTTGCGCGCCGCGAACAATCTTCGTGGCAACACGATTCGCGCGGGCAGCCATCTGATGATTCCGGTTGCCACGAAACCGCTGGCGGCGTACAGCCAGAGCGCCGATGCGAGACTCGCGAAAAAACAGAACCGAAAACGCCCGGGCAACAAGGTCGAGCACGTCGTGGCCAGCGGAGAAAGCTTCTGGACGATTGCGCAGCGCTACAAGATCACGCATCGGCAGCTTGCTGCCTGGAACGGCATGGCGCCCGGTGACACGTTGTCGGTCGGCAAGAAGCTCGTCGTCTGGACACACGCGGATGCGGGATTGCCTGCCACGTCGCCTCTGAGCACCGGAAAGACCAAGCGCAAGCTGCGCTACACGGTTCGAAATGGCGACTCGTTATATCTCATCGCACGCAGGTTCCGTGTCGGCATCGACCAGATCGCACGCTGGAACGGAATCGACAAGAACAAGATCCTGCGACCGGGGCAGAAACTGACGCTGCACGTGGACGTTACCGCTCAGTCGTCGTAAGTCGTAATTTGCGGGTAGAATACCGGCGTTTCGGCTTAAGATTTTCGGGGGAATTCACATGGGCTTCATGTCCGGCAAGAAGGCGCTGATCGTCGGCGTTGCGAGCGACCGTTCCATAGCGACCGGCATTGCCGAAGCATTCGTACGCGAAGGCGCGGACATCGCATTCACCTACCAGAACGACAAGCTGCACGGTCGCGTCGAGAAGCTCGCCGGGCGGCTTGGGCAAGACACGAAGCTGCTGTTCCCGTGTGACGTCACGAGCGATGACGAAATCGCCAGCGTGTTTGCCGAGCTCGGCAAGCACTGGGATGGCCTTGACGTTCTGGTCCATTCGGTCGGTTTCGCGCCGCGTGAGCAACTCGCCGGCGGCTTCACCGAGTCCGTTACGCGCGAGGGCTATGCAATCTCTCACGACATTTCCGCCTATAGCCTGGCCGGCCTCGCCAAAGCCGCCCGCCCGATGATGACTGGCCGGAACGCAGCGATTCTCGCCTTGACCTACGACGCCGCGGTAAAGGTCGTTCCCAATTACAATGTGATGGGGCTCGCGAAAGCCAGCCTCGAAGCCTGTGTGCGCTTTCTGGCAGCGGATCTGGGTCCGGAAGGGATACGTGTCAACGCGATCTCGGCGGGCGCTGTGAAGACGCTCGCGGCCGCTGGTATCGGCGGTTTCCGCAAGATGCAGAACTATGCCGTCAAGGCCGCGCCGCTGCGCCGTACGGTAACGATCGAGGAGATCGGCAATACGGCCGCCTTCCTTTGTTCGGACCTGGCCTCCGGCATCACGGGCGAGACGACCTTCGTCGACGCCGGTGTGAACATCATGGGAATGGTCTTCGACGAAGACGACTAACAACAACCACGGTGCCGGGCACAACGAATAGCGTACCGCGTGCTAAAGGTTCCAGTTACCTTTTGCGCACAAAAGGTAACTGGAACCTTCAACAAAAGACCGGGGTACGGGGGAATTGTTATGACGATGACCACCAAGATTCTGATCTGGATGATCGCGGGCCTGATTCTGGGCAGCCTGATAAACGCGTTCGCTGCCGATATCGCGTTTGTTCAGGACTATTTCGTCAACGGCCTGTTCCATGTGGTGGGCGCGATGTTCATCACGGGGCTCAAGATGCTGGTTGTACCCCTGGTGACGTTCTCGCTCATCTGCGGCGTCTATGGCATCGGCGACATCGCCAAGCTGGGTCGCGTGGGCGTCAAGGCGTTCGGCATGTTCATTCTGACGACGGCACTTGCGATCACACTGGGAATCACTATTGCCAGCATCGTCGGTCCGGGCGAAGGATTCGAGCTTACCGGCGAGCAGGGTGAGTTCACGGCGCCCGTCGCGCCGCCGCTGACCCAGGTCATCATCGATCTGGTACCGAGTAACCCCGTCGCGGCGTACGCAGAAGGCAACATGCTGCAGATCATTTTCTTCACGATCCTGTTTGCGGTGTGCATGCTGATGATCGGCGAGCCCGGCCGCAAGATCGCCGAAGGCGCGGAGCGGCTCAACCAGGTCATGATGCAGGTCGTGACCGTAGTCATGCACATCGCGCCCTTCGGCGTATTCGCCCTGATGGCCAAGACATTCGCGCTGCAGGGCCTGGGCCTGATCATGCCGATGATCGCCTATTTCGGCGTGGTCGTCGTGGTCTTGCTGCTGCACGCGACCGGCACGCTCATGGTCTTGTTGAAGCTCCTGTCCGGCGTCAGTCCGGTCATGTTCCTGCGCAAGATGCGCACCGTGCAGATCTTCGCTTTCAGCACGTCGAGCTCGAACGCCACTATCCCGGTAACGTTGCGCACCACGGAAAAACGCCTGGGCGTGGACAATCCGACCGCGTCGTTCATCGTGCCATTCGGCGCGACGATCAACATGGACGGCACAGCGATCATGCAAGGTGTGGCGACTATCTTCATCGCGAACGTCTACGGCATTGACCTGGGCCTGAGTGGCTACCTGACGGTGATCGGCATGGCTGTGCTCGCGTCGATCGGCACCGCGGGCGTGCCCGGGGTCGGCTTGATCATGCTGGCAATGGTTTTCAATCAGGTAGGCCTGCCCGTCGAAGGCATCGCGCTGATCATGGGCGTCGACCGCCTGCTGGACATGATGCGCACCGCCGTCAACGTCACCGGCGATGCAGCGATAACGACCATCGTAGCGAGGAGCGAGGGGAGCCTGGACGAAGAGACCTTTTACGACCCCGAAGCCGGCATCGTCGAAGACATACACCTGCCGCACAAGGCGGCTG
>JAAUYD010014604.1_pt1 | contig 14842 bp, 10 predicted proteins | sample 7278101 | NCBI WGS metagenome assembly JAAUYD01 (sample SAMN14350128, study PRJNA611818) | marine sediment metagenome | isolation source: surface marine sediment (0.6m) | place: French Polynesia: Moorea | collected 2018-08
AGCCAGACGGCCATGGCGGCCAGCCATAGTGACGCCCCCCTGATCAAACAGGACCCCCAGGCCAACCTCACCGACGTGTACGCCTTCATCGGGACCAAATACAACGACCCCACGCAGAAGATGCTCAATATCATCGTCCATGTGCGGCCCTTCTCCGAGCCCGGCGACGGGGTCATTTATGACCGCTTCGCGGATGACGCCCTCTATAGTATTCATATCGCCGACCCCAGCACGGGACGAACGGTTCAGCGCTACAACTTCCAATTCTCTTCCGTCACTGGCGGCTTGAAGAATCAAAACACCATCCTCTCCTACGGGCTGGGGACGGAGGCCGGCGCCATCATGGAAGTGGGAGATGGGCGCCAGAATTACGTCCAGACCTACACGGTGACGAAGGTAGGGCCCAAGACGAAGCGTAACGGGCACCCCAAGGAGATGGGCCGCCTGCTCGGCAAAGGCCTGCTGACCCCGCCGCCCAACCTCGGACCCAATACCACCCCTGAATACAACGACGCTGCCGGTTTCGCCATCTCGGGCGCCGCCGACGTCACCGAACTGGACGCCTACACCCGCCAAACCGTTCATGAGCTGCCCTCAGGGGAGGTGGTCTTCGCCGGGCCGCGGGAAGATGGGTTTTTCTCCGACATTCCGGGCATCTTCGATCTTCTGGACGACCGCATCTTGGGGTCCGACGGTCTGGGTCAGACCGGCGACGGCGTGGATGGTTTCAAAGGCTTCAACGTACTCGCCTATGCCATCCAGATCCCGGTGGCGTCCCTGCCCAGCTATGCCTACACTGCGCCTTTCAGCGATTTCAGCAAGCCGCTGCCCGCCATCGGCACCGCCAACGGGGTCGGGGTGTATGCCTCCGTCAGCCGCAGCCGGGTCACCTTGCGCTCCATCAAGAACGGGACCATCCACCGTGGCGGCTGGGTTCAGGTCAACCGCATGGGCAACCCCCTCTTCAACGAAGCCCTGGTCGCACTGCGGGACAAGGACCGTTTCAATCGCACCGCGCCCAGCGGAGATAAAGGTTTCGAGACCTATGCGCTGAATCCCGAGCTCGCCTCCCTGTTGAACTTCCGCTTCAACCTGGGTCTGGTGGACCAGGACCGCGGTGATTTGGCGGCTGTCTTCATTCCCGATGTGCTGCGGGTGGACACCACCACCGATCCCGTCCCCCTGGCCGGCATGGGTGATTTTCATCGCCTCGGCTTCATCGGCGGGGATCTGACCAGTGGTAAATCCAGCGGCTGGCCCAATGGTCGGCGACTGGGGGACGACGTGATCGACATCGCCCTGACCGCTCTCGCCAGCGGCCCCGACTACACGACCGTCACCGTCGTCGGGGACAATGTCAACGGGAATGATCAAGACTACCATTGGGTCTTCCCCTATTCGGCAACCCCGAACGCCGGCACCAACAATCGCAAGGATTCGTAGGGCTGGCGCAACATCGCTATGTTCGCGGCGGGCGAAGTGGATGCGGCGGCATCGCTACGCCCGCCTCACCCCATTGGGCGTATTGTGAAAGGAGAAGATCATGTCGATTCGCACTCACAAACGATGGATCCCGTTTTTACTGCTGACCTCACTGGTGGCGATCTATGCGCACCTGCCGGCTGCCGCCCACGACGGCCACGGCGATCGGCCTTCCGACAGCGAGACCCCGCTGGCAGCACCACCCGCGGGCATGGATGGCGCCGCGCAGCAGACCGCGCTGTGGGTTTCGGAAAGGATTCGTCAGGGCAACGCGCTCATGCAGCGTGCACGGGAGAGTGGCGATGCCCGGCTTATTGACGCGGCCCGGGGGGCGTTTGCGGCGGCGCTCAAGCGGGATGCGGGCAGCAGCGCGGCCATGACCGGCCTGGCCTGGGTGTATGGCACCCTGCACGAATTCGACGCCAGTGTGACATGGGCCCGCAAGGCCCTGTCGCAAGACCCTCGAAACGCGGATGCCCATGGGCTGATGGGGGATGCCGCCGTGGAACGGGGAGACTATGCAAGCGCCTTCGAACACTACCAGGAGATGCTCGACCTGCGGCCCAATCTGGCCGCCTATAGTCGGGGGGCCCATCTGCTCTTCCTCACCGGCGACGGCGACGGGGCGGTTCGTCTGTTGCAGAAGGCGATCAACGCTGGCGCACCTTACGCGGAGAACACCCTCTGGTGCGTGGCCGAGTTGGCCCACATCTACTGGTGTACCGGACAATTGGCGGCGGCGGAAGCACTTCTCGACGACGGCCTCTTGCTGGCACCCGAAAACCAGCGCTTATGGGCGGTGATGGGCAGGGTTAAGGCTTCCCAGGGGGATCTCCCGGCAGCCCGATCGGCGTATGCGAAATCCCTGGCCCTCAGACCCCAGCTGACCGTGCGGATCGCCATGGAACGGCTCCGCGCCTCGGCGGATCGCCACCCCTCTGCGGCCGATGGATTGGCGTGGCTGGACGGGGGAGGTAAGGGCCCGTCGGCGATGGATCTGGGCGACGACATCCGCCGGGTTCGTATCTACGCCGATCATAACCACAGGCTGCCCGAAGCGCTTGAGGCGGCTGTCAGGATCTATGCCCGCTATAAAAATATCTTCGCGGCGGACACCCTGGCATGGTGCCTGTACAAAAACGGCGAATACGAACGCGGCCGCGAGCTCATTGCGGCGGCCCTGCGCTTTGAGACCCAGGACCCCTTCATCTGGTATCACGCCGGCATGATCTATTGGAAACTGGGTGCCCGAGAGGAGGCCCGCAGCCACCTGGTTCGTGCCCTTGAACTGAATCCCCGCTTTGATCCCCTCGACGCGCTGGCGGCCGAGGCGGTTCTCGCGCAGGTGGCGCCGCGGCTTGATATGGGCAAGCATCCTGACGCGATGTAGCGCTTGGCGCGTTTTTTCAGTGGCCGGACTTCGCCAAAGCTGAAATCCGGCCATATATTTTACTTGCCGCGCCGGAATTCGGCGCAAAGGCAAATGGCCCGATCACCCGCAACGCGACCATTACCCCGCCTCCCAAGGAGGCACCCATGACACGACCGGCAGCAACATGCGACCCATCCAAAGCGATCACCATCCCGGATGAGGTTCTGGAAAAGTGGCAGCGTATCGTTGAGATCATCGCCGACATCCTGCACGTTCCCACCGTCATCATCACCCGCATCGAAGCACAGGACCTGAAGGCCTTGCGCACCAACGCCGCCCCGGAGAATCCCATCAAGGAGGGCTACGCTTTCCCATTGGGCGGAGAAGATCTCTTTCGCGGTATCTACTGCGAATGGGTGATCAAGGAGAAGCAAAACCTCATCATCTCGGATGCCAGCTCGAACGAGGCCTGGCACCGAAGCCTGGGCAGCCGCTTCGGCCTGGTCTCCTACATCGGTCTGCCGCTGCTCATGCCGGACGGAGCAGTTTTCGGCTCCATCTGCGCCATGGATTTCAAGACCGACCGCTTCGATCATACTTACGAATTGCTGCTGGCGCACTTCAAGGACCTCATCGAATCGCACCTCCATCTGCTCACCCAGCAATCGACGCTCACGAAACAAGTGGCGCAGCTCGAAGCGATGGAGGCCGAACTGCTCTCCTACGGCGAACAATTGGAAGAACAGGTCAGCCGGCGGACGAAGGAGCTGGCGGACACCAACACCAACCTGCTGCGCGAAATCGCGGAACGCTCCAGAACGGCCAGGGCCCTCTCCGAAAGTGAGGAGCGCTTTCGCCACCTGGTGGAAACCTCCCTCACCGGCATCGCCATCCTCAGCCAAGCTGGCATCCGCTATCAGAATCCCGAGCACCGACGGCTGCTGGGACCGCTGCCGGAGCGCTCCCTGGAGGCCTATCTCGACACCATCCACCCCGGGGACCGGGACCAGGTTCAACAGCAGTATCGCGGTATCCTGGCGGGCGACATCGCCACGTTGAATCTCGACTACCGCCTCCAACCCTCCGGTACCGATGGACCGCCGTCGCAAGCGTTCCGCTGGGTCCAATGCCGTGCCAGCCGCATCGTCTACGATGGGGAAACCGCGGTATTCTTAAACCTCATGGACATCACCCGCACCAAGGAGTTGGAGCAATTGATGCGCATCGAGGACAAGATGAGTTCCCTCGGACGGGTGGCCGCCGGCATCGCCCATGAGATCCGCAATCCCTTGTCGGCCATGAACATGTACCTGAAGGCGGCGAGAACCGCCGTCCAGAGTTCGGATGCGCCCGCCTTCGTCGGTGCAGTGGACATGCAGACCATCTTCGGAAAGCTCCAGACGGCGGTGGACAAAATTGAAGCGATCATCAAGCGCGTGATGGACTTCTCCAAACCCGCCGTCCCGCTGTTGACCGCGACCAACATCAATCGAGCCGTCGAAAAGGCCGTCGAGCTTTCGGCAGTGACGGTTCGCAAGGCGGGCGTTCAGATCGAGACGCATTTGTGCGCCGAGCTCCCCGATTGTCTCGCGGATGCCCAAATGATCGAGCAGGTGCTGTTGAACTTGATCACCAACGCATCCGAGGTATTGGCGGATGGAAAAGGCACCAAAAAGATCCGGATCTCCTCGGAGGCGACACCGTGGGCCATCGTCACGAGAGTATCGGATTCGGGTGTGGGCGTGCCGGCAGCCCTGAGAGACACGATCTTCGATCCCTTCTTTACCACCCGCAAGGCCGGCTCGGGGATCGGCTTAAGCCTGGTGCGCCGAATCATCATCGATCATGGCGGGTCCCTCGAGGTTGCCGCCAGCGATTGGGGTGGGGCGGAGTTTATCTTCAAAATTCCCCTAAATACGGAAGAAACGCGCAGATGATCTCCTACAGCATCTATGTCGTCGATGATGAAGAATTGATCCGGGACGCGTCGGTACTGACGTTGGCGGCCAAGTACCGGGTAGAGGCCTTCGAAAGCGCTGAAACGGCCATCGCGGCGATCCGCAGGACCCCTCCGGATCTGGTGCTCCTCGACATCGGGCTGCCGGGCATGAGCGGCCTCGAGGCGCTCGAAGCGATAAAGACCCATTACCCGGAGATCTTGATCATCATGATCACCGCCGTGGAAGAGATCGCTACCGTGATCCGTGCCATGAAAAGCGGTGCCTACGACTATGTGGTGAAGCCGATCAACATGGATGCCCTGGAGATGGCCATCGCCAACGCCCTCGACACCATCCGCCTGCGTAAGGAGGTTCAGCTGCTCCAGGAGCGCTATCTCAAGGAGAATCTGCCCTATTTTGTCGGCGAGAGCGATGCCATTGTCGATATCATGGAACTGGTAACCATGGTGGCCAAAAGCCCCGACGCACCGGTCCTCATTTTGGGCGAGACCGGCACCGGCAAAGAGCTCATCGCCAGCCGGATTCACTACGAAAGCCCCCGTTTCAGGGGACCTTTTGTGACCCTCAATTGCGCTGCCATTGCCGAAAACCTGGTGGAAAGCGAACTCTTCGGCTATGAAAAAGGCGCGTTCAGCGGTGCCTCTCCGACCGGGAAGAAAGGCTTGATCGAGTCCGCTGCAGGGGGCACCCTGTTTTTGGACGAGGTGGGGGATCTTAGCCTGGCGACCCAGGCCAAATTGCTGCGCTTTCTGGAGAGTGGTGAGTATTACAAGGTCGGCGGTACTCGGCAGCACCGCATCCAAACACGTGTTGTGGCCGCCACCAATCGCGATCTCGACACCATGATCGCTGACGGTTCGTTTCGGCAGGACCTTTACTACCGGCTGGCCATCATTAGAATTGCGGTGCCCGCTCTGAACAAGCGTCGCGAAGATATTCTCCCCATCGCTTCCCATTTTCTGATGGAATTCAGTCGAAAACTGAATAAATCCTTTACGGGCTTTTCCAATGGTGCGAAGGCGGTGCTGGAGGCCAAGCATTGGAAAGGGAATGTGCGCGAATTACGAAACTGCATCGAACGCGGGGTCTTGGTGGGCAAGGGACCCGCGCTCAGCGCCAGAGATCTGGGGCTGGCGGCGGCCGCCGATCTGCCATCGGAAAGGCCACACGCAACTATGGGAGCGAGCGAGGCGGACCGTGATCTGCCGGCGCTCGGCGCGACCGGTATCGACCTGCCGGCGCTGCACGACGCCATCGACCGCCGCTATGTGGCGCAATCTCTACGACTGACCGACGGCAATGCCACCCGGGCCGCCCGCCTTTTGCAGATGAGCTACTACGCGTTTCGAAGACGTGTCACTAAACTAACCAAATCACATCAACCCGCAGCGGCTGGCGAAGCAATTGGCGGCCAGCCGCATCGCAAGGGTCGCGAGTAAAAATCGATTGGGAATGAACGTCTCCCCGACACGGCGCCCGGCATGCTGCATGGGCCGGTTGCGCACTGGCGTATGCCCCCGCTGCCGGCGTCAGTCATCTCCTTCCACCGTGAGAATTCGCTCTATTTCCTGCCGAACAATATCCTGACGCGAATAGTGCGGCAGGTGTCCAACATCCGGCAGCATGATATACTTGGCGTGTGGAACCTTGTATTTAAACCCTCCCGCGTGCGTGAATTGGGCAATGATCTGATCTTGGTCGCCATAGATCAGACTCACGGGCGCCCGAATCTTAGTGTACAATGGATAGGAATCATCGATGTAGGCCCGAATCTGATTCAGGTCCTCGGCATTCGCCAAGAACCGTTCGGGAGAGAAGAGAAGCTCCAGGCAGGCCTTCTCGGCGTAGTCAGGAACCACCGGCTGGGGGTGAAAATTGTTCTGAATGATGCCCGGTGCGATAAAGGGGGCGATGGCGGGAACCATCGCGTAGCGGAACACGTGGCCCAAAAGGGGCAGGGTCGCAAGCCGGGTGTACCAGGAGGCGCCATCCCCGATCGGATAGGTAGCCCCTGCAATGATGACGAGACCACGGTAGTGCTGGGGATAATCGGCAAGCAAGCGGGCCCCCATTACGCCGCTTAATGAATGTACGACGAGGACCGGCCGTTTGAGGCCCAGCTGCTGGATCGTCCTATGGAGAAGCTGTACCTGTTCATGCAGTGAAAGCGCGGTGGACCGCTTGCTGTGTCCCAGACCAGGCCGGTCGATCGCGACCAGGTGCAGCGATTCGGGAAGCGCATCGAACAGGCTGTGTCGCCACTCTCTGGCGTTGCTTGACGCACCATGTAAGAACACCACTGGCGTATTGCCGCCGTCTCTTTGGAGATAGTGAATATCATGCTGCCCGACCGTGACAAATTCTCCGGGCGCCAGGCATCCCTGGGTGATTGTAAATTGCCGGTAAGAACCAAACAGCCCTGCAGCCCCCAGAGCGGCAGTACCGATGGCGCCAATGATCAGTAGCGATTGTATAATAATTTTCATAGGCGCTTCACTGACGACGCAAAGGTCTTTGACGGGTTGACATTTGAGAGCGGTCCCGAAACGACCACCAATTGACGGTAACGCCGGCGCTGGCACCCTGCGTATCGGTTGATTGAAGTCGGCGACGTTCTTCGCACACCCGCTTCGACACCGCTTCCGCTTCATGGGTGTTCGCGTCCCGCTATAGGTGCTGGTAAACCAAAATCCATGCCAGGCAGGGCCAACCGCTTTACAGGGGTGGTTTCAGCCAAGGCGCGCTTTACGGCTGCGTGTGCCGTGGCGAAACCGCCATTTCGAACTGGCACAATCGCCAATTGTGGCGAAACGGCACGGCGCTGAGGGAAGGGATACGCGATACCCGATGGCGGTAGCGTTGGTGGTACACCGGATCTGGCTTGGAAGGGTGGCCCCCAATCGGGCGCACAGGGAGGCAGGATCGGAGCAGTGGTTTGCCCCCTTTCACTGGATCAAAACCGCAGATAGATGGGGAGGCGCTCATACCCAAAGAGCGCATTGAGGTGATGCAGCAGGGCGTGTCGCCCTTCGTGCTGCCAGGTAGCGGTGATTTTTTCGTCAAGGGTTTGATAATAGGCCACCAATGCATTCAAATCCCCGGACGGGGGGCTCACCATCTCCGATTGCGCTATTTGCGCCATCAGGTTCAGCCACAATTGGCTGACCCCCATGATGAAATAGGGCCAGCTGGTCTGCATCGCCGGCGACCAGCCAGGGTCGCTGGTGGCAGACAGGTCGCTCCGCAATTCGCCGCGGGGATCGTCCAAAACCACGCTTTCGATCTTGCCGGCAGCGTGCAGTTCCGCGAGCAAGGGGTCGGCAGCCAGCGTGTCGTAAAGCGCCTGGGCGGTCACCCGCGGGGCATAAAAGAGAAACCGCAGGCGGTGGCCTGCCGCGTCCCGGACGGCACGGCGGTGAAACCGCCACAAGGGCAGCGCGTCGCGGTGGGCCTCGATGAGGGGGGCGAAGATTTCCCGGGCCACCAGGAGATCCAGGTGCATGTCCGGCGAGGCCTCTGATGAGGCCTCATCAGAGGCCGTATCGGGCCAGCTGAAGTGGACGTGTACCGACCACCAGCCGCCGTCCGAGGGGATGCCGATGGCGCCAGAGCCCGGTGCGAGTGGTTTGGACGCCGGCGTGGCGCAACCGGTCAGCAGCAACAGGAGCACGGCCAACATCCACAAGCCCCTTGCAAGGGCCGTCAGCGACAGGGTATGTTTGCACGCCTTTCGCATCTTGATCCTGGGCGCCCTAAAGCGCTGCTCCTACCGACCGATCTATACAGAACGAGGGAGATTCGACCCACGGCATCCCTTTCCGACCGACACGCATCCTAACAGATTTTGCCCGGGGGTCCAACTTGATCCAATCCGCCGAAACGCCCCGCCCGGCCAGCGGATGGTTTTCCCAAGGCGTCGACGACAACTAAAGGCCATTAAGGAGCATCCCCATGAGCGATCGGTTCAACGTCATTTTCAAAGGTGAAGTTCTCTCCGGTGTGGATCCGCTGGCGGCCCGTAAAACCGTGGCCCAGCTGTTGAAAGTGGACACGGCCAAGGCGGAAGAACTCTTCGGCGGGCAGCCCACCGTGCTGCGACGGGACGTGGATCGGACCACGGCGGAGAAGATTCAGCGCGCCCTGCAAAACGCCGGCGCTGACTGCGAGCTCGTACCGTTGGAGGATGGCGCAGCCCCAGCGGCCGACACCCCGGCCGACAGCCCCCCGGCACCGCCCCGGGCGGACGCCCCGCAGGAAGCGGTGGTCCACCACTATTTTGAAACCGAGGAGGGACACCAGATGATCGTCACCAATATCGAAACCATTCCGGGTAAAACCATCGTGGAGCATTTCGGTCTGGTGTCCGGCTCCACCATCCGCGCCAAACATATCGGCCGTGACATCATGGCCAGCTTGAAGAACCTGGTGGGCGGTGAACTCAAAGGGTACACCCAGCTCATGGCGGAATCCCGCCGCCAGGCGACCGAGCGCATGATTGCCCAAGCGCGCCAGATCGGCGCCAATGCCATCATCAACGTCCGCTACTCCACCTCCTCCGTGGCCCAGGGCGCGGCGGAACTCTACGCCTATGGAACGGCGGTGAAATTCGTCTGAAAGGGAAGAGGGCCATGATCGATCTCATCATCTTTCTCTCCCTGGTGGCGCTGGGCTTCGGTGCCGGCACCTTCGTGGAGAAGCGTCACTACCGCCGCATTCGCACGCGCGAGGCGGCCACCATTCATCTGCCGATCACCACCACCAAACAGGTCGACTGTCTCCCTGAAACGGTGCAGTCCGTCGAATTGGTCCAGGGCAGTGCGGTCATATCCGTGGACTATTTCAAGCGCCTGCTGGCCAGCCTGCGCAATCTCTTCGGGGGCAATGTGAAGTCGTATGAAAGCCTCATCGACCGCGCCCGCCGGGAAGCCCTCCTCCGTATGAAGGAGAAGGCCCCCCAGGCCCATATGATCGTCAACGTCCGCATCGAAACCGCCACCGTGGGCCGCAAGGCCAACAAGAAGGGCGTGGGCTGCCTGGAAGCCCTGGCGTACGGCACGGCGGTGACCCTCAAAGAATCGGCATGAAGTACACCCCGCGCCTCCCGGAGCGAAACGACAACGTTTCGCCCGCCTCGCCCATCAAGGAGCTGGCCGTGTTGGCGGGTGGCCTGCTGGCCGCCATTGTGGGGATCTATCTACTGCTGGGCATCGCCGTTGATATTATTGTACCGCGCCTCAGCCCGGCGGTAGAGCAACGCCTAGCGGGCCCCTTCCTGAGGACAGTCTCCCACTTTGACGACGCTGCGGAGGGCACGCGGGCGCGGGTGCAGAGGCTCCTGGACCGCCTGCAGACGGACTGCGCCGAGCTGCCCTTCCCCCTTCAGGTGCACGTCAAGGCGGGACAGACCATCAACGCCCTGGCCTTTCCCGGCGGTCACATCGTCATCTTCCAAGGGCTTCTGGACGAGGTCGCCTCGGAAAATGAGCTGGCCTTCGTCCTGGCGCACGAGATGGGTCACTACATCCACCGCGACCACCTGCGCGGTATCGGCCGCGCCCTGGTCTTTATCACCGTCTCCACCCTGACGCTGGGGCCGGACAGCCCGGTGGCCAATGTGCTGGGTAGCGCCCTCAACCTTACCGAGATGCGTTTCTCCCGCGCCCAGGAGACCCGCGCCGACACCTTCGGCCTCGACGCCCTGCACTGCCTCTATGGACATGTGGGCGGCAGCACCGACTTTTTCCAGAAAATTCCGGCCGATCAAGATCCCGGACGCTTCGGCCACTACTTCGCCTCCCACCCGGAAAACCGCCGCCGCATCGACCATCTGGAAGAGATGACCCGTGCCAGGGGGTATGTCAGCGCCCCCCCCATCCCCTTTTCATCCAGCGAGTAGTCCGGCGATGCCACGCCGCCGGTCACGTATCCGATGGCGTCCTCTTGCAAGTACTGCACGACGATGTTACGAAACAAGAGCACCGGCGGCGTGTCGCAGGTGTGCCGGGATCCACGCCCCTTGATGACCGCCGCCAAACCACGGGAACACCCCTTTCAGACGACCAAAGCCGCCGGCGAATACCCGCAGAAGCAAGCACCCTGCGAAAAGCCTTTGCCGCACCCTGGCTGCGCTTTTCCCTGCGCATCGCACAGCGACGCTGTTCCCGCGATTCCCCTTAGTCATGACTGCCAAGGCCCGCAAGAGTGGCAGTCACCCAGGCGATAACATCCAGCAGGAGTGGCAGGTAAAATGACGGACAAAAAATGGGTCTATCTTTTTTCGGAAGTAGAAGCGGCCGAAGCATATGTGGGCGGGGGTTGGGAAGGTGTCCGGGGGCTGTTCGGCGGCAAAGGGGCCAACCTGGCCGATATGGACCGCATCGGTATCCCCGTCCCGCCAGGCTTTACGGTCACCACTGAAGCCTGCAACGCCTACTTGAATGCCGGTGGCGTCTTTCCCGACGGTATGTGGGATCAGCTTCTCGAGGCGCTCAAAGCGGTGGAGGCCGTCACGGACAAGACCCTGGGCGATCCGGAGAGCCCCCTTCTGGTCTCCTGCCGCTCGGGGGCCAAATTCTCCATGCCGGGGATGATGGACACCGTTCTCAACATCGGTCTCAACGATGAGACGGCAGAGGGGATGATTGCGCTCACCAATGACGCGCGCTTCGTCTACGATGCCTACCGCCGCCTGGTGCAGATGTTCGGCAGCGTGGTAATGGGGATCGCCGATGAGTTCTTCGAGGAGGTGATCGAGACAGCCCGCCACCAAGCCGGCGTTTCGTCCGACTCGGAGCTCAGCGCCGACCACTGGCGGGCCATCACGGCCCAGTTCAAGACCATCTTCCGCAGCCACACCCAGGTGGATTTTCCCAACGACCCCATCGAGCAGCTTAAAATGGCCACCGAGGCAGTCTTCAAGAGCTGGAACGGCAAACGGGCCGTGGACTACCGCAATGCCGCCGCCATTCCCCACGACTTGGGAACGGCCGTCAACATCGTCACCATGGTGTTCGGCAATATGGGCGATGACAGCGCCACCGGCGTCGCCATGACCCGCCACGGCTCCACCGGCGCCCCCAAGATCGAGGGCGACTACCTGATCAATGCCCAGGGCGAGGATGTGGTCGCCGGCATCCGGTTGACCCAGGACATCGAGAAGATGGCCAAGGAGATGCCCGCCGCCTACACCGAGCTTCAGCAGATCGCCAGCCGGCTCGAGAAACACTACCGCGAGATGCAGGACATGGAGTTCACCATCGAGAAGGGCAAGCTCTGGATGCTGCAGACCCGCGACGGCAAGCGCACGGCCCAGGCCGCCGTCCGCATTGCGGTGGACATGGTGGAGGAGGGCCTCATCACCAAGGAGGAGGCCGTGGCCCGGGTGACCCCCGAGCAGGTGGACTTCTTCCTGCACCCCCAATTCGACCGTCGGGCCGTCAAAGCCGCCCAGGAGGAGGGGCAGATGGTCGCCACCGGCCTCAATGTCTCTCCCGGGGCTGCTTGCGGCGTGGTGGCCTTTGATGCCGATCTGGCCGAGACCTGGGCCAAGGAGGAGAACAAGGCCGTCATCATGGTGCGCCCCGAAACCAAACCCGATGATGTCCACGGCATGCTGGCGGCCCAGGGGATTCTCACCAATCGCGGTGGCCGCACCAGCCATGCGGCCCTGGTGGCCCGCCAGTTCGGCAAACCCGCCGTGGTGGGTGCCGCCGCCCTCCAGATCGACATCAACAAACGCCGCATGACGGTGGGGGACACGGTGATCAACGAGGGCGACTGGATCTCACTGGATGGCAACGCCGGTGAAGTCTACCTGGGCAAGCTCAAGACCATGGTGCCCGATATCCGCGACCCCTGGCTGATCAAACTCCTCAGCTGGGCCGACGAGATCCGCACCTTGGGGGTCTGGGCCAACGCCGACTATCCAGTGGACGCCAAGCGGGCCCGCGAGTACGGCGCCCAGGGGATCGGCCTGTGCCGCAGCGAGCACATGTTCTTCGAAGCCGATCGCCTGCCCCATTTTCAGAGGATGATCATGGCCCGCCTGCCCATCGACCGCCGTGAATCCCTGGACGCCCTCCTGCCCTTTCAACGTGAAGATTTCGCCGGCCTTTTCCGCGTCATGGACGGCCTTCCGGTGATTATCCGCCTCATCGATCCGCCCCTGCACGAATTTCTTCCCGACGTGGTGGAACTCATGGGCGAACTCTCCGACCTCAAGTTGCGAATCAAGCACGCCGGCACCATGGATGAGATCGATCGTCTCCTCGAGAAGATAAAGATCAAGGAGCGCATCCGCAGCCGGGCGGCAAACCTTCGGGAGCAGAATCCCATGCTGGGTCTGCGCGGCGTGCGCCTGGGAATTCATATTCCTGAGTTGACCAGCATGCAGGTGCGGGCGATCTTTGAAGCCGCCTGCCAGGTGACCCGCGAGGGCATCACCGTCCTGCCGAAGGTGATGATCCCTCTCACCAGCCACGCCAACGAACTCAAGGTGCAGCGCGAGGTCCTGGAGGAGGAGGCCAAACAGGTCATGGCCGAGCAGAAGATCGAGATCGACTACAAATTCGGCACCATGATCGAGCTGCCGCGGGCGGCCCTGACCGCCGACGAGATCGGCGCCCACGCCCAGTTCTTCTCCTTCGGTACCAACGATCTGACCCAGACCACCTATGGCATCTCCCGGGATGACGCCGAGTCGGGCTTCCTCATTGAGTACATGGAGACCGGTATCTTGCCGGACAACCCCTTCGCCACGCTGGACAAGGCCGGGGTCGGTCAACTCATGGAGATCGCCATCACCAAGGGACGGACCGCCCGAGAGGGGCTGGAATGTGGCATCTGCGGCGAGCACGGCGGCGACCCTCAATCGGTAGCGCTCTGCCACGAATTGGGACTCGACTACGTCTCCTGTTCCCCCTTCCGGGTTCCCATCGCACGGCTGGCGGCAGCCCAGGCCGTCCTGCGGGCCAAGGCGTAACGGCGCCCCCATCCGGGCCCGTTGCGAGGGGCCAACTGCGGGTGTGCGGAGAAGCTTCGGCAACGGTCGCGGTGCTGCGGCAATCAAAAGGCCAACCCCGAGCGTCGGGGTTGGCCTTTTCAGGTTTGGGTCCATTGGCCGGCGGAACCGACCTGTGCGGCAGAAACAGCTACCCTCAGGAGAAGGGGCGCTTCTACCCCTGAATCTTCTCGGTGCGCTGGATCTGGATGCCGCAGCCCTCCTGGTTGGTCCAGACGACCTTGCCCGACATCCTCAGCGCTTTGCCCTGTTTACCGGGGACGGAGAGGGTTAGCTGCTGATCCACCGTCAGGGCTTCTGGTGAGGAGATAAAGACACCGGAGAGGCTAACGTTTTTAATCTCACCGTCAAAGGTCGCCTCGTCGGTGGAGAAGCGGGTGACCTGCTGGCACTTCTTGCGGGGGTGGCGGCGCAACTCTTTGTCGGCCGGCGCTTTGGGCGGTGTCTGGACCGGCGCCATGCCCTCGCCGAGCAGTTTCACGCCATAGCCAAACCGATAATAGCTCTCTTTGCGTTTCTTGCGCCACAAGATCTCGGCCCGCCGGTATTCCAATAGATCGGGTTGGGCGGCAAAGGGAGAGTTCTTGATCCCCAGGTAGATCTTCATGCCCGGATTCAGCAGGCTGTCCGACTCGAAATAGAGGCCCTCACTGCTGTAGTTGAGCATCTTGGCCTTGTGTAGATTGCCGGACACAATGTCTTTGATCCGTATCGGTGCGGTATGATCGATGCGCGCGCTGTGGCGCATCTCCGTATTTTCGATCTTCACCTGCGCGTCTGTCATGCGAGTTCCTCCACGATTTGGGTCGTGCATAGATTATCGCCAGGAATTAAAAACACTTAAGCGCCAACCGGCTCCGTGCCCCCCTTGACAAGACAGCCCCGCCTGCCGTACGGATCACCGTAACATCGGCCGTACCTGTGCTGCGGCGGCGCCCATGTTCACCGCCGGAGCGACCCCGCTGGTGTGATCCCGCTGGTGCGACACCGCTGGGGCGACACCGCTGG
>JAAUYD010129443.1_pt1 | contig 14841 bp, 6 predicted proteins | sample 7278101 | NCBI WGS metagenome assembly JAAUYD01 (sample SAMN14350128, study PRJNA611818) | marine sediment metagenome | isolation source: surface marine sediment (0.6m) | place: French Polynesia: Moorea | collected 2018-08
AAAATCTCAATCGCCTCAGTTCGTGTTTTGGCAGCCTCAGCTAAGGCAACCTGTTTTTTTCCTTCCTCAACATCTTTCTCGATTCTGGCCTGTTTGGCATCGGCCTCATTCTGGTCCGCCCGGCGCCCTTCTACCGTAACGCCCAACCAAAAGGTAACCACAGCTCCTAATAATGGAAACAAGATATCGAGCAATTCCTTGGCGCGATCAAAAGGATCAATAAATTGAGTATTCCCACCCTGTTCAACCATGATGGGGACCTCATTGACCTGGGAAAACGCAGCCCAAACGGCATAAACCAGCAATCCGAGCAAAAAACCGCTCAGAACGGCCGCTGCGGCTTCGCGAAAATTTGCGGGCTTATACCATCGCCTTGGCTTTTTAAGAGTCTGCTCGCGCAATCGTAGGGTGTGGCGCAGAGTGGGCCGCAGCGATTTTAGAAACGTGATTTCAGCCTCATCCAAAGCGAAAGATTTAAGGATTTCGTCAGGATTCTCGTCCAAGGTTTGACCAAATTTTTCATCTTGAAGCACCTTTTTATATACTTCGTTGAACGCAGCTGTCATGATAATTTTAATCTTTTGATGATTTGGTGTTGTCTTCAATGGAAATACTATTTTGATCTCCTGTAAGGATGTTGCCAATAATAATATCACCACTTATATTGACGCCTTTGGAGCCAACTGCTGCTACATTGCCTGATATGGATTTAACCTCAATTTTGGATTCGATATGACCATAGCGATCCAGCATGTGATCAAGATCTCGCTTGATTCGACGAGTTTTAGTCGTTTGCATATATAATAGCCAGCCTTCCTCATATCCAAGATCATTTGCACGCTTGAGGGATCGATATAATACACCAGGCGCTTCACCTAAGGTTTTAGATAAGGCTAAATCCCATAGCTGCATCACGTGGGCCATATCGGATTGTTGTTTGGCGGATAATTCATCAAGCAGCAAGAGGTTGAGCCCCCGACGCAGGACATTTGTGTTCTCATTCCCAAATTCTTTTAAAATATCACGAATTAGATCTGGGTGACTCAACAACTCAGTTTCAGATAAATCTAAAAACTGCTGCAGAATCCGCTCTCGCAGCTCAGAAGAGACTTCTTTTCCAGCATTTTTCTCAATTCTTATTAGCTTAAGATCAAATACTTCGAGCTCTAGGGCCACGAGGGCATTCAGGTGATTTTGAGCGAACAGTAGTTTTCGGGCTTCTTCCCATTTCTGTCTGGCCGCAGCGATGTGGCCCAACTTCATATCTATCGAGATGGTTTGCCGGATTAGATCTAGTAGTTGAATCTCTTTTTTGGCAATTTTGAGGGAGTAAAGACCGTCATAAGCGATACGCCGAGCTTCCTCATATCGCTTTTGCTGCCTTAAAATTGTGGTTTCCAAATAATAAAGGCGGCTCCCAATCGTCCGTTCCGGCCGTTCTGCCAACAGAGTCAGAGCTCCTTGCCAATCGTTAGACCGCACAAGATCTCTCACGCGTTTCTCTGTAATTTGCTCCCACTCTTCAATATCTGCGTCGTTCCAATCAACTCCCTCCACCCCGGTTAGCTGCAATTGGGCAGCCAACCATGTTCGAACCCGCGTAGGCAATTCATATAAAGCGGGACGTAAGGCGTCATCGAGCTTGTCATGCCAGCGTCGCTCCCAGCGCTGTTTTATATGGTCTAAGTCCTGCTCGATAAACAAGCGATGATAAATTTCTTCCGCCCGGGCTTCAGGCCCATCCAACTCTTCGTAATAAACGATTGCTGCTTCATGAATGGCGTGGGTGATCAGTGGCTGATCATTATGCAACGCCGAGATCATGACCGATCGTACATCTGGCCGGTGCCGTACAATGTTGGGCCCGGCTGGCAAAACGAGACTCACCTCTCGCTCGAGGAGGTCAAAAAGGCGCTGGGCGTCTGCCGGACCATCAACCGTGACCTGACAAGGTTTAGCGAGCACCTTGTCAATTAGATCTGGGGTGATGACGCGCAAGGTTAGGCCAGGATGGGCAAGTTTTTGGACCTCTACGTTATTGATATGTTCTAATACCCGGCGGTAAAGCTGTCCTTGGATATTGCCCTCTTTGATCTTGTTGAGTAACGCTTTGACGGCTAAAGGATCCGCCTCAGTATCCAGCAAATTTTCCTGTTTGATGACGCGAGCTGCTAATTTTAAGCTGAGCGGATTTCCACCTATGGTTTGATAGATTAATGAGGTTATTTGCTCACCACTAACTCCGTATAAATTGAGCAAGTTTTGAGCTGCAGCCTCGTCGAATCCTGCCAAAAAGTAAGGTTGGACGGGCATTTGACCAACTTCCCCGCGACCTCCGATGAACACCCTCACTTGTGGAATTTCCGCTTGCAGCTGCTCCAAGAAATTCCTGATGGCTACAACCGCATCCCTGCTGCGCAGTTGGACCTCTTCAAAGGTATCGATAACCAGTAACCAGGGCCGTTTATCCCTAAACAACGGTTCAACAAGCGTTTTGAATTCCAGGATATAATTCTCGGTATACCGGTAGTTGCTATCCCCCCGGACATTCAGTGTACCAAAACCTTCAACAGCCTCAAATTGTTCGGTAAAAATCGATTGCCCTCCGCGCAAACTGTCAACCTCGAGGTTATAGGCCCAATCTGTTACAAATTCATCCGCCGGAACAGCAAACTCAGGGTATTGGATAGCCAGCTGCCGAGCTGATTCCAACATAATGGTCAACGGCTCAAGCAGATCGATCTGCACGGCGTCAAAATCAATATAAGAAAACGGTAGCCGGCCACCAGGTGGTTTTTTCTCCGTTTGGCGAAGTATTAATTCAGCCAGCAGCGTTGATTTTCCAACCCCGCCCGGTCCATGTATTAGCAATGGGATGCCACTAGATGGAGAATTAATATAGTTCTCAAAATCTGCTAGCGTCTTTTCCCTACCGTAAAATCCGTCTTCCACCAGGTAATGCAGGGGATGCATGAGTTCTTGATAGACAATCTGATCCTGTATCGCTTGGGGAGTAGGAAGCTCGCGGGCCAGGTCTGTTTCGGCAAGCCAATTGATGATTTGAAGCGACAAACGCAGCTCCCCTAGGGATTGAGAAGCAAGAGGCTGGGCGCGGTTGCTGATGTACGCTTCACACAAAGTTTGCAGATGGTCATTCGGCCGATCTGACGTATGGGTTAACGCCTTCTGTATTCGTTTGCGACTTTTTAAACGGCCTAGTGCTTCCCTGCGAGCTTCTGGCATCATAAACCAAACCGGCTGACCTAAATCATCATAGCGAAACGCACTGTTTTTTAGTAAGCGATCAATGGCTGCCTGATGATCGTCTTGTGTCGCTTGCTGAGGAGGTTCAAAAGGGCGAAGGACCCACGGATCATAATAAGTGAGGACTGCCGCAGCAAAATGATATGCTTCATCTAACTTTTGGTTACCAATTTTACCGGGTATAGGTGGAGGCACGATTTCATCTGACAAATTCTCCAAATTAATTTTTAGGCGATCCAGATCAATAAATTTGCGGCTCATGGTGCAGCCTCCTCTTTTTCAACCAGCGAACCTTCAAGACCAACAAGAGATTGACGTACGACCTTAGAAATGGCGTATGGGCGAGATTCAATCGGCAGCTGCTCAAGCGTATGCGTAACCGACTGACTAATCGTCGTTGCCACTTCAAGGATATGGTCCTCTTCACTACCCTCACCCAACAAACGCCGCACTTGCATCTCGAAAAATTGGCGGATGTGATCCAGGCCTAAATTGGCATGAATTGTTTCTGTAGCTATCTTGTCGCGAATCTCGATTGGCAACTGTTCCCGCCCCTGATAGCTTATTAGAATTAAGCGACACGGGAAATTGACCATTTCATCAATCTGTTTAGCCAATTCTTGAATGAAGTCGTGAATTTCTTTGGGAAGCGCCGGCACCTGATTGATGCTGTCCAGCACCAGCCAGCACATCTGGTTTTTGCGATTAATCTGGTCAATTAGCCAGTTAACTAGTTTGCGAATCCAGCGGGATGTTTGCTCCTCTTGGACTGGAATTGAGCTGACATCAGCAAACAACCGGCGACCCAGCTGCGCCACAAATTCTTTTAATCCTTGCCCCACCATGACTTCCCGGTACAAATCAACGTAGGCAACGTGGTGGCCTTTATGGACGGCAAAATATTTTATAAACTCATGGGAATATGTTTTGCCACATTTCGACAGCTCGCTATGAATCGACATGATTTTGGGTGTGAGACCTACACCACTGCCGACTAATTCTTTTAATCCCCGGCGCAGGCCATCGCGGTTGATGAATACAATATTACGTCCAGGATCCAAAAAATTCGCTTTTAATGGATCACTAACCACAGCATCTTCGCCATCGATTTGAATAAGTAACTTTGGAAAAATCTCAGCTACAAAACGGCGTAAAAGTGGCAAGCCAGGCTTCTCCTTATGAGCACCATCGACCAAATCACGAACCCAGCCACCCATTTGAGCTTCTCTGATGACCTTGAACGTAGTGCGCCGCATTCCAACACCAGTTGGGGCGATCTCAGTAAGAATTTTGCCGGTGCTTAAGAAAAGCATTTGATCAAGATCGGATTCAGCCGGAAATCCGACCAGCAGCGCCTCCATTAGGAGCTTGATTTGATGGTGATCTAGCTGAATTGTGTCCGCCATGATTTGTTCTCCTTGAGGATCAATTATTGGAGCATTTCATTCACTTCATCCTCTGGTGAAAAATCATCCCCGTTGCCTCCTGGAGCTGGGGAAGCATCTCCATTTGATGCATTACCAAGAATTAAAGATAGTTTTCCGCGTTCCTTCCAATAATCCCGAATGGTACTCACTGGCACTGCCTGATTCCACTCTGGATTGGCATTGTTCGGGTCACCGGCGTGGTGTAAGGCTATTAGATTCCAATTTTGATCATAACAGCCCGAGCCAGAGGAACCATTCTCGGTACTTGTCCGATGCCGTATTCGGGTCCGATTAGAGTTGATGCTTATAATTGAATTGGTTTTTAAGGCCATTTTGAGTGGCTGCCTTTTTGGATGCTGGACAATAAACAGCGGGTCACCTGTCTTAAACTCTGGAACGCCCTCTGGAAACTCAATCCAGCCACGAAATTTGTTCCTTGACCCCAATATTGGCTCACGGCCAGGCGTTCTACCTTCACCATCGGGGTGAATTCTGGGCGCGATTCGCAAAACAGCAAAGTCTAATTGATCCGCTGCTGGCAAGGAATCAAAATCGTTATTTTTCTCTGCTGGGCTGTAAGGACTGCTATCTACCAGCCACTTATCCTGGACAAGCTCGTAAACAACCCCATCATTAAGAATTGTCCCATCAGCGGTCTTCTTAAAATCAAAACGAATATGCACTTCATCAGGTGTGTTCGTTGGAGAAGAACCTAAAAGCCTTTCAATCACATGATAATTGGTCATCACCAAATCATGGGAGATTAAAAACCCGGTCCCTTTGGGATCTCCGCCGACCTCAATCTGGCATACCTGATGCTCGATCTGCTCTAACTTAGTCCGCCACAAATTGACGTCGAGAAAGCTGTTGGTTTGGTCGATGATTTGCTCAAGAGAAGCTGCAGCCCCAGTAAACCGAAGATAATTGCTGGCAAATTGTTTGAGCAGTAAATTTCCTGGGTTGTGATCGTGAGCGGCGTGAACCAGGTCATTGGTCCACCCTTCCCGTTCGGCCGTTTTGATTAACTGAAAAATGACAGCCTGGAACGGACCTGGAGCAACAAATTGATCTAAATCCTTGCCCAGCTTGAAAAACAGCATCTGCTCTAGAGACGGTTTGTTGTAAGCACTGAGTAGTGCTTCGTTGAGAAGATTGGCTTCTCGGATGTCCAGGGTCATGCGCTTCCTCCTAGATAGATCTTCTTCTTTATGCCATTCTGCCAATGGCCACCAGGTAACTAAACCCGGTTGTCAATCAAATTCCCTTAAAAGAATAGTTTCATGGGCACATGGTTCATGATCAAGGTCCGCGAAGACCGGCAACTGCAAAATTTGCCTCGGTTCTCTTAGTTTAAAATTGCCACCACCATTAGGTAGGTTAAATTTAATTGTCCATCCAGTTTGGGTATGCTGGACAAGATTGAGAATAAAAAATAAGGTCTCAGCAAAGAAACCGAATGATTTTGTTGATTGGATAAGAAGTGGTCAGTGAATCTCAGGATTTGATTCAGTTTTGAGTTGAGTTTCTGCTGACCGATTGCCTTCTTTGTATAGGATCAATATCTTGATGAAGTGAGAAAAACGTGCTTAATATCATAAAAGGAAATTAGATTGGGGTCAATTGATCCCCAACATGACCATCAAATATGATCGCTTAGCAGGCATCTACCTAGCAGCATTAGAACAGAAAAATTAAAAAAATACGTTTTTCCCGTGCCATACGCTGGGATTAACGTGTGGCACGGGTGTTGGTGGTCCGCCTGCTAGAGGCTCGCCAGGAATTTCTCAACATCCAGAATACCAAACCCGCGGCCAGGATGGTGGTTGCGAGCTGCATCCAGTGCATGCATGATCAGCAGTTGGCGGAACTGATTGGCATTAAGCTGCCGGACCGGATCCCTCTTCTGCAGTTTGGACATGGCCAAGACAATTGCCCCTGTTACATGCGGAGCAGCCATACTCGTCCCGGTCATGGCAACCCCGGCCACATGATTATTGGTGTTTGAGCGGGCAGCAACGATTTGATCACCTGGAGCGGTGATTTCTGGTTTTTCGTCACCCCCACGAGTTGGACCATAAGAGGAAGAGCTAGTTAGGCGGATGGGCGGCCCTTCTGGAGCGCAAGCCCCGACCGTTATGACGCTCCTGGCTGTTCCCGGCACGCTAAGGGTCATCCCATCATCTGCCCCGTGCTCAAAATTTATGGCCCGACTGCTTCCCCTCTCAATCCAAAAATCAACCCGGCCGGTATGCGAGACAACCTCCCGGCCAAGAATTTCAAGCTGCCACGTGCCTGACTGGATCTTTTGCCCCTGATCCCCTTTCGAAATGACAATTTGGATGAGGCTGTGGGCATTATCGGCATGCGTTTTGGTTAAACTTAACTCATACCGGTTATGATGAAGGACCCCACTAACAATTTTAGGCTGGGTTGCATTATCCACGGCCGGATCAAAAAACAAACTGGGGGAGCGGGTGCCATTGGGGTCAATCAAGACAAATTCAAGATCGTCAAAGCCATCGTACCACCCTTCTATATAATCCTGTTCGCGAGATCGATCCTTGGCCTGCCAGGTGATGGTTTCAATTAAGTTTTTGGTTGCAAAAACTTTGGCGTGGCCATGATGTCCACGTTCATTGCCGGCTGACTTGACAATGACGAGACCTGGATCGCGCCCTTGTCCGGTAATACCGTCAAAGCCAGCCTCAAGGGTTGAGGTGCCGTCATGGGACCCGGCATTCATGCCCAAACTCACATTAATGGCCATAGGCAACCCTTCAATTTGGGCCGCTTCCCTTAAGAAAACCAGGCCATCGAGGTGGGTAACGGAATACCCGAGACTTTGTGGATCGCCTCCCTCGGTTTGAAGTTTGGGGATGACAACGGCGATCTTAGCTTCTGGGGCAACCCCATCCCCAAGCATGCCCACCGCACGGCCGGCCGCAATACCGGCCACATGGGTCCCGTGACCAGGGCGGCCAAGTGGTCCAGGATTCCGTAATCTTGGTGGTGTTCCTGTATCGCCAGCAGCCATAAAAGCTTCAATCTCATTTTGAGTATAGACCCGGCCATACCTCGCTGAAAAATTGGGGTTAACGTCCCTTGGGGTTCGGTTGGCAGAGGTACTACCCCTCTGATCCCAAATGTAGAGAATCCGTGATTTGGCCGGATTGTGGCCATCGGAAAACGCTTGATGCAGCACATCTATTCCGGTGTCAATAATGCCGACAATCGCCTGATCTCCCCTTTCATTCTCGGGAGGGGTGTGGGCTTCATCGGCCTTGACAAAGGGAATGGAAACCAAGCATTCTTCCAGGTAGCTCTCAGGGCTGCGCTGGATTGAATGAATTTGCGGTTCATGTCGCAGACGCTCCAGCTGCTCAACGGTCACGAGGGCGGTGTATATAGAGCCAATGGTCGAATTGATCGTCAGATCTTCACCTGGCTGCCAGGTACCCGCAGCACGGATTAGTACGGGAATTAAAGCGCTCTCAGCAGGTGCCTCAAACCCTTCTAGCCCTTCTAAACCTCCTTCCTCTACTCCCTCAAAGGCGGACCTCGCCCGAATCACTTCAGCAGAAAATTCAACTTGAAGATCAATTTGGGCCATCTCCGTGGTCGCACTGGTGCCGGAGACCCGCTCCTGCTGAATAATTTTGTTGATATATTTCTCGATATCGTGATCGGAGAAGCTGGGAAGAAGGCCCTCCACTGTGGGGTCTAAATCGGATCCCACATCTGTTTCTAATCCAAACTCTAGCGTGGTTTTAAATCGTTCGAATTCCTCCTCTGTAAGTGGGGCGGGTTCTGTTGTCACCGCTTCTCCATCGCTGGACTCAAGACCTGGAAATTCCTCAAATGCTTCAAAATCAGATCCGTCGAGCAGAGGCAAGCTAAGCAAAGACCCATCAGCTGCAAAGTGAACTACCTGTCCTACATGCGCATATCCCGGAGGGATGCGGCAAACGATATCGTCATCGTTGACAAAGCGAAAATAGCGGGCACCATAATTTTCGCCAATAAATCGGGCAAAAGGCCGATTACCCATTCTCGGTTGCCCAAAGGTATAACAACCTTGAAAGCGATCGTTCCATTGGTCTGCCAGTTCAGCCAGGCATATTGAGGCTAGAGCCCCTCCCAAACTGTGGCCAGTGACCCAAATCTTTTTATTGTGGCCAAAGTTGGTTAAGGCCTCCTCCAGTGCGGCTTTGGCGTCCAAAAAAGCTTCCTGGAATCCGGAATGGACGCGACCGTATCCTGTATCTTCGGTCCAAGCGATATCAAGATTTTTGAGCCAGTCCGCCAAACCCATCGTCCCCCGAAAGCAGATAATCAGCTTGTTGTTTTTGGTGGCGACGAACAGCTGGGTATTCTTTTTGGAGATGAAATCGCACCGGTCATAACCCCACTGTTTGGTTACCACTGTCCTTACCGCGCTGGCGCGCTGGTAAACTAGCTTGCTGCTCATAGCCAGTGTAAGCGCAGTTTGCCAATTAAAATTGGCGTCGATCAAAGAGCTCGTATGATCCATCTGACCCTCCTTAAGGATTGGAAATGTAGACTGAAACAACAAACTTGACGTTCAATTCATTAAGCAATGAATGAGGATTGGTAAACCATTAATTGATGGCCGTGAAACCCAGGAGATTTATTACTATTGTGGTTTGTTTTGTGATAAACAAGAACAAACCTTTGTGATTCAATTTAAACTGGCAATTTAGTGTAGCATTCCAGATTAATTTTGCAGACAAAAAGAGAAAGGAAATCTCTATAGTGAACTGGTACCCTTTCATTATTATGGAAAAGTCTTCATATTTCAAGGGGGGTGCCAAAGATCTCCCCGAAAAGGAGACCAGAACAAAATGGAGCAAAGTATAAACACCAGATAGCCATAGAAACAAGCGTATTCATCTGCTTCCACTGCATCAATAAATTCTTGTAAAGAATTGACCCTAAGCACATTTCGGTGGGAGGCGGTTGGAAACACAGGTAAAGTTGTGCGCTGGTCACCTACCCAACTACCTTTTGGCCTCCGAGCTGATTGATCCGAATTACTGTACGCTGATCAACGACGCCGGTCTAGGTTAGGTGTTGCTATTGTTGGAGCGTACGCAGAGCCACTTTCGTCGTTCCGCCAGACAGCTTCTGCTCCCGTTCACTCTAAGCAATCTGATAACCAAGTTGGACCAGTTCCTCCTGTGAAAATCCAACATCTCCCCCCTGCATATCGATGCTTAAATCACGCCCCTGAAGCTGCAGGTTACCTCCTTGAGATCATGACGGGTCACCTAATTTTATGCGTGCATTTCAGCACACCGCTTGATCGTTTGTTCGTGAAGATCAACGCCGAGTGGGCCGACACGGATGAGCGATGTAATATCAACCTGATTAAAAATCGCTTTTAATCGCGCTTCTGGCCGCACAACAGAAGCGACCTCGTCTGCGTCAAACAGCGTATTGAGATCTTCATCTTGTTGAACAAGCCTTGACGCTTCGACCACCTGTTTCGGTCCATCATTTAGCACGGCCGCGCTTTGGTTTAGCGGGATGTGATTGACCATAAACGGATAATCTTCCAGAAAGTATGCCAACACCGGCCATCGTTCATTAATAATTGTCCATAGCACTAGCTGGTGGCGATCAATTTCAATTCTCGATAAAGTGACCAAGGCTTTGTTAGCACTGTATGCATTTACAAACCGCTTCATCGCCCTTGGATTTGGTTTAAGCAAACCTGCATAAGGTCTCAATTCGTGCTCAAGCCGCTTTGTGACTTTAGGTGTTGCCAATCTAACGGCAATTTCCTCGCGTGCAATCTGCTGTTCAATAAACGAGGAAGTTTGGCTGGATTGAAGCATATATTGAAACTCATCTTCACTTTCAGCCTGAGATACTAATTGTTGAATTTCTTGTCGCCGTTTGTTGGGGTTAATCACCTCATTCTCATCATTCTCAAGGCTCAACTGGAGTAAATGTTGCCAATATTGCTGTTTTAAGTCCTTTGATACACTTGGCATTGGCGTAGAAAAACGAAACGCCTTCTCGAGAAAGTAAATGCCCAGTGGCTGGCCGGGATCACGAATTTGGGATTCAATCATTTCGTATTCCCTCATATAACAGGCGTTAAGCCAGCGACGGTCGGCTGCCACGACATATACAACTGGAGCTTCCCTAAACAATGTTTGAATGCCTTCCAATAATTCAACCACGTACCGGCTTTGGCAGCGGTCGAGATCATCGATTATAATGATCACTTTTTTGGGCTGGAGGCTAATAATAAGGTCATTAAATCTTGACTTAACTTCGTTCATCGGATCATGGATCCGCTCTTTGTAAGTTTTTGCGGCATTAGCGGAGCCGAGTAAAAATGATCGATTGATCGCCAATATCCCCCCCCAAACAGTAGCTATTAGTGCGAGTACTGCACTGATATACTCGGCAATATCGGCAACACTTTTGAGAAAATCAATATCCGATCTCGATCCTGAAATATCTTGATTAACCCAAGAGAGTGCCCAGGCGACCAGCCAAAACATCACGACGGCTGACACAATATACACCACCCTACCTGTGGTCAGTCTCCACCAATATTCTTTGATTAAGTTCCAACAACTCAGTTTGTCCTTAGCAACTTGGAACACAGACTCCATCAAGGACCACCAGGGAGGTTCAATGTGTTGGTTGCGCCAAGCATTAAACTCTACAATCAGCCATTGATCATCGTCCGCTGCAACTTTGCTGACTCGTTGCGGCTTACCTAGTAGGAGTTGTGAAGCTCGGTACCAAAGACGTAAGAAAAAACATCGAACTCGTTTTTCATCATTCTTTTCATCCTGCCTATGGTAAGGTGCTAAATTGCAAATCAGAAAATTTAATAGTGTGCTTTTGCCGGCTCCCCACGGCCCGTGAACATGCATGGCGTATGCACCTTGCTCAGCTGCAGATTCTTCCGAATCAGAAGAGATAAACTCGATGCGCTCTTTAAGAAAGCGTGCAAATGCTTCGCGTCCGAGTTTGTCATCTTCGGGATCAAAAAGCGGATCATCTGACCAATTGTGAACTGTATTAAAAAAGCCAATCCCTATGCGCTCGTCGAATAATGCTCGTCCTTTTGCACTCAAAATGTGTTCAAGCTCCGGTCTCAACTCATCGATGACCTGTTTATAAGCCCCAAATGGTTTTAGTTGTTGATAGAGCTCTTTATCAAGCAGACCTAATCCGATGATCATCAACCGGCCGTCAAGAAGAAGCTTTACATCAGGATCTGAGGCAGATGGCACACTATTAGGATCAAATAGGCTCTGGAGTTTATCTAGCCATTCCGGAGTGGTAAATTTCTCAGGTGTATCTTCCAGGTGGCGATCGGATAGCCTGCCGCTGGCATATTCTGTTCTATGATTGGATTGTGAAAGAATGACCTCAGCCAGCGTTGCCGTGCTGATCTCATCGTTTGGTCCATAGGTGTTGATTGCATTGCTAACTGTGGATGAGAGCGACAGACGGAGATTGGGGCGTTGGTCAGGCGAGATCAATTTGGCAATCGCTTCAGCCTCTTCGAGTGTAATTCGAAAATTGGTACTACTAGGCATGCGAATGATTGAAAGCTTTTGCAACTCAAGAATAGATTTGATTTTATCAATGAGCAGTGGTGGGTTAACAACTTTGCCGTATTGAACATTGACAGCATTTTTATCCCATTCTGGGTTGAAATAGAAGGTCGATGTAAGTTTTCCCCAGCCGTAGATACCCCGAGTATCCGGAGCCCCCGACATCCAAAAATAGACGAAGTCATCTGGTGCCATGTCTGCGCGATGCTGGTTTGCTTCCCAAAACCCCACCGTTCCTGGCTTGATCTTTTCGCGTAAATCAAAGCGATCAGGACGCGATTGGAATATCCAGTAGTTCATTTTATTTCCTCCATTGACTCAAATCAGCGAATCCCCTAAGGTATTCGACGCTCATGCCAACTCGATCCATGCTCCGGTAATTAGGCGGCAACTCGCTGCTTTTCCCGACCATAAACATCTGATTTCTAAAGGTTCAGCCATCCAGAAGTAAGCAAAGTCATCTTGTATCATGTAAGTGTGATACTGATTTGCTTCCCATACACCTTTGATTCCTGGTTTGATTTTTTCCGCAGATCTTAGCGTTCAGGTACGGACTGGATGTACGTCGTCAGAATTTCTTGGGCAGCTAGCACCCTAAAATAAGAATCGCCTGCTCCAACTCCCAGGGGAATTAATAGGTGTCCAGCTTCACCACATTTTTCATTGAGTGGTGGTATCGCACGATTTTCCTCTGGGTCATCGGATGAAAAGTAGCAGAGCGAATATGGTCGATTTGACATCTTCGCAGATAAGTTTTGAGCGCGCCTGAAATGAAGCAAGGGCCATTTTCAGACAGGAACTGCAGCTGTTGCTTAACCTGGATCCGCTCAATGCCCACCTCATTTAAAATCTGGCTTCTTTAAACGCACGTTTTCTCCTTCCAATTCCTTGAGCCGGCGCAGCTCTTGCTGGTTCATGCCGCTCAGCTTGCTTGCCACGCGGAAATATCTCTCGTAATTGGCCCTGGTTGTAATTTGATTAGTGGCTAAGCGTGTTTCAATTTTTGGATAAATTTAAGTCAGGCTGCGTTTGGTCACTTCGGTCAAATTCTTGAGCAGGTGCCAGCGATCTGCGACTTGTAGCCCTTTTGGTATTCCTGCATCAATACCTAACTTGTATTCTTGAGAACAATCGGGGTTAGTAATTTGTATCTCAGGATGGTCATGAAGCTACCTTTTTCATGTTTCCGGTGTACGATCCGAGAGCAAATCAATCACACGACGCTGCTGCAGTTTGCAGGCATCCTTTTTACTTGAGCGGTCAGCTGAAACAGGTTGACTGATTGTGATGTTGAATATTACAGTATGGGAGAATAAAGGGGACTGTTTTTGGTTCCATATTGTTAGAGAACCAAACAAAACGTCAACCCATTCGAGAGAAACCACAAAAAGTGCACAAGAGCCTTTTGGCCATCCTTCATTTAGGGGACAAAGAAAATCGTTGTTAACAACATCAAGGTGCTTTAGTGAATATACCTACAACAACACAGCAGAAACACTTCATTCTGAAAGAGGGCAAGCAGGCGAATCAATCACTTAAAAACATGCGGGTAATTTGCCTGTAGGTATCTGACCAATTCATCAAATCGGTTTCGCCGCTCAAAAAACTGAATGATTTCCATGATTTTGATATTTTTACCACCGGTAAATTGTTCGTAATCGATGCCCAGATCAAAACTCATGGTCTGAATATCAGGAAGGGACATGTGGTCAACCATCTGACGAAGCAAATCCGATCTGCTGATATTGACAACAGTTGTGAGAGATTGCATACCGTCATGTTGTTGAGTTGGCTCCGCGTTTTCACTGTTTAGACTGAGGGATTCGACAAACGCTTTGAGCTGCGGGTTGCCTGGTATATTTTCGTGTGACTGACGAATCAACTCGGCAAGCCAACCTTCAGCCTCGGCCGTTTCAATGACCGTAAAAATGATGTCGTTGAGTGCGGCGTTTGCTGGAGCGATATGATCGAGGCTCTTCCCAAATTTAAAGCGCAGCAGGCGGGCCAGGGAGTTTTTATTATAGGCGGCTAATAGCGCGCTGTGTAATGATTCCATCTGCTGGGGCGTTAAGTTGTCAGGCATTCCGCAATTTCCTGTTGGATGGTTGAACGATGAAGATGCCAGCATCACTGATGCAGGCTCAATGATTAATTAGTGATTATCATTTTACACAAAGAGACTCAAAACGCCAGTGGCCGGCGAACGAATGAAATCCCAGCAGCTGCGTTTTACAGGTTTGTTTTATCTTTGCGGGTTGGACAATCCACCCTAAATGAGACCAGGACAAAGTGGGGGCTAACAAACCGGTCGATTTCCAAGCTGCTCATCAACTAATGCACCTGGATTCCCCTTTCCCGGATACCATTGGCAGAATTTGTCTCTCAGATCGTCATTCAGCGTTTGGATCCGCACCTATAACAGCGTGTGAGCCCTTTCTGAGCCCAACGCATCTGTTGTTTCTTAGCATGCTCCGACTAATAAACTCGTTCACCATAGATTCTACAAAAGCTGTTGAGATCGCTTCCCCGTAGCGGAGTCGTTC
>JAAUYD010101430.1_pt1 | contig 14839 bp, 11 predicted proteins | sample 7278101 | NCBI WGS metagenome assembly JAAUYD01 (sample SAMN14350128, study PRJNA611818) | marine sediment metagenome | isolation source: surface marine sediment (0.6m) | place: French Polynesia: Moorea | collected 2018-08
TACCGCTTGTCGTGCGCGGAAACTCTTTGATGATATGAATGTTTCTGGGTACAGCATACCAAGGCAACCTGGTTTTGAGGTAGTTCATCAGTTCTGATGTGGCGACCATTTGGTTCTCCTTCAGCGTAACGGCGGCTGATATCAGTGTGCTTCCTTCCGCATCGGGAACGGGAAACACAGCGGCTTCTTCAACCTGTTTGTGGGACACCAGGTTCATCTCGACTTCATCCAGCTCAACCCGGTAGCCCCTTGTTTTTATTTGTCTATCTTTACGACCCATATATCTGTAATTACCATTTTCGGACAGTTGAACCAGATCACCGGTACGATAAAATGTTTCCTTATACCCTGGAAATGGGACATGGTAATAAAAGGCTTCGTGATTCAGATCCTCACGATTCCAATATCCTTGCATCATTGTTGGTGAGCGGATCAAAAGCTCACCCATTGTACCGGGTGCGACTGGCTGATCGTGTGGGTCGATGACCAATCCCTCGCTATTGGCCCACACCCGTCCGATGGGTATCGAAGCTTCGTTATTATCCGGCAGTTTATCAATATGATAAAAGGTGCATTGATTTACCTCAGCAGGGCCATAAACATTACTGAACCGCGCATGTGGCAATCGTATCATCAATTTCCTCAGGTATTCGGGAGGGAATGGCTCGCCACCGAACAATATCCACCGCAACGACCTCAGATCTCGGGTTTCCATGACGCCCCGAAGCAGTAATTGAATCAATGCCAGGGGCACTGAATACCATATGGTTAATTGTTCGTCGGCGATGAGTTTCGAAAGACTTGCCGGCAGTTTGGTATATTCTTCTGGGATGAGAACCGTACAAGCCCCTTTGAGCGGGCCGGAGAAAAACTCAAAAGTTGACATATCAAAGTGAAGGGGTGAATGATTGCCCAGAATATCTCTTTCATGAAGTTGATACGTCTCAGCGGAGAGTTTGGCATAACTCAATCCGCTGTGATGGGTGTGCATGATTCCCTTGGGTTCTCCGGTAGAACCGGAGGTGTACATGATATATGCCAAATCCTGCTCTGTCTTGGGGCCGGCATCCAGCGCCTGGTGCGAAGCGTCATAAACTTCCTGCCAGGACACTGTCCGTATTGGGACGTCTGAAGTCCCATCAACGCCGATTAGCCAGTCCAGCTCAGTCTCACCGATGATTCCCGCAAGGATTTTCAATTTCGAATTCTGCGTGATGAGTCCACGAATGCCGCAATGTTGGATGATATACTTGAGCCTTTCTGCCGGAGCCGCCGGATCAATCGGCACGTAAGCCGCACCCGCTTTCATTATTCCATGCACAGCCAGCGGCATCGCGAGACATTTGTTCAGAAAAATACCAACCCGGTCGCGGCGACGTACCCCTTGGCTTTTTAAGATGCGTGCCAATTGGTTGCTGCGACCACTAAGCTCGGAATAGCTAAGCGTTTTATCATAAAATCGGAAAGCCCTCCGTTCGGGAAATTTTTCGGCAGATCGATCAATTATTTGTGATAAGAGATACACCATACTTTGTCCCCTGATGACGTATAACCATGTTTTTATTTACACCAGGTATGCGTATATTTCCCTAAGCAACCGCTTAACTGGGATGTTGAAAAAGGCGCGCTCGAAAAACCAAAAGGCTGCGGCAAATATCATGGTTACAGCACCGTAGCGCATGATTATTTTTGGATAGAATGCATATTGCCTAAAAAAGTAAATCATCGGGAATATAATACCGATGACGACAACCTGCCCGATCTCTACGCCCAGGTTGAATCCGAAAAGTGAAAGGGCCATGTGCTCGCCCAGAACGCCAAGTTCGGCCAGGACGCTCGCAAATCCAAACCCGTGAAAAAGGCCGAAAATGAATACAACCCATCCGATTTTGCCCCTAAAGATCGGAAAAATGATATCCAAAGCGGCCACGGCGATTGAAGCCGCAATAATGGGTTCCACAAAACGGGCTGGCAGGTTAAAAATACCCAACGCGGCGATGCTTAAAGTCACACTGTGAGCGATGGTAAACAGCGTAACGATTTTTACCACATACATAATGGCTGATCGAAAATCAGTCACCGGTTCCCACCGGTTCTCATTTCTTCGCATTGCTGACGGCAAAATGAGGGCAATCAAAAAGAGAATATGGTCGATTCCCTTCCAAATGTGCTTGATACCCAATTGAGTAACCGCAAGAAATCCTTTAAACATAGAATAGCCAGAAAAGGTGAGCTGTTGGCGGCGATTTTCAGAACTGAAAGCAAGCGATACACGACTTTCGTTATTAAATATACCCGCTTTCCAGAATTGCTCGATCACTAATAGTGCCTGGTGATCAGGGTTAGTATCGAACATTACTGAATAACCTATGTCGATTGTATCCGGCACTGCTGAATTTTCAATAAGATCAAAATTTAGCAGCGCAAATGTGGCAATTCTTAAAACCCTAAAATCTAAATTTGTAAAACGAATGGGTAGTCTACGGGTTCCATCATAAAACTGAACATTTTTGAGGTAGTAATCATACACCTCATCGATCCGGTCTTTCAGATTAGCCTCGGTAATAGGTCCCCCGGTAGATGTCGTTTCTAGGGCCTTGTTGAGATCGTCTAGTGTTATTTCGAAGCGGCCGGCTAATTTGTTGTCATACTTTTTTAGATAAATATAACTCTGTCCCAGCGAGTGTGCATAGACTGCTTTGCCGGAGTAGACAACAAAAAAGATCAAAAGAGGAATTAAAAGTATTTGGGAAAATATACTGCAATAAAGAAAACTTCGTCTCATATCAGTTGCCTTCCGTTTCAGTCATTGAGCAGATCATACTTTTCATAAATATGAAGGCCATACGAAAATTCGATCTCGGGGTAAAGCCTTCCGCTATAAAACGACATGATAATGTAATTTTAACGATTTTGCGTTAACAACCTCAGCTAATGTAGCTTTCGACCAGCTCGACGGCGCGGGTCGATCGATCATACTTGCGGAACAGATCACGCATTGCGGCGACATTGCGTCGAATATCGGGATCTGACATTGTCTTTTCGATGTTGCGCTCGATCTGCTTCGCATGGTCGGTGTCTTTCTCGGCAACCACGCCCAGCCCGTGATACCTCACCCGCATCGAATTACCATCGTGATCGAAATGATTTGTCGAGTAGACGACCATCGGAACGCCAAACCAGGCGCTCTCGCTGATCGAGGTCGTGCCGCCGTGCGTAATGAAACTGTCCGCGTGAGCCAGGATCTCCAGCTGCGGTGCCCAGTTCAGTATAAGCGCATTGTCCGGCACCGGGGCCAGGTCAGCCTCAGTGAGCTTGTCTCCTAGCCCGAGCACAAGATCCCAGTCGCTCCGCTTGACGAATACCTCCAGCACGCGACGGAGGAAGCCGGCGTCTGCCGTCCAGAAACTGCTGAGTGAGCAGTAGATGAGGGGACGTGGCGATCCCTTACCGTTCGCACGTGCCGTTTTCAACGCTTGCCAACGACGAAGCATCTCCACAGGCAGCGGCGGCTCTACACGATCCGCGTTGATCATCGGTCCGACGTAATGCACAATCGGCAGTGGATCGTGCGGCAACTCGAGCTCCCAAGGGTGGTAGCTGACCACAGGGAGATGGCGATACGTGTGCGGGCGCAGCCATTGTGTTCGATCCGTCTCGGAGCGCAGGCTGAAACCGTGGTGCCGCGCAAGGGCCCGAAGTTCTGCGATTGCAAACGTGTTGTATGACACCGGCCGGAAATAATCGCCGATACCCGAGCGGCTCAACCGCCGTCGCACCCTCTGTAAGATCGCTCCCATGCGGACCTGCCACCATGCACATTGGATCTTGAATCGCCGCCAGGGCGTTGTGCCGGGCTCCATGGCGATGCTCAACGGAGGCAACCCAGGGCGCCGGAAGATAGAAAAAAAGATCATGGTCAACAGCGTGGGGATCTCCAGCTGCGAGGTGGCAATTACGGCCGCGTGCATCTCGACATCGATCAACAGGACATCCGGTTTGAGCTGACGTATAACCGATGTCAGCTCTTCGCTCTCGATTGACTCTCGGCGAAGGTGACGACGCAATCTGAGCCAGCGAAGCATTGCGATTGCGTGTGTGGGCGAAGGTCTCGGATTGGCCGACATCTGTGCCGCCCTTCGTTGGTCTTTCTCCAAGCCAACGAACGCCTCGCCCTGGGTCGTGATCTTTTCGCCGAAATCCTGCCGCGCTACGAACGTGACGTCGTGCCCTGCATTGCGTAAACGCCGACTCATCGCGAAACCCGAGTTGAGCGAGCTCGACATCCCATTCGTGATGAAAACAATGTGGGCCAATTACCGTGCCTCCTGCTGCCGGACTTTGAAAGCGCCAATAGATATAATTATTCTTTTACCAGAAAGTAAGATCCCTGGTTTATCCTAATTATTCCTGAGCAACGGACGACAGATCCCCTTAATGATTCCTCGAGCTCGACGTTTCGCACGCCACCAGGTCTGGAATAGGATGCGGTTTGCGTGGGCTAAATAAAGGTTGTCACCGCTGTAGACGGCTTGGCTACGGTTAATGTGTTGCGGTGCTGTTTCCGCTACATGTAAGCCAAGAAAGTCTGCTAATTTTCGGGGGTGATCATCCGTTTCCCAGCATATCGTAAGGAGCTTCGATGGCCGGGTCCGGAAGTGTTCTTTGACTGCCTTATTATGCGCTTGATAATAGTGCAGATGTTCATTCCGGTGACCCTGCGGCATCGAATATCCGTAGATATACTGCTCGAATTGGTGAAAGGGGCCCATGCGGACAGCCATCTTGCAGAGGCTGCGGTACCAAACTTCGGGGCTGCGGCGTACCGTTAAAACGAATCGGGCCGCTGGGAAATGGGCGTCTGTTTCTCGGAACATCAATGCCCAGGGCCAGTCTTCAAAGCTGTCATACCGTTGCATGATTTCCAATAGCTCTCCAATGCGGCCATCCCGGTACAAATTAAACGCATTGAGATCATAGGTCTTGTGATGAAACCCCCATTGTTTTAGATAATAACCCAGGGTTTTGGTTCCAGTTTTGTTTAGTCCAATCCCAATGATCTTCATAGTCGTTCGAGTGTACTCCATCAGAAAAGCGAACCGGCGAAATTGATGCGGCAATATTTACAAACCCAGCAGCCAGGCAATGAGAACCCTCTGGATGTCCGATGTGCCGGTGTATAGAACGCCGCCAGTGGCGTCACGGAGATCCCGTTCAATTTCCGTCTCGGTTAGGTAGCCTCTACCGCCATGAATACGGATGGCATCTAAACTGGACCTCACATAAGCCTCGCTGATATAAAGCTTGGTCATCGCCGCTTGCAATGTGGCCGGTTTGTCATGTTCCTTCAACCAGGCGGCCTTGTACAAATGGAGTCGCGCGGTCTCAAGGCGCAGTTTCATGTCAGCAATACGGTTCGAAATCGACTGAAACTTGCCAATCGGCTGACCGAACTGGCATCTTTGCTTGGCGAATGAGATGGCCTTTTCCAGTTGACGCTCCATGGCTCCAATATGGCTGGCAAAGATGAAGCTGCGTTCCCACTCCATCGATCCGTTAAAGATACTGACCCCGGCTCCAATTGGTCCTAACCGGTTTTCTTCGGGTACAAAGCAGTCCTCGAATATGAGTTCGCCGGTTGGTGCGGTGTGGAGCCCCATTTTTTCTAAGCGGTGGCTGACCCGAAAACCGGGCATCCCTTTATCCACCAGGAAGGCCGATATTCCCCACTGTCCCAGCTTGAAATCTGTCGTCGCAAAGACAACAGCCAAGTCACAAACCGGGGCCAGACTGATCATGATTTTCGAGCCGTTGAGTAAGTAGCCCCCGTTTTGTTTGTCAACCCGTGTCCGCAGACTATACGCATCTGAACCCGAGTTGGATTCGGTCATCCCGTGGGCACCAATAAGCTCCCCGCTGCACAGCCTGGGTAAATATTTTTCCTTCTGGGCTTCGCTACCGAAAAAAAGCAAGGGTTCTTGCACGCTCCACATTTGTCCGTTTAAAGCCCAGGTAAGACCGTTATCTTCACAGCCATATCCCAAGCCTTCCATAATAAGAATAGTCGTCAATATATCTTGGCCCTGGCCGCCGTATTCTTGGGGGATGCAGAGGCCTTGTATCCCAAACCGAGCACATTTTAGCCAATTCTCAACTGGGAATTGGCTGTTTTCATCGTTCTCAACGACATTTTTATTGAGTTCAGCCCGGGCAAATTCAATGACTTCTGTTTTTAAGGCAAGTTGTTCTTTCGACCAAGACAAATCCATTATTTTCTGCTCTTTTGCGAAACTAATTTCAAAATAACCATTTTGCTACGCAGATAACAAGACCCGAAGTATTAATATCTATTTTAAATTAATCGATTTATGGTGCGTTTAGAACCAAAAAATATCACTGAAATCCTGGTGTCTTGCTGTCTTTCTGGCTACACAAATATCATCAAAATTCCTCTTTTGATCAATCTAAAAGCTCGCAGCCGGCGGCAGTATTTATAAGAAACAATGCAAATAATTCGCTCAATAGCGCATTTCGATGTTTGGGCTAAAGACCGAGGAAGCCTGCGACGATATTGCGTTGAATATCGGAGGTACCCCCATAGAGCGTGCCACCGACAGCATCGCGTAAATCCCGTTCAACTTCGAATTCAGTCATATAGCCGTAACCACCGTGAATTCGAATTGCGTCCAGGCTTGACTCTACGAAGCATTCGCTCAAGTGCAGCTTGGCCAGCGCTGCGTCCATCATTACGGGTTTACCCAAGCTTTTTAACCAGGCGACCTTATAAGTCAACAGCCGGGCAGTTTCCAGGCGCAGCTTCATATCAGCGATGCGGTTGGAGACAGACTGAAACTTTCCAATCGGCTGGTCAAACTGGCGCCGGTTGGAAGCGTACTGAATGGCTTGCTCCAGTTGACGCTCCATCACACCCAGCTGGCTGGTTAGGATGATGCTACGCTCCCATTCCTGTGCGCTATTGAAGATACTGGCGCCAGCGCCTTCGGGTCCTATCCGCTGTGCCTCAGGAACAAAGCAGTCTTCAAATATCAGTTCGCCGATTGGTACGGTCCGTAGACCCATTTTGTTCATTTGGCGACTGACCTTAAAGCCAGGCGTATCTTTATCGACGACGAAAACCGTAATCCCCCATTTGCCTAATTCGGGATCGATTGTGGCAAAGACCACCACAAAATCAGCCAGCGGCGCAAAAGTGACCAACGTTTTGGTTCCGTTCAGGACATAACCATCATCCTGTTTTTGAGCTCGCGTGCGTAGGCTGAAGGCATCGGAACCAGAATCCGGTTCGGTCATGCCGTAAGCGCCAATCAATTCACCCCGGCACAGTCCCGGCAAGTATCTCTCCTTTTGGGTCTCGCTGCCAAAATCAAGTATTGTGGGCTGCACACTCCACATCTGAGAGTTTAGCGCAAAATTAAGCCCATTGTCGCGGCAGCCATAACCCAACCCTTCTAATGCTAATATTGTAGTTAGAGGATCAGCACCGAGGCCACCATATTTCTCCGGAATCGCCAATCCCTGGATGCCGAATTGAGCACATTTCCGCCATAGGTTTTTATCAAACAAACTTTTCCGATCACGTTCACTCGTATCGCTGTTTAATTCATTCTTTGCGAATTTGATGACGCTTTCTTTAAAGGCTAATTGTTCATCCGACCATGAAAAATCCATGATAAATCCTTTAGATTATTGCGCTATATGGTAATTAGGTGTTTGCGGAAAGTGATACCTATCAATATTGTTGATCGATTTACCAGATTGTACATTTAACAACTTACGTCGAATCTTTAATTGCTAATTATTGTGCCGTTAATGCAATTTGGTTTCAAATCAGCGCTCGTTTTTGTTGAGCCAACCGAAAAAATATTGTTTTCTAACGTAATACCAAGGGTCGAGAATGTAAAGCCAAGGATCGAGCTTGGAAAATTCCCGTTACACTGAACCCAGTCGATCTGAAATTTTAATCTGGATCAGAACGGTATCCTGATTTATGAATAACAAACGAATAAAATTAAGTCTTAAATATCTTATTTGTGTGTAATTTAATTCCTATAAAAATTCTTGTCATCGGTTATAATCCATGGTATTTGAGCAGCGGAAAATTAATTAAATATGTTTGTAGGATTTCGGTTCGTTGGTCTAAAGACAGCATGATGGCTTAACAAGGAGGTAAAGTAAATGGGTGGCAACAACAAATTCCCGGTGATCGCAGCAGTAATTGTCGTGGCATTTATTTTGCAGATTATACTGGTCATGGCAGATCATCACGAATCTCCCGGCATAGCAGCAGTGGAATTTTCCAAGGCATATTTTAAGTTGGATGAAGCCATGGAAAAGCGTCTTTGCCGTGAGATAACCGAGGAAGGCGAAAGCGATGTTGTTAGCGACTATCTTAACCGCGTGGCTGATCAGGCCGAATCCGAGGGGTATGACGCCAGCTGGATGAAAATGTCCCTTTCCCACATTGAAACCGAAACACAGATGGTGGATGATAAGGTTGCGGAAGTCCGAATTAATTGTACTCGCAGACGCGCCGTCAATCCGGTTTTTGCACTTGTGGCCAAACTATTTTCTCTCGGTGAAACGCATAACGTTGATGAGACCCTTACCCTCGTCAAAGAAGATGGCCTCTGGAAAGTGTGTGGAGAACCATTTGGATTGGTTGAAGGCTGACAAATAAAAGCGAGACATACACCACCATCACAAATGTGTGTATCTATGCTTGACGCTCTCCTGTAAAACGCGGGATATTAGGCCATACCCCAAAATACTTTGGATTCTCTAAGAATATGCAACCTATTTATGCTCGCCTGCGTGAACGTGCCTGCCAAATTGTTTCAACATTTCCACCACCGGTTTTCTATCAGGACCAATCCCGGGCCTATGATTTTTCGAAGATATTTTTTAAAAACGATCCGACCATAAAAAAGCTGCATGGATTTGTGTCCGATCACCTGAAAAATAATTTTGGTCACGGTCTGCAACATGCCGTCAAGGTAACCGTCGACGCCGGCGCCTTGCTGTACATTGAGGGGCAGAATACCGGCTACGACAAATCTGTGTTAGCACGCAGAATGCAGGTTGTCCAATGTGCCGGGCTTTTACACGATATCAAGCGCAAAAAAAAAGAACATGCCAAACTGGGAGCGGCACGTGCCCGCGAAATACTCAAAGATTATTCACTCGCGCCCGATGATGTCGAAGATGTGTGCCGAGCGATTCGCAACCATGAGGCCTTCAAAAAAGAGATCCTTATCACTAACGCCCAAGGCGCCTTAGTATCAGACTGCCTTTACGACGCCGACAAATTTCGTTGGGGACCTGACAATTTCACCGACACCTTATGGGACATGATATCTTACTACAATCCACCCCTGTCCAAATTCATGGCCCGATACCCTCAGGGAATGGAAAGGCTTGAGAAAATCAAAACCACCTTCCGAACGCAAACCGGGAAAAAATATGGCCCGCGATTCATTGATCTTGGTCTGGCTATCGGCAAACAACTTTACGATGTGATTCAGACCGAGTTTTCAGATTTCCTTTAAACTTTCTTGTTTGACACCCACGTTGGTTTTCAATATACTGCTTTAGTAATCAGATTTTAACAGAAGGGGTCTAGGGGATCAATTAAAGCGCCAGACCAGGGCGAACTTGTCCTGCGGCTCACCTTCAGCGTTGCGCCAAACGTCATGCCTATACATTATGCTCCCATTGGCGTATTTTGAAGACGAACCAGTGCCCGAGGCAATCCTTTAATCCAATATTCCAAATTTGAGCGAAGCGAACTCACCTGCTTGTTAACTATCAGCTCAAGGAGGTAAATATGGCTGCAACGACCTGGCCCACGCCAAACTGGCCCCAAGACGTCTCACATGATGTATCAGATTACGAAAAACCGTTGTATTCTATCCTTGACGAATCTGCTCAAGCTTACCCCAACCTGGTCTACACCCTATTCAATGACGCCACACGAACCTATGTTCAGGTGAAGGATACCGCCGACAGGGTGGCCAACTTTTTAGTTTCCTGCGGTATTCAGAAGGGGGATCGAGTGGCCATTTTTTTGCCCAATCTTCCCCAGTATCCGGCCATTTTTTTCGGTATCCTCAAGTCCGGTGCCGTGTGCGTGACTTGCAATCCCCTATATACAGCCAACGAACTAAATTACCAGCTGAATGACGCCGGGGCCAAGGTGGTTTTTTGTATGGACCACCCCCAGTTATATCCAACCACTGTTGCAGCCGTTCAAGATACCGGCGTAGAATCGGTTATCATTTGCAGTGTCAAATCTTACCTGCCGAAGATTAAAGCACTTCTCGGCGGGCTACTGGGAAAAATTCCCAAAGCGCAACATCACGAATCCGGTCACCTTTTCTTTGATGAAATAGTGGCTTCGGCCCAGCCCCGGCCGCCTGCGGTAGAAATTAATCCAACCGAAGACCTGGCCCTGATTATTTATACCGGCGGAACCACTGGCGTACCCAAGGGAGCGGCGCTGACCCATGCCAATATTACCTATGATCTGAAAGCATCGTACGAGTGGATTCGCCTGGTACATGAACCAGGCGCAACGCCGGAAAAAGCGCGTAAAGGAGGACATCACACCTATCTTGGTGTGCTGCCCTGGTACCATAGCTTTGGCATGACCTGCGCCTTGCTTTCAGCTTGCGCCGCGGGTGCCAAGCTGATATGCATCCCGAATCCCCGCGAAGGAAAGCCGCCCTTTACTGATGTGCTGAAAATAGTTCAAAAACACAGACCAACAATCATGCCTGCCGTGCCGACGATTTTTGTTGCCTTTACCAATCATCCTCACCTTGCTCGATACGATTTGGATTCGCTCATGGGGTGTTTTTCCGGTGGCGCGCCGCTGCCGCCGGAAGTATGTAGACAGTTTGAAGAAAAAACCGGCTCTGTCATTTTTGAGGGCTATGGACTGAGCGAAACAGCCCCCATCGCTTCAGTCAATCCGACGAACCTGGCACAGCGAAAGATCGGCACCATCGGTTTTCCGCTGCCAGGGACTGATATAAAAATTCTAGACATCAATACTGGGCTCAAAGAATTGCCCCGGGGTGAAGACGGTGAGATTGCTATCTGCGGCCCCCAGGTCATGCAAGGCTACTGGCAAAGACCAGCCGAAAACGAAAACGTATTTCGCGAGATTGACGGCAAACGCTATTTTTTGACTGGTGACATCGGCCATATCGATGAGGAAGGTTATATTCTGATTACCGATCGCAAAAAGGACATGATTTTAGTGGGAGGTTTCAATGTTTATCCACGGGATGTGGAGGATATTCTCTTCACTCACCCCAAAGTGGCCCTTGCAGCCGCGGTGGGCGTACCCGATGCCAAGCGCGGAGAAACGGTCAAGGCATTCATCCAGCTCAAGCCCGGAGAAACAGCCACCGCCGAAGAAATTCTTGCGTTTTGCAAAGAAAACATGGCCGGATATAAGCGTCCTAAAATTGTTGAGTTCAGGGACAACCTACCGGTCTCAAATGTCGGTAAAATTCTGCGCCGCGTGCTCAGAGACGAGGAGAGTGATAAAGCTAAATGAAAAAGTGGATCATTGATCGTCCCTATATATTTACCAGTATTATTTTTTTAATCATTTTGATTTTTGGCTGGCGGTTTCTCTACTGGCAGGAGGAAGATTACGCATTTCTCCTTCTACTGTATTTTATCGTCACTCTGGGCATTCGGCTGGATGATATTTCCCACAAAATCGGAGGCGGCGCGGTTAAATTGACGCGTAGCAGCGGCGAAGGAGATACCATTGTCCGACAGTTAAATGACATCCGAGTTTCTCTGGTGACAATAAACGCGACGCTCATCAAGTTGCTGGACGAGATGGGGAAAAAGGACGATTAGCTGTTGAGCGGCAGCACCACCGCTGGCTGCCGCAGTTTACCCGCCCCAGGAGGGTGACCAGTTTGATCGAAATAGACCTTCCGATTCCGTCTCCCTTGTCATCCAAATTTTGATCCCAATAGATTACCCACCCCTGCTATTTGCATTCTATTTTCAGCAGTCCTTGATTCCCGGTGTCTTTTTTGACTACCGACAGCGCGGAATCATTTCAAACTAATCTGCCAATCCATTTTTCAATAATTGAATTAAGCTCATTTGAGGCGGGACAGGGGTTGACCGCCGGTATTATGAGGATGAAATATTATCATAATAAAATTATTAATATTCATTAAATTAATACTAATTCATGATAACATAAAATCAGCCAATAAATCAAATTTAGTAAATTATTTCAGTTTGTTATAAAATATTTGTTGACTTATCAAAATTAATAGCTTACATGAAAAAAAGATAAGAAAATACAAAATAGTATCAAATTTATCACTAAACTGCATTTCGATCTAGTTCATATCAGACAAACCTCATAATTATTTACAAGACGACGCAAACCCTCCCAGAACAGGATGGGATGAATGCAAACTGCCTTAAAACCAAAGCCACCCGGCAATTTTCATCGCCATGGCGACCTGGCTTTTTTATTGGCACCAACAGGGGGGTGAAATGAAAAAAATCGGATACGCCATAGTCCCATGTCTTTTCATTTGCATCTTTCTTTGGATTTTTATTTTTCCGAAACCAGCATGGGCGGCCAGTTCTTGTAGTGAAAATAAAACATCTCCCATAAAAGAGCCGGCGAAAGCCATACCAATTGAAAAAGCCGTAAGCCTTGCCAAGGAATACCTAAATATTGAAGACACGATAAATTATAAAATTCAAATTGAAGAAAAGGTAATTACGACCGACGCCTTTAATACATATAAGGTTTTAGAAGCCGGGACAAGCAGGTTGTGCTGGATTGTGACGATTATCGCCCCGGATACTGTCGGCGCTGGCAGAACCGTCTATGTCGATAAAGAACGTGGAGACATACTCGGAGGATATTCAAGCAAATGATCCAATTTTTCTAAACTCAAATTTTCCTCACAAAAACCATTAATTTGGAGGTGATTCATCATGAAAGGAAAAATATTGAAAAAGATAGGCATCATTGGCGTTATTACATTTTTCTTTTTGTTGCAAGTCGCTTTGGTTCAAGGGGATGATAGAATCAAACCGCACCACAAGAAGAAGGCCAACGTGCCGATGGAGATTGAACTTAATTTTTCTACAGTGCCAGTACTGAATGAACCTGTGGTCCTTGATATTGAGATTAGGGCTTTAAGGGATGCTCCGAACACACTGATTGATATCGAGCTGCAGGGAGAGGGTTTTAAAGTTATTTCTGGGAACACCCAATTAAATGAGGATTTGTCTTCCGGTTCGACAACCATATATCAACTGGAAGTGTTACCTGTCGCCTTAGGTCATTACAAAATAACGGCGACCGCCACAAGTGGCGGAAGTGATTATATATTCGGTAAAAGGGAAACGCTTTATGTCAATATCGGTGATGGATTTTCTGAACTGAGCAAAACCAGCTTTATATCTGAACTATCCGGCCATCGTTCGGGAGCGATAAAAATTGGAGATTTGAGTGAGCCTCCCACACACGTACCGCCGGATCAAAAATCGATGGAAGATCGGGAATCTTTATATTTTGCCGCTCCTGGACCAGGTCAAATTGCGGTGGAGGGGTATTGGTTTTATCAAGATAAGGACGGTGTCGATCAACCCCTTAGAGATGCAAAGGTTGAGATTTGGGACTCGGATGAATCTGGTGATACCTTACTAGAAACCACCCATACCGACAACAGTGGGTATTATACTTCGGGCAATATTGAAAACAATGACAGTGAAGGCAGTGGTCAGGATATCTATGTGAAAGTTTTCGCCACTGATGACCGATCTGTGCGGGTAACGGATTTCTCTTCTTCAAGTAACCTGTACTATTCTGCTACTGAGGTGCAGAATGACGTGTCTGATGGTGAGGTGGATCTGGGATCATATTCAATTGATGATTCGAATAATCGAATGGCCTGGTATATCTATGACGTTATCGCCAATGATGCTTTCGACTATCTGGCTGACAATGTCGGTTGGAGAAATTCGTATAACCTACAGGTCAGATGGAGCCCGACTAACACAAGCCAAGGCACTTACTATAGACCCGGAGGGTCCATCGATTTGCTTGCCGGCGACAGATGGGATTCTGATGTGTTTCTCCATGAATATGGTCATTTTGTGATGTATAAAATCTATGGCGATAGTATGCCGCCGTCACCGAGTTGTTATAGCCATTATTGGGGAAGCCATTCTAGTTTGGGGTGCGCCTGGACCGAAGGGTGGGCCAACTTTTTACAGGCGGCCATTCAAAATGACAGGTTTTACGATGATACCGAGGACATGATTTTACATATAGATTTTGAACCGCCAGCACCCGGAGCCGATCATGCGGAAGATGAAGGCGCAGTTGCAGCATCGTTGTGGGACATATTTGACCCGGTCTCAACTTCAGAGACCTGGGATGCTATTGGAAATGGTATCAATGGTGCTTCAAACAATGGAATCTGGTCAATTATGTCCAGGGATGGTCCTACCGATTTTATAGAATTTTACAACTATTGGATGAATAGCTCAAATGGTTATAATCCTGAGATAACCGCAATCTTCCAACAGCATCAGATAGATCTGGACACCACCCGTCCAAGGGTAACGATTACCACACCAACGAGCGACTCAACTTACACGACCAGCAATTCTGAGTTGACCATCGGCGGCACGGCCTCGGAAAATGAAGGTCTAGTGAACGTGATTTAGACCAACAAAAGGGGCTGAAGAGGAACTTCTAGATGTACTAACAGAAGGAGCAATACCAACATCACCCTATCAAGCGGAGAGAATA
>JAAUYD010021417.1_pt1 | contig 14838 bp, 13 predicted proteins | sample 7278101 | NCBI WGS metagenome assembly JAAUYD01 (sample SAMN14350128, study PRJNA611818) | marine sediment metagenome | isolation source: surface marine sediment (0.6m) | place: French Polynesia: Moorea | collected 2018-08
CCGTTTGGAGCTGCTCCAGAAGGGTGTTTCGCACGGTCTCAAGCTCTCTGAGCGCGGCCTCCTCGTTCCTTGCGTCGGCAGTCTCCGCGGGGTTCAAAACAAGCTGACCGGCCTGAGAGCGCGGCGCGCCACCAGCCGTGGCAGCTTCAGAAGCCACCTCGGGTCGACTTTGCCGCCGTTCAGGCCCGGTTGCCGGTAGCGCAGAGACTTCAGAAGACCGGGCCTCTACATTCTGAGCCGACTCCCGATCGGGCACAGAGGGGTTTAGAACGCGGCGCGAAAAAACAGGTTGATTGGTCGTCGTGTCTCTTTGAACATCGATTGCAACGAAGCGGCTGCCGACACGCGAGACATTGACTTCGCAAGCGCAGGCCAAGGCAAGTTCAAGGGTCGAGCCGATGGCCCCTATTCGCCCCTGGACAGAGACGATCCGCGTGCGCGGCATTCGGTCAAACACATTGTCGAGCGTGAAGTCCTGGCGAAGACCCGGAAAGCTGACCTCCGCCCGACGACCATCGCGCGCGATCACCCAGTCTGCGCCAGAGGGTACGGTGACGAGCAAACGGGAATAGTCCGGGTGCTCAGCGGACCGGACAAACAATTGCTCCTGCGCGGCAAGTGGCGCGGCGATCAGGAGGAAAATACCCGTTGCGAGATGCCTCATGCGGCCTCCTTCTTGCCACTGCGCAAAGCCTCTTCCAGATCGTTGAAACTTGGCCGCCGATCATGCGGCGTGTTCTGACGACCCACCTCCACGCAGATGTTGGGTGGATGCTTGTGAAGATTTGCCACCAGCACCTCTCGGATCAGCGCATAGAAATGCTGGTCTTCTGAAACAACCGCAGCCACGCGAGCCGAGAATGGTCCGACGATCCCGTAGGCGAGGAACACGCCAAGAAAGGTTCCGACCAGCGCACCACCGATCATTTTGCCGAGAACCTCTGGCGGCTGGTCAATCGATGCCATTGTCTTGATAACGCCGAGCACCGCAGCAACAATCCCAAGCGCCGGGAGACCGTCGGCGACGCTCTGAAGCGCGTGAGACGAGTGTTCGGCATGATGTTTCTGCGCTTCCATCCGCTTGTCGAGTAGCTCTTCGACCTGGTGCGGGTCGTCGTAGTTCATCGAAGCCGAACGGAAGGTATCGCAGATCAGATCGACCGCCTCATGATCTGCGAGAATCCGGGGAAACTCCTGGAAGATGTCGCTTTCCTCGGGCGATTCGATGTGGCCCTCCAGCTCCAGCGGGTTCTGGCGCGCAATTCTGATAAGGCGAAAGAGCAGCACCAGCAGATCCTGGTAATCCTGTGGCTTCCAGTTCGGCCCCTTAAAGACCTTGCCGATATCGCTGAGCGTTTGTTTCACGCCGTGCATGTCGTTGGAGATGACAAACGCGCCGACAGCCGCACCGCCGATCATCATCATCTCGTACGGCAGTGAACCAAGGATGATTCCCATCTTGCCACCGGCAATCAGATAGCCGCCAAAGACCATCACGAAAACGATTCCGATACCGAGAATGCCGAACATGACCCGTTGCTCACCCTTTGGAGAATTAGTGCAGGAACCCTAGTAGGATGACCCTTAAGATTTCATCAAACGCTGCAACCTTTCAGCCTTATTCGGTCGGCGCATTCATGTTGCGTGAGGCCATGATCACGCTGATTGTGTAAGCGGCGTCCGTGTCCATCGCAGTCAGGATGTCGGCCGCGGCCTCTGGCGCCATCCGCGCCAGGAACCCGGACGCGAAAGTCGGATCCATCGTGTTGAAGATCTCGGCCGCTTTCTTGGGTTTCATGTTCTGATAGACGGCGGTCAGCCTCTGAATGTCGTTCTCAGCCGCATTGTCTGCGATTGCCAGCGTAGCGGCGAGCGCCTCTTCGGCAGCGATCAGCGCTTCGCGCCGGCTTTCGAACTCCTCCTCAGCGATCTCAAGGAGGGCCAGACGTTCGGCAATGCGCCGTTCGCGCGCATCCAGCTGCTCGCTGCGCTCTTGTATCGCAGCCAAAAGAGCTTCGGCATCCTCAGACACAGCCATTGGCGGTTTGGCCTCACCCACCTGCTCGGCAAGGGCAGACCCAGCGACACCAAGACGCAGCCCGCCCGATGCCAGAAAGCACAGCATGATCAGCCAGAGCGCGTGACTGCGTTTGGGCTGGACAAGGACAAACGGCGTCTTGGTCATGAAGAGGCGACCTGTGCGAGCCCGCGAAGGCGGGTGATCAGTGCGGATTTTGTGTCCGTCGCCGCTTCCTCGACAGGCTTGGCCGGCTCAGGCGGTGTCTGCGCTGCTGGCTGGCTTTCGGATGTCTCGCTTCGACGCCGCGCCTCCTTGACCTTGTCGGCATTAACCGGCGTCACAGAATCACCCTTGTGGACAGTTGCAAGCATCATTTCCAGCCGTCCCGCCGCGACCTCCGCCCGGGCCGTCAGGTCGCGCAATTCCTTTGTTTGTTCGTGCGTTGCCGCCTTCGCCTCGGATAGAGAGGCCCGCGTCTCCTCGACCTGTGTGGACAGGGAAGCGATCGCGCCCCCGAGCCCCTTGTCGAGATTGCGGAGTGCCGTAAGACGTCGTGACAGGACCCAACAGTAGAGTGCAGCCGTTGCTGCGGCCGCAATCAGCAGGCCATCGGCGATAAGTTCCATATTCTGTCCCTTCTAGCTCAGAATGAATTCCATGATCAGCAGATCGCGCACCTGCCCTTCGCCAAGGACGATCTGTATCCGTCGCAGCATCTGCGCGCGCAGCACCGGCAGCGCAGCCGGGTCCTGAAGCTCCGCCTCCTCAACCGCACGCAGATACGTGTTCAGAACGTCGCGAATCCTAGGAAGCATCGCGATCACACCCTCCTCAGCCGAGGGCACGACCTCGAGCTGAGCGGTGAATTTCAGCGTCCGCGCCTGCGCGCGCGGGCCCAGAGAGACGACGAGCGGTTCCATGGGGACAAAGGAGACCGGCATATCCGTCTCTACATACACTTCGTCCCCGCCCCCGCCGCCGCCAAGCAGACCGTCGAGCGCGCCCAAATAAGTAGCGCCGAATCCGCCACCGCCCGCGACCACAGCGCCGATCAGGGCGACGATCAGCCCCTTACCGCCCGACTTCGGGGGATCTCCCGCTGCTTCCGCTTCCGGATCCGTTTCTTCTGCCATCCAATGACCCGCTCGTGAAATTCTTTCGATGAGCCGCTTTAACCACAGCAGGGCTAACCAATTCTTAAACCTGAGCCGCCATCACTCACCTCGTACCCACCGGCGTCAGAAGGATCCGGTGCATGGAATGAGGCTTGCAGTGACGCAGATCCTGTCCACCTGGGAGAGCCTGGAGGCTCGTAAGAAACTTGTGATCGTACTCGCCACGGTCGCGGCAATCGTCGCCATGGTGGGAATCGCGCGTCTTGCCAGCCAGCCGAGCATGGCATTGCTCTATGGCGGTCTTGATCCGGCGACCGCGGGGGAAGTTGTTGCAGCACTGGAAGCGCAGGCCATTCCGGTCGAGGTGCGCGGCAACGCGATCTACATCCCCGATGCCCTGCGCGATCAGACACGGTTGTCGCTTGCCGGTCAGGGCCTGCCAAGCGTTGGAAGCATGGGATACGAACTGCTCGACACGATGAGCGGCTTCGGCACGACCTCGCAAATGTTCGATGCCGCTTACTGGCGCGCCAAGGAAGGGGAATTGGCTCGTACGATTCTGGCCTCGCGCGATATTCGGGCCGCCCGGGTGCATATCGCCAATCCGGCCAACCAGCCGTTCGCCCGAAACGTCAATCCAACGGCGTCCGTGACTGTCACCACGGCGCGTGGTCGCCTGGGCACAGCACAGGCCGAGGCCATTCGCTATATGGTGGCCGCAGCCGTCTCGGGACTTGAGCCGACAAACGTCGCCGTCATCGACAGTGCCGCAGGTGTGATCCTGTCGGCCGGTGACGATGCGACTTCGCAGGCGGCCGCGCTCGATGCGACAATGGATCGGGCGGCAATGATGAAGGCCAATATCGAGCGCTTGCTGGCTGCGCGGGTGGGACCGGGCAAGGCGGTTGTCGAGGTGATGCTCGACACCGATATGGAAAGCCAGACCATCATGGAGCGCGTCGTCGATCCGACAAGCCGCGTGACTGTCAGCAGCGATACGGAAGAGAAGACCGAAAGCTCCAATGGCACTGATGGCGGTGGCGTGACAGTCGCCAGCAATCTGCCCGATGGGGACACGGAGGCGACGGGCGGCAGCTCGAACCGCTCGGCCAACGAGACGCGGGAGCGGCTGAATTTCGAAGTGTCCGAGACCCGGCGCGAGCGGGTCATTCAGCCCGGCCAGATCCGAAAGATCAGCGTCGCGGTGATTGTCGACGGTATCACAACGACCGCAGCCGATGGCAGCCGCAGCTGGGCCCCAAGATCGGATGAGGAGTTGCAGGCTCTGCAATCCCTGGTCGAAAGCGCAATTGGCTTCGATCCGACCCGCGGTGACGTCGTGACACTTCAAACGCTTGAGTTCCCGGAAGTGGGCGGCGAAGGCACCCTGGCCACCGAGGCTGGCAGCGCGCTGACCGCCGACATGATGCGGCTGATCCAGACTGCCGTTCTCGGTGCGGTTGCACTCGCGCTCGGCCTGTTCGTAATCCGCCCGATCCTGACGCAGCCGCCAGCCCTGCCCAGCCCGGCGGAAGACGGCGACGGAACCGTTGAGATCCTCGACGACAGCGTTGCCCTTCCCGCTGAGATAGAAGGTGACGGGATACCGGAAATCGATCAACCGGACCGCAACAAGATCAAGAACTTGCGCAATGTGATCAACGAACGGGCGGAAGAGTCGGCGGACGTCCTCAGGCGTTGGATCGAAGCCCCTGAAACCGCGAAGGAAAAGACCTGATGTCATCTCTCAAGCTCGAAGTCTTCACGCCAGGCGCTTCAGATATCGAAAGGCGTCAGGAAGATATCGCGCGGCGCGTCGCCGAGGCCTATCGCGAGGGGCATGGAAAGGGCTTTGCGCAGGGGGCCGAGGCCTCCGCGCGGGAACATGCCGAGGCGCAGGACCAGTTGCGCAGCCAGTTCATAGAGGCGCTTCGCGACGCCCAGTTGACCCACACGCTGGCCCAGAGGGAGGTGATCGAGTCGATCTTCCCCCTCTTGGAGGCGATGACCGAAACGCTCAGTCCAATTCTCGCCGAGAGCGGCCTCATCACTGAGCTGGATGCGCTCTTGCGTCGCGCCCTCGACAGCCGACCCGAGATCCGCCCCCGGATCACCTGTGCGCCTGAACTGGAGAAAGGCGTCCGCCTGGCACTGTCGCACTTTGCAGAGCGGTTCGACCTCGAGCCCGACACCCGTCTGACCCCGCTCGAGGCCCGTTTGCACTGGGATGATGGCTTTGACGAGATCAACCTTCAGGCCTGTCTGGATGCAATGCAAGAGAGCATCGCGCGCTTCCGTGAGGCCACGATGACCAAACCCGAAACCGAGGAGCTTGCCGATGTCGGATGAGACGAACAGCAACGATCTGACGCCTTTGGCCGAGACCCTGCCGCCGACCGATGCCGAGCGTGACGAGATGCTGGGCGGCGGTCCGGGGCGGCGCCGTGAAAGCGCGTTCATGGGCGTGCCAATCGATGTGATGATCTCGGTCGGCAAGGCCCGGCCCTTGGTCAGTGAGCTTGTCCAGTTGCGCAGGGACTCAGTCCTGACCCTGAACAGCAAGATCGACGATCCGGTCGAGCTCTATATCGGTGACCGCCTGATTGCGCGGGGCGAGCTGCAGGAGCTGGATGACGGCACGGGACAGCTTGGTGTCCGCCTGACCGAAGTTGCCGATCTTTCGAACGGGGTCTGACTCCACCGATGTTGCGTCTGTTTTGGCTTACCTTTGCCCTGATCGCGGGCTTTGCCGGCGCAGCGTCGGCGCAGGAGATCTCGGTCAATCTTGGCCCCGACGGTTCGCTGACATTGCGCACCGTGCAGATCTTCGTCCTGCTGACACTGCTCAGCCTGGCGCCGGGACTGGCCATCATGGTGACTTGCTTCCCGTTCATGGTCACGGTCCTGTCGATCCTGCGCCAGGCCATCGGCGTGCAGCAGGCACCTCCCAATATGATGATCGTGAGCCTCGCACTTTTTCTGACCTATTTCGTGATGGAACCGGTGTTCAGGGATGCCTGGGAGGCCGGTGTTCAACCTCTCCTTGATGGGACGACAACCCCGGAAGAGGCGTTTCCGGTCATCTTTGCGCCGTTCCGTGAGTTCATGTCGCTGCGCGTCGACCCGGATACGCTGAGCATGATGAACGAGCTTGCGCCGGGCCGCACCTCAGAGGGTGAACCGACTGCCCTCTCGGTCCTGATCCCGTCTTTCCTGCTGTCCGAGATCCAACGCGGCTTCGAAGTCGGCTTTCTCGTTTTTTTACCTTTCCTCATTATCGACCTCGTCATCGCAGCAATCCTGATGTCCATGGGGATGATGATGGTACCGCCGGCCGTTGTTGCTCTGCCATTCAAGCTGGCTTTCTTCGTTCTCGCGGACGGATGGACCTTGCTGGCCGGAGCCATGGTGCGGAGCTATGGGATATGAGTGAGGAGGTACCAGACGCGCAACTGCCAGAGGCGCAACTGCCGGACGTCGCGTCGCCCACTGGTGTGGAGTGGGAGAATGCACGGCGCAATCTGACCGAGACAAAGCTGGACTTGCCTCCGATCCAGAAGGCCGCCGTCATTCTGACGGCGCTCGGGCCGGAGATGGCCGGCACATTCCTGCAGGGCCTGAACGAGACCGCCCTGACACGCACTGCCATGGCCATCTCGCAACTCGACCGGATCCCGGACGAGCAGCTGGATGCGATCATTGCGGAGTTCCTGCTCTCTATCGGTACGGATGAGGAGGTGCAGGGCGGCGTCAGCACGGCGCGGAAATTGCTGTCACAGGTCCTCGACGATTCGACGATCGAAAAGATCATGTTCGATGTCGAGGGCGGCGATGCGCGCGCGTCATGGAAGAAACTCAATGACTGCACATCTGCACAATTGTCCGCATTTATAGGGGCTGAGCATCCGCAAACGGCCGCCGTGATCCTGTCAGAACTGCGACCTGACAAGGCCGCCGCTGTGATCGAACGCCTGGATGGCGAATTCGCCCAACAAGCCGTCTTTCGCCTGTCCCGTGTCCCGGCCCTCGATACCGACGTCGCCGAAATGGTCGAGCGTGTCATCGCCCGCGACTTCCTGTCGGCCATTCAGCGGACAAAGCGCTCGCGCAAACCGTCGGATGTAATTGCAGGGCTGATGAACAATCTCTCGTCGGACACGCGCGAGAAGTTCCTGGAGCAGTTGGAGGAGCAAAAGCCAAGTCTCGCTGCCGAGGTCATCAAAACGATGTTTACCTTTGCCGACGTCAAGCAGCGCCTGGAGCCGCGCGAAGTGTCGGTGCTGGCCAAGGAAGTCGACGAAGATCTTTTGCTGCAGGCCCTCAAGTATGGCGTACAGACCAACAGCGCTTCGGTGGAATTTATCCTGGGCAATCTCTCCAAACGTCTCACGGAGCGGTTGTCAGAAGAAATCGAGGCCATGCCGGAGCTTACACAACGCGATGGAGAGACGGCGCATCAGGAGTTCGTCCGCCGCATTCAGGAACTTGCCAAGTCCGGAACGCTGAAGCTGATCGAGGAGGAAAACAGCGACGAGTAGGCCTCGCGACGCTCTGTGTAAGTGCTTTCGCACACGGATTTTCTCAATCCCTGTTAAGGCACGGACCTGCAGACTCGACTCTTCTGCATCAGCTCCTAAAATGGAACAAAAAGCGAACAAGCGAGTCCATGTCGCAACGCCGCATCCTCTCTCTCTGGTTTCCCCATCTCGCAGTCGAGGTGGTGCTCCGGCGCGAGCCCAGCCTTGCCGATCTGCCAACCGCTGTGGCGGAAGATCAAAACGGACGCCAGATACTCTCGGCCATGACGGCCGCGGCAGAACAGGCCGGACTGACCGTCGGCATGGCCCTGACCGATGCTCGCGCGATTTGCCCGAATCTGGTCAGCCGCCCGGCCGACCCGCTGCGTCAGGCCGATATGCTGACGATCCTGTGTCGCTGGGCTGGCCGGTTTTCCCCTTGGGTGGCTGAGGACGCGCCGGACGCTCTGCGCGCCGACCTGACTGGCTGCGCACATCTTTTTGGTGGAGAAGCTGCGCTTGCCGAGCGGATCTGCACCGAATGCGCACAGATGGGGCTGACCGCACGCTGCGGCATCGCCAACACCTATGGAGCAGCCTGGGCAGTCACCCGGTTCAGTCAGATGACACGGAGTATGCTTGGATTTGGCGATGCGATCGATCAGGAGGCACGGGCCACCCGCTCCCGGGCGGCGCGGCGTCGGCGCCCTGTCGCAGAAGAGCCCCTGACGCAAAATTACCGGATCGTCGCCATAGACCAGACGCGCAGGGCACTCGCGCCATTGCCCGTCGCCGCATTGCGCCTGCAGCCGGATGTGGTCACCACTCTCACCCAGCTCGGCCTCCGCCAGGTTGGGGATCTCGCCGGTATGCCAAGGGCCTCCCTCGCCCGCCGCTTCGGGATCGACACGGTCCGCCGGCTGGATCAGGCCTTCGGCTCGGAACCTGAACCGGTCTCTCCGGCCGAGGCGCCCTTGCACTTTGCCACCCGGCTGAACCTGCCGGAACCGGTCGGGCTGGAAACGGACATTCTGGCCGGCATCGACCGGTTGCTGCCCCCGCTATGCGCCAGGCTGCACAAAGCCGGGCGCGGTGTCCGGCGTCTGAGGTTCACAGCCACACGTACCGATCATCGCTCTGAAACCATCGAGATTGGCCTTGCCCTGCCGACCAATGACCCCGCCCGTCTGCGCCCACTTCTGGCGCTCCAAACCGGGCGGATCGAGGCGGGTTTCGGCATTGATCGGCTGAGGATGCATGCCTATGTCACCGAGCCGCTGACCGCCGCGCAGCACACGGGTCCGACCAAGGCCCTCTCATCTGCCGGATCGCCAGAGGCCGCGGCAGAAACAGCGGAGGTCGGAGCCCTGATTGATCGCCTCGGCGCCCGCCTGGGGGCCGAGGCGCTGACGCGCCTGCACCCGGCCGATAGTCATATTCCGGAAAAGTCGGCAACGGTCATGGCAGCCGCCTTCAGCGCTCCGGCCATGGCCTGGCCTGCGCGCCCGCCCTCCCGGCCACTGCAACTGCATACCCCGGAGCGGGTCACATCGCTCGACATAGGCACCCCGCCTGAACTGTTCCGATGGCGTCGCCGCGACCACCGGGTCGTCAGCGCGAGCGGGCCGGAGCGCATCACCCCGGAATGGTGGCTGGACGACCCTGCATGGCGTAGCGGCGCGCGGGACTACTGGCGCGTCGAAACCGAGGGGGGCGCACGCCTCTGGCTTTTTGAGACCCGAGGGACCGATCATGCCGGCCAATGGTTCGTGCATGGCAACTTTGGGTGACAGACTTTGTGGCAAATCCCACTTTTCACCTTAACAAAGTTAGCCAACGTTAACTTTTTATTGAGAAAATTTATATCTAATATCTATGCATCTTGTCATATATCCGTTATTGTTTGGCCACAAATCGGATGTATCACGGGGGCTACGGTACAGAGTATGATTGGAAATGGTATGAAAGCGCACACGTTTCGCGGCATTGCCACGGCGCTCGTTCTGACACTCGCAGCAGGTTTCTCGACCGCCGCGAATGCTCAGGTTGTAACTGTCGCTATGAACGACAGCAATGTGGTCCTGACCGGCCGCCTGATCTCAGAGACCGACACGACCATCGTTCTGCAGACACGCTTTGGCCAGGTCAGCATCGAACGCGACACAGCGACGTGCCGGGGGTGCGGTCCGGTTCGCTTCGCGTCTCTGAACTAAGCACAACAGGCAGATCCCACACCAAGGATCCGTTCTGGAAAAGAGAACAAATAGGGACTAAAAAGGCCAGACCCCCGGTGCAGATCGGACGCTCATGGCCTTTGCGGAACTCTCTATTACCTCCAATTTCACGTTCCTGACCGGCGGCAGCCATGCGGAGGAGTATGCTCTTCGCGCCGCTCTCTTTGGCCTGCCGGCACTGGCCATAGCCGACCGCAATTCGGTCGCCGGCATCGTCCGTGCCCATGTCAAACTCCGCGATATCGCCCGGGCCGTCGAGGCGATGGCAAAGGGCGACACAACCACCCTGTCAACGCTTGGTCTTGATCTGCCCGCCGACACGGTCGTGCCGCGCCTTGTCCCAGCCGCCCGCATCTGCCTGATGTCAGGGACGGAAGTGACAATAATGCCACAGGATCGCGCGGCCTGGGGTCGGCTCTGCCAGCTTCTGACACTTGGCCGCCGCCGCGCTGAGAAAGGCGCCTGTCACCTCGACCTGCCTGATCTTCTGCAGCATGCGGACGGCCACCAGCTCCTGCTCCACCCGCTAGAAGCGCTCCCCCAGACTCGCGCCGCGGGCTCATGGCTGCCGGAGGCGGAGCAGATCTCGCGGCGCTTCCCCGAACAGACCTCCCTCCTCGCCGCCCCGCGCTACGATGGCCAGGATACGGAGCGCTTCGACCGCCTGGCCAAGCGGGCTGCCATGCTCGGCATTCCGCTGGCAGCCAGTGCCGAGCCCTTGATGCATCACGGTGCGCGCCGCCGCCTGACCGATATCCTGACCTGCATTCGCGAGGGCGTCACCATCGAGGATCTCGGCCGCCGCGCGCAGCTCAATGCCGAGCGCCGGCTCCGCGCCGAGGACGAGATGCTGCGCCTCTTCAACGGCCACGAGGACGCTGTCCACCGCGCCGGCGAAATCGCAGAGCGCTGCACATTTTCGCTGGATGAACTGAAGTACGAGTACCCGTCCGAAGTCATGGATGGCGAGGACCCGCAGGCCCGACTGGATCGCCTCACCAAAGAAGGCCTCCGCTGGCGCTACCCCGACGGCGTGCCAAAGAGAGTCGCCATGCAGGCTGACCACGAACTCGCTCTGATCGGCAAGCTCAACTACGCCCCCTATTTTCTGACCGTCCAGGATGTCGTCCGCTTCGCACGCTCGCGTAATATCCTCTGCCAGGGTCGCGGATCGGCCGCCAACTCGGTCGTCTGCTATGCCATGGGCGTCACCTCCGTCTCGCCGGAGATCGGCACAATGGTCTTCGAGCGCTTCGTCTCCGAGGCCCGGAACGAGCCGCCCGATATCGACATCGACTTCGAGCATGAGCGCCGCGAAGAAGTCATCCAATACATCTACGAGCGATACGGCCGCCATCGCGCGGGCCTGTGCGCAACAGTCATCCATTACCGAGGAAAACGTGCCATTCGCGAGGTCGGCAAGGCCATGGGGCTGTCCAACGACGTGATTTCCTCGATGTCATCGCAGATCTGGGGCTGGGGCTCAGGCGGCGTGACGGAGGAGCGCCTCCGCGAAATCGGCCTCGACCCGACCGACCGGCGCCTCGCCCAGACCATCCATCTGGTCGAGCAAATCCGCGGCTTCCCCCGTCATCTGTCCCAGCATGTCGGCGGGTTCGTGATGACCGAAGGGCGGCTCGACGCGCTCGTCCCCATCGAGAACGCCGCGATGGAGGATCGCACGGTCATCTGTTGGGACAAGGACGACATCGACGCGCTCGGCATACTGAAAGTCGATATCCTGGGCCTCGGCATGCTGACCTGCATCCGCAAGGCTTTCGAGTTGATGCAGGCGCACCGCGGCCTTGACTACACACTTGCCAACCTGCCGGCCGAAGACCCGAGGGTCTATGACATGCTCTGCCGGGCCGATGCGATCGGGGTTTTTCAGGTGGAAAGCCGTGCGCAGATGAATTTCCTGCCCCGCATGCTGCCACGGCGCTTCTATGATCTGGTGATCGAGGTCGCCATCGTCCGCCCCGGCCCCATTCAGGGCGACATGGTCCACCCCTATATCCGCCGCCGCCGGGGGCAGGAGAAGGTCAGCTTCCCGTCCGACGCGCTGGGTGAAGTGCTGGGCAAGACGCTTGGCGTGCCGCTCTTTCAGGAACAGGCCATGCAAATCGCAATTGTCGGCGCGGGCTTCTCGGCCGAGGAGGCCGACCGTCTCCGCCGGTCGCTGGCCACCTTCAAGAAGTCGGGCACAATCCACCTCTTCCGCGAACGCTTCCTGCAGGGCATGCGCGAAAACGGTTATCCGGAGGACTTCGCGGAGCGCTGCTTCAGCCAGATCGAGGGCTTCGGCGAGTATGGCTTCCCGGAAAGCCACGCAGCAAGCTTTGCCCTGCTGGTCTATGCCTCCGCGTGGATCAAGTGCCACCATCCTGGCATCTTCGCCTGCGCGCTCCTGAACTCCCAACCCATGGGCTTTTACGCACCGGCGCAGATCGTCCGGGACGCGCGCGCGCATGGGGTCGAGGTGCGCCCCATCGACATCAATGCAAGCTATTGGAACAACACGATGGAGCCCGATGGCCGCGGCGGGCTCGCCCTGCGCCTCGGCTTTCGCCAGATCAAGTCGATGCGCGAGGAAGAAGCACACTGGATCGCCTCCTCCCGCGGCAACGGTTTCCAGACAGTCGAGGATGTGTGGCGTCGGGCCGGCACCCCATCCCGCATCCTCTCCGTCCTCGCCGAGGCAGATGTTTTTGCCTCGCTCGGCCTGACCCGACGGGAGGCTCTGTGGGAGGCGCAGGCGATCAAGGGTGCGCAACCGTTGCCGCTCTTCTCCTCCGGGCTTGAGGGCGAGGGCATCGTGGAACCAATGGCCGATCTGCCAAAAATGACCATAGGCGAAGAAGTCGTGGCGGACTATTCGGCCATGCGCCTCACCCTCCGTGCCCATCCGATTGCTCTCTTGCGCGAGGAACTGACGCCCGATTGGCAGCGCTGGAAGGATTGGACGCCTGACTAGATCCCAGACGTGAGGATAGACGCAGCGGGCAGCAGTGCGGCGACATATGCTCGCAAGCAGTGGGATCTGGTGCCCATCGCACCCTTTCTTGCGATGTTCGGGATCGTCGTCACCATCATCGGCAGCCGGCTTCTGAAGAAAGCCTAGATGCCGCCACAGCGGCAGATGAGCCCCTATCTGGTCGGCGGCATGGGCATGTGCATGCTTTTAGCCTCGGAGTCGTGGTCGCCATACGGCACGTGTCACTGGCCGCCGTGGGCGTCTGGCAAGATGTCTGACTGTGCAGTTCATGACGGGCTTAGGCACCCTTGGGTTCGATGAGCAGCTAACGTCACGCGAAGACATCCTGCTGGTGCTGGCCTCGCTCGCCTTGATGACACGCCTTGTCTGATGGCAATTGCCCGCAACAGTTCAGAACGGCAGGACGGTCCGCAACATAAGGACCGTGCCATGCCTAGATGCCTGTCGATTGCGCTGGTTCTCGGCGCCTTCGCCACAACTTTGACGTCGGCACATATGGGCGCGAGCGGCGGCGTGAAGGTTCGCATGGATGCAGCGGAGCAGGTCGGGCAGGCGAACAGACTACTCAGCCACATGGCGAAATCAGCTCAGACAGATGTTGCTGAGGCGCGCGTAGCGGCAGATGTTCTGATCAGCCGGTCAGAGGACATTCCGGCCTTGTTAGCCGAGCGCGACGAGACGCCACCCTCCCGCGTCTGGGAGGACTGGGCCAGATTTCTGCTGAGGGCCGGCGCCATGACCGACGCTGCGCATGCCGTAAAGCCCGCAGGCGAAGACGCGCGCCTGTTCAATGCGGCCGTTCGTGATCTTGGTGCGACCTGCCCGGTTCGGCAAAAACTATCGTCAGCCGCAATAGACGCGGGAGATCGCGCCGTCCTCGCCGAACTGGATGTTCATCCGATCAGGCCGGATATCCTGTGTGATCACATCACCGGGATTGATAAAGCGCGTGACCTCGGCCGCAAATGTGGCGGACGCGAGATCCTCAACCGTTTGTCCCACAAGGACTTGTGCGGCCTCTGCACCGCATGTGTCCGGCTCAGGCTCTGCAACTTCTGACTCTGGTGTCGCCGTGCAACTGAGCATCGCCAACGCCACAAAGGCGAAGGAAGCGATCCGTTCCATCGGGGTTCTCCTGCTCTCAAGTCTGCTCATTATGTTCTTGTTATGGCAGACTGAATCACGTTGGCCGCTTCAAGGCAAGCGACGAGAAGCCAGAAGTGATCAACAGCAACAATCCTGCAATAGTCAGTGTGTCGGGCACATCGGCAAATATTGTGTATCCAAGAACTGTCGCCGCGATCAGTTGTAGATAAACAAAGGGTGCAAGCCGTGTGGCCTCAACAGCACGATAGGCAAATATCAAAAGAAGATTGCCGAGCATGGAGAACAAGCCGCTCAAAAAGATGAAAAGTGGCAGCCAGCCGGTGATCTCAGGCACTGTCGCAATCCCGAACGGCGTCAGCACAACCCAGGCAAACAGCAGTTGAGAGACGAGCAATGTCATCGCCGGTGCCCGCCCCGCGACCCAGCGACCCGTCGTCAGGAAGATGCCATAGCAGATGCCGGCCAGAACAGCGAAGGCGATCCCGGGTGTCATCCCGAAGCCGGGTTTCACAACCATCAGCACCCCCAGGAAACCCACGAGCAGGAGCACAGTCTGCGCACGGCGGATCGGCTCCCCAAGAAAGGCCGCAGATAGAAAGTAGCTGAGGATGGGGCCGATGAAGAAGGCGCCGAAGACGGTCGCCAGCCCTTCGGTCGCGACGCCCGTGACGATGGACGCGACTGTGCCCGCGATCAGGAGCCCGCGGATGGCAATACGCCAGTCAAACACCGCCCGCAGATGCAGATTGCGGGCGGTGAGGAAGGGCAGAAGCAGGACAAACCCCACGAGAAACCGCGACCAGGCAATAAAAAAGGGTTGAGCACCGTAGTGCTCAACCATGATCTTACC
>JAAUYD010058782.1_pt1 | contig 14835 bp, 12 predicted proteins | sample 7278101 | NCBI WGS metagenome assembly JAAUYD01 (sample SAMN14350128, study PRJNA611818) | marine sediment metagenome | isolation source: surface marine sediment (0.6m) | place: French Polynesia: Moorea | collected 2018-08
CTGGAGACAAGAGACCAGAGGACAGCTGTCAGAAAATAGGTAATTTGGTTTATTGGTCGATTAGCCATTTCCATATACGCTTAGGTAGCTCAAAACTCAGCATCGAGGACTTTACATAATTTATGGGTTTGCGATCTAAACAACTCGTTACCTTTTTGTTTTTTACCATCATCTCATTTGTCGCTATCGGGTGTGGGCCTTTGCTAACGGCCGAGATACCGGCCGCTGCGGTCATTTTACCCACTCAAGCGGCCGTGGCCATTTTGCCCACAGCTTCCCTTTCACCTGAAGAAGAGGGCATCCCACCTACCTGGACCCCCAGTGCTGATGAGTTAGAAGGACACGGATTTTTGCTCGAATCGGGCACCCCCTGGCCGACCGCGACGGCTACCCCGGTTCAGGTTTTTCCAACGCGGACCCCCACCCGTATTCCACCAACCGCAACCCCGGAGGCGACCGACACGCCGGAGGCTTATGTGCCCCTTCCCCTGCGCCTGCCCGAATTTCCCGATACCAGTAACCTGGGTCCCAGCAAATTGGGGCTGCACGTGATTCAAAATAACGACCCCCGCATTATGGAATTTGTGCGCAACGCTCAGCCGGCCGTCATCAAGGCGGTTGGCGATCTCGGATTTTTATCAGAGGTAAAAGAAGCTTCGCCACGCACGATTACCATCGGCCGGGTGGATGACATCTACATCCAAAATTACATCGGCGAACCGGAAGAAGCCGCTCGAGAATACGTGGAGAAACATATCGACACCTATCTGGCAAATCCTGGCGTTGATTATTGGGAAGGATGGAATGAGCCGGATCCCAACGTCAATAATATGCGCTGGTACGCTGCTTATGAAGTGGAACGGGTGCGTCTAATGGCTCAATATGGATTAAAATCGGCCATCGGTGGATTCGCCACCGGGGTGCCGGAGATGTATGAATTCCGTTTATTTCTGCCGGCGATCCAGGAAGCCAAAGCGCACGACGGAATTTTGACCCTCCATGAATATGGTGCGCCAACGATCAATTATCTGTACGGATCCGGTCTACCCGGTTATGAAGGGGTGCCTGATCGCGGCGCTTTAACATTCCGCTACCGCTGGTTTTATGAAGAAATCCTTATTCCGCTGGATCTGGTCATCCCCCTGGCCATCACCGAAGCAGGGATAGACGGCATTATCGGCAATCGGCCGGGTCCAAGAGGGCTGGGCTGGAGAGATTTTACCAGCTATTGGGTTGAGCAGGGCTGGGGAAAAGACGGTACCGAAGCGTATATCAACCAGCTGGCCTGGTATGACGCGGGGGTGCGCCAGGATGGGTATGTGATCGGTTTTGCGGTGTTCTCCGCCGGTGCCAGCGGTATTAGTAATTGGAAAACATACGATATCAACCCTATCCTGCCTGACTTAGCCAACTATGTACAGGGGCAGAATTAGTTGTTACAATAGCGAATTAGCACGGGCTTGCAGCCCTTCTAGAACGGGCTTGCGCCCTTTTAGCTCGGGCCTGCGGCCCTCTCAGCACGAGGCTGCGCCTCTTATAGGCCATTAGTTGACGGTTTGTTGCTGAAAGGCGCGCCGCGCCGTGCTGAAAGCTAAAAGGAGCGAAGCTCCGAGCTAAACAGCTAATCCTTCCCTGGACATGAGTGATTTACCCGATTTCGTTGCCTGGTTTGTCGATCGAACCAAACAATATAAACGTTTTCAACAGATGATAGGCGGGGAGACACCGATGGCGGTGATGCTGATCGAAGCACCAACCGGCATGGGCAAGACGTTTCTTGTCAAACGGATGCGCCATCATACCCAAATTGAATCGCAGCTGCCTATCGTGCATATTGATTTCCGGGAGCGGCGCGCACACGATACATTGTGGCTGGTGCGCTACATACGCGATCAGCTTAGCAAAATTGTTCCCCCTTATATTTTTGACGACCTAACGACCACGATTAATCAATATACTACCCCGGCCGCGCCGGCAAGCGGCCTGCGCACCACGATCAAAAAGCTGAGGTTGACGGTTGAAGGACAGCCGCTTGAGGTGTCGGTTGATTTGGTAGCTATTCGGCGAAACCTCAATGAATTTGGGGTCACTGAGATTCGCACCATCACGTTCGATTTGGGATTAAAATTTGATGATCTGATCGGCGAAAATCTGGCCGCCAAAGTGATTGATTTAATCAATCGGTGTGAGCGGTTCAAGCTGCTCGATCAGCTGGTTTTATGGGGGGCCGGGGAACTGCCCCATTTGATATGGTGGGAAGAATTGGTGCCCGAACCGGACGCTGCCCAACCGGCCGCGGTGGATGCATCTCCCGAAGATCACGGCGGTGATTTGCAGGCCAGCAGTCAGCAGGCTCGCCAGCTGGCCATCAAGCAAATCAACCGCGCCTTTTCGAGCTGTTTAAGACGGGTGCTCGATACCCACCGGCTGGTTTTGTTATTTGACTCGTTTGAAGACGCCACCGATGAAGCGGAAGCGTGGATTCACGATCAACTGCTGGTGCCGATGTTTGACAATCGCTTTGAAAATTTGCTGGTTATCGTTTCCGGGCGACAAACATACGATATTCGAGACCGCAAACCGCTGGTCGGAAAAACCGGTCTTGATCCATTTACGCTTGACGACGTGCGTGAATACCTGCTTGAAAAACGCAATATCCAGGAAGATGATATTGAAAAGGTATTTAAATATAGTCGTGGGCTGCCTTCGGTCTTGGCTACCATGGCGGATGTCGCTTCCATGCCCAGTGCGGATGAGGATGACTGGTAGCTCATGAGCGACATCCTTGCAAATAATCCCCAGGAACCGATCGATGATCTCGATGCGCTCCAAACCACTGATCTTGTGGGAGATGTCGAGCGGGATTTGACGGTTCAGCTCATCGATCAGATTTTAGCAAAAAGCCATCCCATGGTGGCCAACGGGATTTTCCTGGCTTCTATTCCCGACAGCTACGATCTGCCGATCATTGGGGCGCTGCGCACCGTCAAAGACGGTAAAGATCAAAAATTAGTGGATCGCCTGTCCGGTTTTTCATTTATTTCGCAGCAGATTGACCTGGATTCGTATCGCTTTGAACGGGTTCATCGGTTTATCCTGCAGGAAAAATTTATCGATCGGGACAAAATGGGGTATGTGGCGGCTCACCAGCGGGCGCTGGAATTTTGGCGGGAAAACCCGTCTGAGGATCCCATCATCCAGGCCCAAAATTTACTGTATCATGGGCTATTCGCGGAGAGTCTGACGGCCATATTTGATCAAGTTGAGACGATCAATTACCTGGTGGGTCTTTTCCGAGCGTATGCTGATGAACGCCAGCTGGCGGCCATCGACCGCCTGCTGTCTACGGCTGAATCAACCCGCCCTCATCTCGAACAGCTCCAGGTATTGTGGCTCGAGCCCTTCACCGATTTATTGACGCATTTAAATGCCCGTTACGATCAAATGCTCGGCCGGTGGGCTGACTCTCGACGCGCGCTCGAAGCCCTCAACCAAAAACCGGATTTGCTGCCGTCGCTTCGGCCGTATGTTGCGCGGGCGTTTGGTGATTCAATGGCGTACAGCGGCGACTTTGTCGGAGCGATCGAGCAGTACAAAATCTCCCTCAATCTCTTTAAATCAATCATTGCTCAGCAAAAAGAGGAAAACCTCGACCCCCAAGAATGGGTGACGACTGAAGCCGAGCGCGGCACCACGATGATCGCCCTTGGAGACGCCCATGCCGGGCTGGCCCTGGCAACCCGCGGCCAGCAAGAAACCCTGCACGATCAAGGGGTGCTGGCCCTCGTGCAAAATTGGCTGGCTACATTTCTGGCGATGCCGATGGTGATTTATCTGTGGTTTTATTTGGGATGGCGGGTGTGGCGTCCTCGTTTTTGGACCGCTTTGAAGGGTGAAGATTGGCTTATCGCCCGCCTTTTTGCCCTGAGCGGTTCCTGGTACAAAAAAGCCGATCCACTTTTAGAAGAGTACGGCACCCGGCCGGAGGCGGTTGCGGCCGATGAGCGGTTGGCGTTCCTTTATCTCGAAATGGGTGATGCGGCCGGAGCGGCTGCCCTGTTTGAACGGCTGCTTGAAGAAAGTGAAGCCCCGCTTGGTGAGTATCGGCGCGGGTCGGTCCAGCTTGGCCTGGCTGAGGCGTACCTGCACAACAATCAACCCGGCCGGTCGTATGTGCTCCTCAATCGAGCCCTGCCAATCCTGGAAAGATATCAGGACTTTGCTCTTTCAGCCCGGGCGGAAGCGCTTTTGGGCGATGTGCTGGTGGCAATGGGAGACCCGGACACCGGCGTGACCCATCTAGCCGCCGCTTCCCGCCGCTATCAAACCCTTGAAAATTGGGTCTCAGCCACGGAAATTGCCGGCCGGCTGGCCCGCATCATCGAAGAAGAAGAAGTGGTGCCCATCACGCGCCAAACCGCTCGCCCCTATATTGATCAGCTGGAAGAGCGCCATTATCCGGTGCAGTTTGTTCATCCGTTTTTGCGCTGGCTAAAAAACACCCTGCTTTTATCATTTGCGGCGGCCATGCTGTTTATTCCGGTGATCGTGCTCCGATATCAGGTCAACAGCGGTCTGGCCCCGGCCATCTCTTTTCGGCCGCCTCCCCTGCTCGAGGTGGACGGCCCCCTCATCACCAATTTAAACCAAACCGTTGATGATGTCGTGGCGGCTCAGGACAGTTTGCTGACATCAGCAGAATCGCTTATCAATGTCGGTGGATGGGTGATTGGTGGCTATATCGTGCTGACGCTGGTGATTGGTCTGATTTTGATCACCTTTACGCCACTGGCCACCGTGCAGGAGCAGGGAAGCGCCAATTTGGTCAAACTCACTGAAACCGGGGTGGCGGTTGGGGATGATGAGGCCCGTCGCATCGCGTGGTCAGATATGAGGCAGGTCGTCTTGGCCGATATGCGTTTCTGGCCCGATACGCCCATGGTTGGGGCGTCTATTGCCCTGGGAGATGGGGATCGACAGTTCAGAATTTGGGGGACAACCCGCCGTTTTGATGATTTGCGCCGGCGAATCCTCGACCATTTAACCGCTCATGAAACGGTGCGGATCATCGACCGCGATTCAGTGGCCCTGGCAAACGGCTGGCTGTGGATGTACCTTCTCGGCGTTTTTCTGATGTGGAGCTTGATCCTGGTGACCCGCAATCGGCCGCAGGCGGTGTGGCGGAATATCGTGGGGGTGTACAGCACGGCTGATCTTTACCCCTATCTCTATCTGCTGATGTTTATTCCGATTTGCTGGTGGGTTGTCGGCCGTCCGACCTGGCAAACGGTAAAAACCAATCCGCGCAGCCGCTGGCCGTGGCTGCTGATTGTGGCCGGTGTTTTAGTCGGCGGCTGGCAAATTTCAACCCGCTTCTTAAATTTATTTACCATCCCTGATATTTATCCACCCCTGTTTACGCTGATCTTGCTGGGTGGGGCCACCTGGTTTGTCCTCAACGCAAAAATCGGCGAGGAGCGGCCGGTGTATGGGCTCGGGATCAAAGCGTCGGCCGTGATTTTGCTCGTTGGATTGGGAACGATCATGATCAACCGCATGGGGCGCGATATGATCGCCTACCATTTTTTGACGGTTGGCCGGTATTTTAATGAAGAGGCGATTGACCGCCGCCAAAATGAACAGCCGTTTGATGATGTGTTTGAGATCGCCCTGCTCAATTACGATCGAGCGGCTGATTTGGCGGAGAGCCCGATTTTGGGAATCAACAACGCCCGTTCGCTGCAAATTCGCCTGGGGGTTCCACAGGCTGAAGATCACCTTTTTCTTCAGGCACTGCGAGATCGGGCGATTTTGAACGCTCAGGTTGGCAAATTTGACGAGGCGATCGACGATTTAAATCGCTTGCTGCCCTTTTTTGATGAGCCGGCCCAGGTCCACGCGTGGTTGGGCATCGCCCACCAAAGCAATGTTTCCGGAGAAAGGCGGGGGAGTTTATTTGCTGTCGACGAGGCCAATTATGAGCTGGCGCTGGTGGAGTACGATCGGGCGATTGAACTGGACTCCGGTCACGCGGAATATTACCTGTGGCGCGGGATCGCTCGTCAGGCTTTGGCCCGGCCGCGATCGGCCGAGCTCGATTATCGACAGGCGGTCGCTCGGGGGAATCAAGCTGAGGAGGCAGACGATCAGCTGACCGCTCGCCAGCGGGCCCAGGCGCTAACCGGCGGCGGCTGGATTCGGTGGACGGAATCCGATTATAATTCCGCCCTTTTGCTCTTCCAGCGGGCGAGCGAAGCGGACCCGACTTATAGCGATCCAGTGTTGGGGTTGGGCTACACCTATTATCGCTTAAATCTTTTTAGCCTGGCGGAACGAGCGTTTACCCAGGCGCAAAATCTGGCCCCCGACGATCCCCTGCCCCTCATCGGCCTGGGAACGGTCAACTGGAAGTTGGGTGGCGTGGCGGCCGATCCCACTTCTACTCGGGGTCGGGAGGTGTGCGGGATGGAAGATGCCACCCCCGAACAGAAGCTGGAGGCTCAAACTCGCTGGGAGGCTTCTTTAGAGGCGTTTGCCGCTTCGACCACCTTGGGCATTCAAGACGACAGCAACATTGCCTATACCTATCGGACGATGGGGCAAGTTGAGTACTTGCTGCGCGACTGCCCAAATTATGTAGAAAATAAAAACGGTCAGTACGAAGCGGCGATCAATCAATATGCTGAGGCCTTGCGCTTTAATCCAGTGGAAGATCGGTATTGGGAGTTAAGCGGCCGGTTAAAGTATGCCCTGTGGCTGCGAACCGCTTCGGCTGGGGGAACAGACAACCTGCTCTTTGAGTCCCTGACCGACTTGCGCGAAGCCCTCCGATTAAACCCTGCCAATCCCGGAGCAGCCCGTTTTCTGGAATTTGTAACCAATTCGATTCGCAATGAGTTTGGGGAAGGGGCCTTGGAGGCGTATCTTGAGTTGGAACCGGCCGCACGAAGCGAGGATTTTGACCCCTCCGAGTTTGGCTGTGCGTATCGCACCCGCTTTGTAGCCGATGTGACCGTTCCCGACGATACGGTTTTTGAGCCGGGAGAGACCTTTGAGAAAATTTGGCGCATTTCCAACGCCGGCAGCTGTGAGTGGGGTTCCGGAGCGGCTTGGGTTTTTGTGTCTGGGGATCAAATGGGGGCTCCGGCCGGGGTCACGATCTCACCGGCCGTTCGCGGTGAAGAGGTTAACGTCGCCGTACCCTTTGTGGCTCCCGATGAGCCCGGCGTTTATGAAAGCCGCTGGGCGTTAAAACCAGAAGGTGAAGAACCGCTTGAAAACAGCTACTACGTGCGGATTGTGGTTGAAGAAAACTAGAGGATATACGAATTACGATATACGATTTACGAATGAGCCTTTGTGTAACCGAATATGCACCCCAATAACCAATACACTAATAACCAATACACTAATAAACCAATATACCCCTAACTCTCAACCACTGATCCTCACAACCGGTCCAATTTGCCGATATTTGGCTGGTTTTCTTCATCTCCAGCCAAATTTTTCTTCTTAAATTGATAGAGCAATTCCTGCGTCAGCTGTCGATGTTTGCTGGCGATATCAGCCTGGACACCGACGAGAAAAATCAGCATACCGGCTACAAAAAGGCCTGAGCCGATGGAAACGGATTGGGAGAAGCGATCCGCTCCGGTAAAGATCCAAACGGTTAAAAAGCGGGCGATCAGGAAAATGCCGGAAAGCAAAAAAGGAGCCGCAATATAGGAGAAGGTGCGCAGCGGTTCGTAAAAAACATAAAGGCGCAAAATTGTGGCCGCCTGAGCCTTGATAAAATGCCACATGTTTCGCTGCAGGCGGGACGGCCGGGTGGGGTTATTGGTGGCAATCGGGATGCTCAAGACCGTCAAGCCTTGTTTTCCGGCCTGAATCAGGGTGTCGAGCGTGTAGCTAAATTGGGTTAGGATATTGAGCCGCAGGGCGGCATCCCGCGTGTAGGCTCGAAAGCCGCTGACCGAATCACGCACATCGGTGCCGCTTACATTGCGCACCACCCAATTCCCCAGGGCGCTGAACCGCTTCTTGACGGGGGAGAAGTGATCGATTAGTTCGATTTGCCGGTCGCCGATCACAATATCCGCTTCGTGGGCCAACAGAGGAGCAACCAGATCGGGTATGGCGTGACCGGGATATTGGTGATCCCCGTCGGTATTGACGATGAAGTCGGCGCCCAATGACAAACACGCTTCCAAACCGGATTGAAACGCCTTGGCCAGACCGCGATTTTGCGGGTGCCGGACAATATGATTAACTCCGAGCGATCGGGCCACTTCAACGGTGCGGTCACTGCTCCCGTCGTCAATAATGAGCGTTTCAATGGCCGTCAACCCGTCGATTGCCTGCGGCAAATCGGACAACACGCTGGGCAGAGTTTCCTCTTCATTCAGACACGGAATTTGGATAATGAGCTTCACAGAAAAATTTTAAAGCGAAACGGGGGGAGGAGCAAGGGAAATGAGAAATACGAGATACGAAATACGAAAGATTCTATTATTGTTTCCAACCCATCATTCATTTCTACACTTATTTCGTATCTCGTATTTCGTATTTCGTATTTCTAATCTCGTATTTCTCTAAGGATGTTTTCGATTTCCATCAGGCTCAACCCGGCCCACAGATACCGCTCTAGATGAAGGGTCAGGTCCTCGTTGACGGAGACTCCTTCATCTCGGAGAAGATCCGCCTGTCGATTGGCGGTTAATTCGCGGTTAACGGTGCTAATTCGGCCGGCGGCGTTAATCACCCGATGCCAGGGAACCGGCTCAAAGTTTGGATCCTGATGATGATCTTTTAGAGCATTGAGGGCGTAACCGACCGCCCGGGCTGCCCGGGGACGGCCGAGCATGCGCGCGATACGGCCGTAGCTGGTCACCTTCCCCGAAGGGATACAGCGCACAACGGCGTAGACCTGGTCGTAAAAATTCATGACAAAATACGAGATACGAGATACGAGATACGAAATACGAATTACGAAATTCGAGATATGAAAGATTTTAGGTGCTCCCCAGTGATCATCCAGCTTCACCTATACATCGTAACTCGTAATTCGTATCTCGTAATTCGTATTTCGTATCCTGCTAATTAATTCTAATTTTTGTTTCGCTCACCAATGACCGATGGACCGGGCAGCGGCCGGCGATATAGCGCAGCCGTTCAATTTGTTCGGGGGTGAGATCCCCTTCAAAATCGACGTTGATATGAATAACGTCAACCTTCCCGTTGAGCGTTACGCAATCGTCACAGGCGTTGGCCGATACTTTCTCATGGTGCAGGGCCAGGTTGATTTTCTCCAGCGGCCAATCCTTGCGGTTGGCGTACATGCGCACGGTGATCGCCGTGCACGCCGCTAGAGAAGAGAGCAGCAGTTCAAACGGGGAAGGGCCGATATCATCCCCACCGACTGAAACCGGTTCATCGGCGATGATCGTGTGGGAGCTGCCTTTGATTTCAACTTGATATTTCAGGGTATTGGTTGATGTAATTTGAGTCATTGAGTTACCTCATGGTTTGGTTTTGCAATAGTTTAGCTTTGCTATCCTATTTGAGCGGGTATACATCCAGGATATTACCAAAAACAAAGCGGCCGTCACGTAAACGCAGCGGCCGCCTAAATTGCCAGAGGGGAGAGAACTCTCGTCTCCGGCCGTTCTTTATTTTTTGAGAATATTAAACCTTAACCAGGGAATCTTCAGTTCCGTGGTTGTTGGGGGAGTAACCATCCGGCTCCCAATCGTTTTCCCAGCGCTCTCCATCGAGCAGATAGCGGAAACGATAGGTCTGACCGGCGGCCAGAGACACCTGTGCGCTAAAGCTGCCGTCTTTCAGACGCTTCATCGGATTGGCGGTTTCATCCCAGTCGTTAAACTCACCCACAAGGGTGGCTTGCTCGGCCGAAACTTCGGCCGGCAGTTTAAAGGTCACGCGGCATTTTTTGCCGGTTTTGGTATACGATTTTTTTAACATTTACTTGAACCCTCCAGGTTGTATAGCTAAATTTAAATATTTTTAGAGATGTAAAATATTTATAAACAAAAGATCGCCCACAGGCGATAATGCCCAATATAGCAAAGTTTGACCACAAAAAAAAGTGGACAAATAGCCAGAAAAAGCGGTGTCACTATTTATTCATTTCGTATAACATAATGCGTCATGGATAATCGAAAAACAGGCCCGTCACCCCCATTTCCACGCGAATCAACTGCGGCGAGGATCCATCGGTGGCAAGCCAATGGATTCCCGCCTTCGCGGGAATGACAGCGGTCGTTGTATCTGTGTTAATTTGTTAAAACTCAATATCGCGTTTTGGTTTTCTTGGCTGATAAATTCATTCATCGGGATGACAAGGAAGCAACTTGGGTTAAATTAGAAAAGAAAAAAGATAGAGTTGATTTGATAAAGAGTACCTCTTTTCTCTTACTCTCATCTCTGTTCTCAAAAGGAAAGTGAACATCAAATGAACGACGATCTTTTGCGGCAGGTCCGCAAAGAATACAAGCGATCCGGATTGGAGGAAATCAACACCCCTTTGCGGCCGATCGATTTGTTTCAGGAGTGGCTTGAAGCGGCTGTAGCGGCCGATATTGTGGAACCAAACGGCATGGCCGTGGCCACAGCCACACCGGATGGGCACCCATCTGTCCGCATCGTGCTGCTTAAAGGGTATGACGAAGCGGGGTTTGTTTTTTTTACCAACTATCTCAGTCGCAAAGGGCAGGAAATCGCAGCTAATCCCCATGCGGCGGCGACCTTTTGGTGGACAGCGCTCGAACGACAGGTGCGCATTGAGGGAAAAATTGAAAAATTAGCGGCCGCTGAATCTGACGCTTACTTTCAAAGCCGGCCGCGAGGTAGCCGTCTGGGTGCCTGGGCGTCCCCTCAAAGTGACGTTATTTCCGATCGGGAAATGCTCGAAGAAAAATTAACCGCGCTTCACCTGCAATATGGCGAAGAAATCCCCATTCCGCGGCCGGATCATTGGGGCGGCTACCGGCTCAAACCGCAGGTAATCGAATTCTGGCAGGGGCGTCCAAACCGCCTGCATGATCGCCTCCAGTTTCGCCGCACACAGAATGGAGAGTGGCAGCGCGTGCGGCTGGCTCCCTAAATACACTCATTCCGCTTGAGCTTTCATTGCCCATGTTTCGGGCATGTGCTATAAATGTAACAGATTTCACAATCACATGAGCGTTTGGTTAAAAGCTAAAATTTTACTCTCTGATGTGCCCTCCCTCATTTCGCAATTTATACCTTTTTTAAAAGGTCCTTGGTGGCGCTTGTCAGGAGAACAGTAACCCTTGGGGTAAGCCTCAGGGGTTTATTGTGCAAATGCCCAAAATTCTTTCCCTCGGAGGAGTAGACCGTGCTAGCAGATTGGCAATATATCGGTATCTTCCTGGCGATTTCGCCAATTTTTCCAGCCGCCCCTGTTTTATTGCAGTGGCTTCTTGGACCCAAAAAACCGAATTCCATTAAAAATTCAGCCTATGAATGTGGCATTGAAACCGTTGGAGACACATGGATTAAATTTAAGGTTCAATATTACATTTATGCATTGATCTTTGTCGTTTTTGACGTCGAGGCGGTCTTCCTGTTTCCAATTGCGGCCGCTTACGGTCAGTTATCCCTCTTTGCCATCGGGGCAACCGCCTTGTTTATCATTTTGTTGGCTGATGGATTGGCTTACGCATGGGCGAAAGGAGCCCTGGAGTGGATCTAATAACTCCTTAAGCAGCAGCTTTTAGGAAAGATTGTTATGGATTTAAATACCGCACTTAGAGAACTTCGTTTGCTTGACTATTTGCGTCTCTTGTGGGGAGACGCCCCGTGGGTTGAGCCTGTCCTCGACTTAATCAGCATCATTACCGTCTCAACGTTTTGTTTGCTGATCGTGATCTTTCTCATTTGGTTAGAGCGAAAAGTAATTGCCCGCATGCAGGATCGCATCGGCCCAAACCGCGTTGGCGGCAAATTTGGCCTGCTGCAAACGGTAGCCGACGTCCTTAAGCTGCTGACCAAGGAAGCCATCACCCCAGTTGGGGCTGATTGGGTAGCTTATAATCTGGCTCCCTTCCTGATCGTCATGACCGCACTGCTGATGTGGGCGGTTATGCCTTTTGCTCCCACCTGGATTGGCGTCGATCTCAACATCGCCGTCTTCTACGTTTTGTCGATCAGTTCGGTATCGGTGGTTTGCCTTCTGCTGGCCGGATGGGGCTCCAACAATAAATATGCGCTGCTGGGCGCATTTCGGGCGGTGGCCCAGCTGGTGAGTTATGAAGTACCGATGGTGCTCTCTCTGATTGTGCCGATCATTCTGGCGCGCTCGATGTCTTTGATCGGTATTTCCGAAGCTCAGGTTTTGCCTTTTGCGCTGTTAGTGCCGGTGTCGGCGGTCATCTTTTATATCTCCGCTCTGGCCGAAACCGGCCGGACTCCCTTCGACCTGCTCGAAGCTGAATCGGAAATTGTAGCCGGTTTTCACGTCGAGTACGGCGGCATGAAATTTGGCATGTTCTTTTTAGCAGAGTTTATCTCTACCCTTTTCATGTCTTCCCTTTTTGCCACGATTTATCTCGGTGGCTACCGCTTTGTGCTCGGCGAGTTGTTTAACCCCAACTACACCACCGGTAACTTGGCCGGCATTTTAATCTTCTTTATCAAAACATTCCTGGTTTATTTTGTCTTCATCTGGATTCGAGCCACTTTCCCACGCATCCGTATTGACCAGATGTTGAACTTCAACTGGAAATTCCTGGTGCCTTGGACCCTCGTTTTGGTGCTTGTAGTGGCACTGCTTGATCGTTTGGTGGCCGACAGCGGTTGGACCGTGCGGACGCTGGCCCATCTGTCATCAAACATAGTCATCGCCCTTATCGCTCTGGGCTTTGCCCGTCGCCGCGCCGCCCGTGAAAAATTGTTTGAGGAAGAGTTTGGCGTCGCGGAGGAAATTGCCAGACCAATGATCCTCGGTTCGGACGGTCACGATGATCACGAACACGATCATGAAACCCACGGCCAACCGGCCCCAGCTCACGATTAATGTTGGATGGGAGTAACAGACAACCATGCAAATACTTTTCATTATTATTAGCGCAATTACCCTCGTATCGGCCGTTCTGGTCGTCTCCGTGCGCAATTTGTTCCACGCAGCGCTGTATATGATGCTGTCGTTTCTGGGGGTTGCGGCGCTGTACGCCCTGCTCGAAAGCGGCTTTATGGCGGCCACCCAGCTTCTGGTTTATATCGGTGCCATCTCGATTCTGGTGATTTTTGCCATCATGATGACCCGGCGCTTGATGCAGACCACCGAATCACCATTTAATTCCCAGTGGGGCATGAGCGGCTTTGTGTCGGCCAGTCTTTTTGTCTTGATTGGGGCCATCGTGCTGCAGGTGTATCCGCTCGACCCGGCCGTGGCCGGGGGCGCCCCGCCGGCGGAAGAATTGGTAACCAACACCGTCAATCAGCTGGGGGTGGCGTTTACCAGCGCCGACCAGCTGGTGCTGCCGTTCGAGCTGGCCTCAGTTTTGCTGCTGGTGGCTCTGGTGGGATCGATTATCATCGCCCGGCCGGATGTCGAGGCGGAAGTGGAGGATGAATCATGATCCCTTTATCCTGGTACCTCATCGTCTCCGCCTGTCTTTTCTGCATCGGCCTTTACGGGGTGATGGCTCGCCGCAACGCGGTGGCGATGCTCATGGCCGTAGAACTGACTTTAAATGCGGTCAACATTAACCTGATCGCTTTCTGGCGCTACAACAACCCCGGTGAACCGATCGGTGTCGCCTGGGCGATCTTTGTCCTGACGGTCGCCGCTGCTGAAGCGGCCGTAGGGTTGGCGCTCATCATTTCAATTTATCGCCAGCGCGATTCGGTTGTGGCCGAAGAGCTGGATATCCTCAAATATTAACAGGGAAGAGGTCTTTCTATGGACGTAATGGAAATTCTAACCTGGCTCATTCCCGCAGGCCCCCTCTTGGCGTTTGCCGTCATTTTGCTCCTTACCAAGCAAAATCGCACGCTTAGCTTTCTGATCGCCTGGGCCGGTATCATCACCGCTCTGGTTTTAAGCTGGATCGTCTCCTTTAGCGTTTTTGGCGACTTCCTGGCCGATCTTCACGAGGTGGAAGAACACCCCGTGCGGGTCTCCAGCTCAATCGCCTGGCTGCCGATCGGAGATTATTACGGTGAACCGGTCGGCGCTTCGTTTGTCGAAGGGATGGCTGAGGAAGCCCACGGTGCGGAGGAAGAAAGTCACGGGGAAGAAGCTGAAGAAGATAGCCACGGCGCGGCCGAAGGAGAGCACGGCGAAAAGGCCGTCCCCGACGAAACCAAATCCGGGACGTGGTTCCGCATTGGGGTATCGGCCGATCCGCTGACGGCCGTGATGCTCTTTATGGTCCCCTTCGCGGTCTTTATGATCTTTGTCTACAGCGTCGGGTACCATAACTACGGCAACCCGCGCGGTAAATTCCTAGGGATACCTAATCACGGCATGGAAGAGCCGATGTTCTCGCGTTTCTTCGCCATGATGAGCCTCTTTGCCGGGGCGATGCTGATCCTCGTGGTTTCCGATAATTTGCTCACCCTTTTTGTGGGATGGGAAATTATGGGCTTCTGCTCGTACTCGCTGATCGGCTTCTGGTACGCCCGCAAATACGACGACCCCAAGAAAACCCCGCCCCGCGAGGCGGCCATCAAGGCGTTTATGACCACCCGCATCGCCGACGTGGTCATGCTGATGGGGATCGTGTTCTTTTATCGCACCTTTGGCACGCTCAATTTTGAAACCGCCCTCAGCGCCGGCAGTTTGCAAAA
>JAAUYD010149351.1_pt1 | contig 14832 bp, 16 predicted proteins | sample 7278101 | NCBI WGS metagenome assembly JAAUYD01 (sample SAMN14350128, study PRJNA611818) | marine sediment metagenome | isolation source: surface marine sediment (0.6m) | place: French Polynesia: Moorea | collected 2018-08
CTCTGGGTTAAAGGACCAGAAGACTTTAATGTAAGCGAACTCGTTGAATCAGAAATCCATAACAGTGATGTTTGGAGAATCCACGCACTTATAGGGCGTGGAGTATGTCAATCTTTTAATATTAACCGTCTTACTTTCTCCTTTCTATTGTTTTGCTATTCCTTTTTTATGGGTTCTCCTACTTGGCCTCAGGTATTCTGAGGTTTTTTATTATCCTTTTCAAAAGTCCCATTACAATAGAAAAGGTTAAAACAATTGAATCTGAGTTCAAAGATGGTATTTTCACAGTCTCAATTTTTGCACCCTTTACTCCCCCAAAATCAAGATTTTCAAGCGACTGAGAAGTTAGGGGAAGAAATTGGCCAAAGTCGCCAAGCTTACTTTGGTCTTCTCAAAAAAGAAATTGATACTTTGATGGCTGATGATTCAATCACCAGTTATCAACTACGCAAACAACTCGATGCTATACCAGCCATTCAAGAAGCAAATCAACAGCGAAGTCAACTGCAAGATAAAATGTGGGCTTATACTCAAGCTAGTATTGATAATGAGCGCAATTATTTGCTGCAAGCCTACGAAGAAAATTTTAAAGGCTCTTCCCAATTAGAATTAAATCCCGATTTAGTCATTCCTCTCCATCAAACTAAAGTAGATATCCATAGGATGCCAGGTGGTTATCTTCAAGATCAAGGAGAGGATGATTTTTGGAGTGGTTTACTTTATGATCATGGTGTCTTTCTCTATGGAAGAGGTTGGTTAGGCCCTCTTAATGATGAGTTTGGTCACAGCATCATTGAACAAGTTTTAAAATCCCACTATCCTCAATTTAATCCCCAGAAAATACTAGATATGGGGTGTTCTGTCGGCCATAGTACCCTTCCTTATACCCAAGCTTACCCGGAGGCTGAAGTGTGGGGCATTGACCTAGGCCCATCTTTATTACGCTATGCTACAGCCAGAGCCAATGGACTCGGGAAAAAGGTTTATTTTGCTCAACAGAATGCTGAAAAAACTGACTTTCCAGACAATAGTTTTGACTTAGTGGTTAGCCATATCATTATGCACGAAATTCCTAACGTAGCTAAACAACGTATCTTTAAGGAAAGTTATCGTTTGCTCAAAACTGGGGGAATTATGGTTCACTTAGATAGTTTATTATTTATGTGTCCTTCTAATCCCTTAATGCGTTATTTTCGGGATACGGAAGTTTCTTATAATTCTGAACCTTTTGTGGGGTGTGCGGAGTTAGAAGATTTAAAGCAATCAGCCTTAGAAGCCGGTTTTACTGCTGAAAATTGTCATCCCTATCAACTTCCTGGTTACTATAGTCAGCAACAGGGTTCAACTCAGCCGAAATGGTTGGCTTTGTGTGGGGTTAAAAGTTAAACAGACAAATTTCTAAATATTGTTAATGGTTAAAGGAAACTAGAACAATGACAGTTAACAGAGTGACTAATTTAAAAACCCCTATTGAAGTCTCAAAAATCCCTTGAAAGTAAACTCATGCGGGTTGTGGCTCCTACAAATTATCCCAATTTTCTTTCATATCGTCCAATTAAAACCGATTCGGCCAAAATATGACCTTCAATTGCCTTAAGAACTTGCTGTTTGGTGGCTTTCTCTGGAAGATTTAGGAAAATATCAGTGGCATAAAGGTGAAAGAAATAACGATGTTCTCTGTCTGGAGGACAAGGACCAAAATACTTTAAGTTTCCACTGGTTCCTAAGCCATATACACATTTGGGTTCAATTCCTTCTTTAATCTCTATTAAGGATGGAGATAGATTAAACAAGATCCAATGATCCCACATCCCGTCCGCTCGTAGTCGTTTAGGCACATCAGGATCATCCATAATCAAGACAAGGCTTTTTGCTTGAGAGGGGACACCTGAAATGGTCAAAGGAGGATTAATGTTCTGGCCATCACAAGTATATTGGGAAGGAATTTTTCCATTATTTTCAAATGCCGAACTAGTTAGTTTCATGATGCTCTACAATTAGTAAATAAGACTGATTCCCTATTTCATTTTATCAATTAACCAAGCGTGAAAATTGTTGGTCAAAGATAAAAGAGTATTTAAGAAGTGTGGAATCAAGGAATTATTATGATCTCAATCAAGCTATTAATAAAGCTATTGATTTACTCACTGATGAAGACATAATTGGCTGGTTTACCCACTGCTGTTATTATGAGCTACCCAATTGAAAACCGCTATAAGAAGCAACGACACAAACCTGTTCTTGCTGTGGTAAAAAAGGAGGCAAAAAGCGGAGCGAACTGTTCGGAGGTTCCCTCCGAACCAGCACGCGCACCAAGCTGGAACTTTCTGTTAGGGAGTGGACTTGCCTTTTTTGTAACACCAAACATGACAGGGACATTAACGCCTCAAAACAGATTTTAAAAGTGGCCGGTGGGCAATTGGACACTAAAAACGGATTGCAGAGGAAGTGTAAGACTACTGTTAAGGTAGCGGTTTCCAATGAAGCGTCAACCGCCCCTCTCAAAACAGCGTTAGCTGTTTTGAGAGGGAATCACCGCCCTTGTAGGGCGCGTGAGGATGTCAACGGGCATTAGTTATTGATAATGATAGGATTATTATCGAATTGGGGAACCATTAAAGTTAGAGGGGTGATCCCGATCAGTAAGTAAGTTGTTAAGAATCATTGATCTTTGGTAACAAACTGTTACATTAAGAAACAGACTTATGGAAAAACACGGAAAAGTTCTATGACCAATACACCCCCATCCATCCAAGAAAATACCCCCGAAACCCCTACTAATGAACCGCCACCCAGTTACACTAAGTTGGCAATGCGTAATATGGTTCGCAAAAAAGGGACTTCTCTTAAACACTTTTTTCTCACCACCGCAGGACTTTTGGGTTTCTTAATTGGAATTTCCTATTTAACCCGTTAGCATAAACAGGATGATAGCTGATGAGACTTCAAATCCAGTGATTGAGCTAAATGTTCAAGACGTTTTCTGGGTTAATTTAGGGCAAATGGCAACATCTGATCCTATTTCCTCTCAAACCTGGAAGCGGTGGTTTCAAGTATGGGGACAAGCCCTTGTTTCTTATTTTCCCCCAGCTTCTGGTTATGAATTAACCCTGAGATTAACGGGAGATGAAGAAATACAAAGCTTGAACGCCCAATATCGCCAAAAAAATCAACCCACTGATGTGCTTGCCTTTGCTACCCTAGAATGGGATTTTCCGACTATGGCTTCTGAAGAAAACTTATTAGAACCCTTATACATAGGAGACATTGTCATTTCAGTGGAAACGGCACAAAAACAGGCACAACAACAGGATCATAGCCTTAAACGGGAACTCGCTTGCTTAGCCTCTCACGGGTTTCTTCACCTGTTGGGATGGGACCATCCAGATGAACAAAGTTTACAAAAAATGCTACAACAGCAGGAAACATTGTTAAAATTTGTCAGTCTTTGAGTGCAAAACTGCTGCACTATATGTTCTAATTGAACAGACTTTGTAAAAATATTTAATTATTCTGTACCAAACTTAGCAAAATTTAAGATTATGAAAGCCGATTTTAAAATGACTCAATCTTCTGCCACTAGCTTTTTCTCCAGTGCAGCGGCCTTAACACAGCCCCATATCCCTGAGTATCCAAGCCAAGAAAGCCCCTCAGAGATTAGAAAGAACTCTGCTTGGCACATTGCCCCTAATCTGTTTTTGAGCTTTAAATACGCTTGGGCTGGTGTTTCTTATGCTTTTGTGACACAACGAAATTTCCGTATTCATACCGCCATGACAGCCACTGCTATCAGCGTGGGGCTACTGCTTCACGTCAATGCTGTGGGGATGGCGATCGTGGCTCTGACTTGTGCTTTAGTAATGGTCTTAGAATTACTCAATACCGCCCTAGAATCAGTGGTCGATTTAACCGTCGGTCAGTCTTATCATGAATTAGCTAAAATTGCCAAAGACTGTGCTGCCGGTGCCGTTATGATTTCAGCCCTAGCTGCTTTATTGGTAGCAGGGTTTATTATTGCGCCCCCCTTAGTCGCTATCGTCTTTCCTTTCTAAACCGTTGTAGCGATCGCACTCATAACCATCATCGAGGAGATAAGCATTGATTCTCGTTATCGATAATTACGATAGTTTTACCTATAACTTGGTGCAGTATTTAGGAGAATTAGGCTTTAATTGGCCAGTTGCCTCAGATATCCAAGTCTACCGTAATGATAAAATCGATCTCCCTAAAATTCGTCATCTTAACCCCGATGGCATTGTCATTTCTCCAGGGCCAGGTCGCCCAGAAGATGCAGGGGTTTCTTTAGAGTTACTCAAAGAACTCGGTTCACAAGTTCCCATTTTAGGAGTTTGTCTCGGCCACCAAAGCATGGGACAAGTGTTTGGTGGAAAGGTCATTTCTGCCCCTATTTTGATGCACGGTAAAACCTCTCCTATTTATCATAATAATCAAGGGGTATTTCAAGGGTTAGATAATCCCTTTGAAGCCACCCGTTACCACAGTTTAGTGGTGGAACGGGAAACCCTCCCCGATGTCCTCGAAATTACCGCTTGGACTGAAGATGGAACCATTATGGGGTTACAACATAAAGACTATCCACACCTTCAAGGGGTACAATTTCATCCAGAAAGTATCTTAACCACGTCAGGAAAATCCCTGTTAAAGAACTTTCTCAAGATGTTAAACCCGCAATAAATTCTATTTTTAAGATTGATAATGAAACGGCGACAATTTATACGATATGCCGGGGCTAGTGCCATAGCAGCCTCAGGAATCTCTTTATCTTCTCGTTTTCAAACAGTTTCAGCCCAAAGTAAAGATTCCTTATTGATTCAATATTTAGGTCATACCGCCTTCTTATTTACAGGAGGGGGTATCAGAATTTTAGCAAATCCTTTTCGTTCTATTGGCTGTACCGCAGGTTATCGTTTACCCAAAGTTGAAGCGGATCTGGTGATTATTAGTAGTCAAATGTGGGACGAAGGGGCAGCAGAAAACTTACCAGGGAACCCCAAAGTATTGTATGAACCTGGTGTTTATGAAATCAATGGCTTTCGACTTCAGGGAGTTGGCATTGCCCACGATCGCCAAGGGGGTCAACGTTTCGGAACCAATGTCGCTTGGCGTTGGACTCAAGGAGGTATCCGTGTCGTCCATTTAGGGGGGGCTGCTGCTCCTATCAATATAGAACAAAAAATTTTATTAGGCAGTCCAGATGTGGCTTGTATACCCGTAGGAGGCGGTCCTAAAGCCTATAATTCCGTTGAAGGGAAACAAGCAATGGAAACGTTACGTCCTAAAATAATGATACCTACCCATTATCGGACTTCAGCAGCGGATGAAGAAACTTGTGACATAGAACCATTGGGTAACTTTTTAGACCTAGTAAAAGACATGAATGTCAAGCAAGTTAATAATGATAAACTTCGCCTGAAATTTGAAGATTTACCCAAAGAAGGTACTTTAATTCGTGTCTTAAATTATCAAGCTGCTTTAAAAGCCTAAACCAGTCTAGAAAGTTATAAATTCTCAATAGGTTGATAGTGTATTATTGGTTGAAAAAATTCTACATTATCAACCTTTGTCTATTGCAAAGTCTAAATGTTAAGTTATACTAAGACTAACTTTATAGACAATCTTTCCTTGTCTATATCAACCTCTATCACTCTATCAAGAGGAATATTCCCAAAGAAATAGTTGCTTTCATTTATCTTGATTTATGTTTAAATCCTTGAAAAATAATCTTACACTCACTCATTTTTTAAATCATAAACTTTTTACCACCACTCTACTATTTATAACCGTATTTCAAGGGTCATTACCAGCGAAAGCCCAACCACAAATCATTCCTTTCTTACCAGAAATTAGTGATACTAATAGCTGGTTGGCTCAAAATTCTCAAGAAACAAATGTTACTACCTGTATTCGCTTAGATGGTCGTTGTTTATTTAATATCACCTATCCAAAATCAAAAATTGGTGAAAGAGTTGAGATTATTAAAAATCGTTTAGATAGAATTAGTGATCTCTATTTTTCTCAGGAAAACCCTGAATTAGAAATTACACAAAGAGGGCAAGAAAACCCTAAAATTTACGTCACTGTGGGTGATGAAAGCATACAATTAATTACCGTTGGAAATCTTGATTTTCAAAATGAAGGTATTGATCCTGAAACAAAAGCCAATAACATTATTGAACAATTGCAAGAAGGATTTAAAAAAGCGAAACAAGAACGTCAATTAGAATCATTAATTACAAAAGGATTAATTTCTCTGGGTATTTTAGGCGGTGCTTTTATATTTAATCAACTGCTTATTCGCAAAATTAACCGTTTGAAATCTTCTCAACAAAATATTGGAGAAGAAAGAAGCGATCAACCCATGTCAATGTTGTTAACAAATCGACAACATTGGAATATTAAAGAAGTTCAATATCGATTATTACAACTAGCTCAAGCTGGTATTTGGATTGGTTCAAGTTTAGTAATAGTTGGCTTATTTCCCTACACAAGAATTGCTCAAATTTGGTTAATTACTCTCTTAAGAATTCCAGCTAGATTGGGATTTGTAAGTTTAGGAACCTATGTAGCAATTCGTTTAGGTTATGCTTTAATTGCTAAATTAACATCTGTTTTAATGATTCGTAACCTGTTAGATTTTCATGAAAATCAACGATTAGAACTACGAATTAATACAGTAACTGTCGTATTTCGTAGTGTGGTGACAGTTGTGTTTACCAGTGCCGGTATTTTAATTGGTTTATCTTTAATTGGTATTGATATAGCTCCTTTACTAGCAGGTTTAGGTATTTTAGGGGTTGGGGTGTCTTTAGCTTCTCAAAACCTCATTAGAGATGCCATTAATGGCTTTTTTATCATCCTTGAAGATCAATATGCTGTGGGTGATGTCATTCAAGTTCAGGACTTTGGCGGGTTAGTTGAAAACATCAATTTAAGGATAACCCAACTACGAGATCCAGAAGGAAGATTAATCACAATTCCTAATAGTGAAGTTAAAATTGTTGCTAATCATTCTAATCATTGGTCACGGGCTGATTTATTAATTCCTGTCGCTTATAATGCTGATATTGATCAAGCTTTGTATGTTGTTAAAGATGTCGCTGAAGGGATGGCAACAGATCGGCAATGGCGAAATTATATTATAGATAAACCTGAAATTTTAGGGGTTGATAACTTCGAGGAACGAGGGTTAATTATTCGAGTTTGGATCAAAACTAAACCCCTCAAACAATGGGATGTTTCCAGGGAATTTCGTCGTCGTCTCAAAGTAGAATTTGATAAACAAGGTTTACCCTTGCCTGTTCCTCAACAGAAAATTTGGGTTACAGATGATAACATAAAAAATAATGATCGCAATGATCACATTGTTGTTTAATCTAAAAAAGAAATTATGCGTCTTCTACATACAATGTTACGGGTTAAAAACCTGGAAGAATCCTTAAAATTCTACTGCGATATTTTAGGAATGAAACTCATTCGTCAAAAAGACTATCCTGGAGGCGAGTTTACGCTTGCTTTTGTGGGTTATGGGGATGAGTCTGACACCGCAGTTATTGAATTAACCTATAATTGGGGTGTAGATTCTTATGACTTAGGCAATGCTTATGGACACATTGCTTTAGGTGTTGATGATATCTATGGAACCTGTGAAGCAATTAAACAACAGGGAGGAAATGTTACCAGAGAACCTGGCCCAATGAAACACGGGACAACGGTTATTGCCTTTGTAGAAGATCCCAACGGTTATAAAGTAGAATTAATCCAATTAGGAACCCAAGGGTCATCTAAACAGGAAAAAGAAACCGTAGGAACAGCCTCTTAGTATAATTAAAATGTGAGAGTGTGAAAAACACTCTCATAACCTTCTTTGTTCTTTGACCCTACACAGTTATCTTAATTTTCTTCTGTTTCTAAACCAAAGACTCGATTAAAGGCTTTTTCAACTTTATAACCTGAATCAATGGTTTCCAGGGGATCTTTACGAAGTCGATGACGCAAACATAACACCATAGTCCGACGAATATCATCTACTGTCACCTCTGTACGTCCTTCAAATGCTGCTAACGCTTTCGATGCACGGTTAGTGACAATATCTCCCCGTAGTCCATCCACATCCAATTCTGAACACACTTCCGAGATTTTTACCCGCAAGTCATAATCGATGTTAACGGAAGGAAGTAAATTTTGCGCTTTAACTAAACTATCTTGTAACTCATCTTGCTCCGCTTGGTAAGTTTCAGAGAATTTTTGAGGATCTCGATCAAATTCCGAGCGTTGTTCAACAATTTGTACGCGTAGGTTAGGTTCTTTTACTGTATGAATCTCTGCGTGCATTCCAAAACGATCCAATAACTGAGGTCGTAATTCCCCTTCTTCGGGGTTTCCTGATCCTACTAAAACGAATCTAGCCGGGTGACGAATAGAAATACCTTCCCTTTCGACTGTATTCCAACCACTGGCCGCAGAGTCTAATAATACATCTACTAAATGATCGTCGAGGAGGTTAACTTCATCTACATACAAAATACCTCGGTTTGCTTTGGCTAATAACCCCGGTTCAAACGCTTTTACCCCTTCTGATAAAGCCTTTTCAATATCAATGGTGCCACAAACTCTATCCTCCGTTGCACCAAGGGGTAAATCAACCATCGTCACTTTTTTATGAGCAACCGGTAACGATCCTTGTTCCTCCAACATCTGACGCACACTATCACTCATCAAATCAGGATCAGACGGATGAGAATTAAACGGATCGTTTTCTACAACTTCAATTTCAGGGAGTAAGTCAGCTAACGCGCGGATTGCGGTTGATTTTCCCGTACCGCGATCGCCCATAATCATCACACCCCCAATTTTCGGGTCAATGACATTGAGGAGTAAGGCCAGTTTCATCTCTTCTTGGCCAACAATAGCGGTAAAAGGAAATACAACGCGATGGGTTTTTGGAGGAGCTTGTAAGGTTGCAGTCATCTATGTTATTTCGGTGTGTTCTCAGTTTAATTTTGCTATGCGATCGCTTACTTGGTCAATCTTTCCTATTGTGCCATGAACTTAGGCTATCTAATCCTCACATCTTGCACCTTTGTAATAAGGTTCTGAATTTTAGGAGTCTCCGAGTCAGGAGTTAAGTGTATTTGTGTAACTCGTAAAGGGTTGTAAGTACGAAGAAGATTGATGATTTTCAATTGAAAAAATTAACATAGGGGTCAACGATTGTTAACCCCTACCAATCTAATTATGGTTAAAGACAATTACACAGGAACGGCTAATAATTGATCGACTTGTTTTGCTGTTTCAAAGAAACAACGGACATTATCTTCAGGGGTTCCCACCAAAACACCATGACCTAAGTTTAAAATATGGCCACCTCTTCCGGCTTTGCGTACTGTATCTAAAATACGCGCTTTGATGAAGTCTTGGGATCCAAATAACACCCCTGGATCGATATTTCCCTGTACTTTCATCTTCTGACCTAAGCGTTGTCTCCCTTCGGCCATATCTACAGTCCAGTCTAAACTAACAATATCCACACCAGACTGCCCCATTCTCTCTAAAACACCAGCACTACCGCTGATATAAAGAATTAGAGGGGTATCAGGATGAGTTGCTTTAACCTGACGTACCACCTGTTGTTGATAAGGTAAGGCAAAGGTTTCATAGTCTTGAGGACTCAGTTGACCCGCCCAGGAATCAAACAATTGTACCACTTGCGCCCCACAATCGATCTGATAACGGACATAAATAGCGATCGCATCAGCTATTTTACTCAAAAAGTTATGGAGGATCTGAGGTTGGGAAAAGGCCATGCTTTTGATAATGGCATAATTCTTAGAACTTTTCCCTTCAATGGCATAAGCGGCTAATGTCCAAGGTGATCCCACAAATCCTAACACAGTGGATTGGTTGCCGACTTCTGCTCTAAGAGCGTTTAAAATCGTTTTGATAAAGGGTAGAGACTCTTCTGGGTCAAGGGGACGCAAGTTATCCACTTGCTCTTTGGTACGAATGGGTGGATCGATGACTGGCCCTTTGCTTTCGACGATATCAAATGGGATGCCCATCCCAGGTAAAGGGGTTAAAATATCAGAGAACATAATCACCCCGTCAGGTTGAAATGCTCGCCAAGGTTGCAGAGAAATTTCGATAGCAAGGTCAGGATTTTCGGATCGTTCGCGAAAACTGGGGTATTTGTCCCGTAAATCCCGATAAACTTTCATATAACGTCCGGCCTGTCGCATCATCCAAACCGGCGGACGGTCTAAGATTTCTCCCCGTGCAGCACGAAGAAGATAGGGTGTATCGTTAGCTCCTGTCATTATGGCTTCCCCAGTAATAAGCGTGCATTTTTCAGCCTATCATTTGGGGTTCCCTGTATTACAGCATTTGTAACGAATATTTATTATTATTGGGACTCCATCCACTGAATACATTGTGTCATTTGTTGTTGTATTGTGTCCCTGTCATCGTGATAACGACGGCCATGGCCAGGTAATACCCATTCAAAAGAGTAATTCGCTAATTTTTTCATAGAAACGATTTGTTCTGACCAGTCATACCAACAGAAACGATGAAATCCATACAGATGATTTAAGTAAGGTGACCAAGCTAAATGATCTCCTGAAAATAAATAGGTTTCATTGTATAAAAGAACCGTATGACCTTTGGTATGACCAGGAACAGGAATAATGAGTAAATCAGGAGCAAAACTGATAGGTTGATACCCTGATAATTGAATTTCAACCCCTTGAGTTTTTTCTGTTATGTCATCAGTATGAAGTATTCTTTCACAGCCAAAATGGTTGGCAAATTTTTCATGATCGGCCACATCATCCTTATGGGTTAGATATAAGTATTGAATACCTCCTTTTGCTTCTAATTGTTTTACCAATGGAGGAGAAAAGCGAGGGGAATCAATCAATATATTTCCTTGTTCTCGTTGAATAAAATAACTAGCTGCCCCAAAAGATTTTTCTGAATGATAACCGCAATGATAAACATTTTCAGCAATAGACAAAGGAAATTGTTGCTGAATTTCTTTAATATTCTTGGGTTTTTCTACGGTTCCAATGGAAGCAGTGGGACAAGACAGTAACGCTTCATAAGCTGCTAAAATTTCTGTGGTTTCAGTGGGTTGATGATAGACGGCTGATTGGTTATTTTCTCGATGAAATACCGTAGGAGACATCCAACGACAGGTATCACAATCAATACAACTACTATCAACATAAAAATTACCTGAAACATTTTCTTGCCGACGTTTTTCTACGGTAGCCATAATTATCTTGTTAAAATTGTTAGTTTTTTTAAGAATTAGAATCTAGTCTTTGAGAAATTTTATTAATTCCCCAAGTAAGAATTGCCCCTAAAAAGAGAATACCAATGGCAGGATTAAACAAAGGTTGCCAGAGTTTATACCAAAGATCAAAACCGAGGGGAACTCCCACCGAACGACCAATAATTGCAGCTATAAACCAGAAAAAACCCAAAAAGATTAAAAATACATCAGCCACCAATAAGCGATTCAACCAAGTTAAAATAGTCTCTCTCATTATCTTTCTATTTTACTCTTCTAATTTAGTATCAACTAAATGATTGATAATCACAACCGTACCATTGATTCACGGCTTGGAGTAGTACATTGAAAAAGTATTCCCTACCCCCTACACCCTACACCCCACACCCCACACCCTATCCCCAGAAGCGAAGCGATAATAAAACTAAGCAAGAATCAAAATTTAGTATTATTTACAGATTTTAGGAGGATAAACTGTAGCAAATTATACAAAATTAAGTAAAACCTATCTTTACTATCAATGATTTGAAGAGATGTATATATTGACACTCCAAGGAGTCTTTCATGGCCCAAACGCCCCAAGAAGTCTTGAAAATGATTCAAGACCAAAACATTCAAATTATTGACCTCAAATTCATTGATCTACCAGGGATTTGGCAACATTGCTCTTTTTATCATGATCAAATTGATGAGAGTTCTTTTGTCGATGGAGTCCCTTTCGACGGTTCCAGTATTCGGGGATGGAAAGCGATCAATGAATCTGATATGTCTATGGTTCCTGACCCTAAAACTGCTTGGATCGACCCTTTCTATGAAGAACCTACTCTAAGTCTTATTTGTAGCATTAAAGAACCGCGTACAGGGGAATGGTATAGTCGTGACCCCCGTACCATTGCTAATAAAGCGGTAGAATATCTCAAAACAACAGGGATTGGAGATACTGCGTATTTTGGTCCAGAAGCAGAGTTTTTTGTGTTTGATGATGTTCGCTTCGACCAAACTGAGAACAAAAGCTACTATTACGTTGATAGCGTAGAAGGCCGTTGGAATACAGGCCGAGAAGAAGAAGGCGGTAACTTAGGCTATAAACCTGGTTATAAACAGGGTTATTTCCCTGTTGCTCCTACGGATACCCTTCAGGATATGCGGACAGAAATGTTGCTAACCATGGCCAAATGTGGGGTTCCCATTGAGAAACATCACCACGAAGTAGCAACCGGCGGACAAAATGAATTAGGGTTCCGTTTTGCTACCTTAATAGAGGCTGCTGACTATTTGCTGACTTACAAATATGTCATCAAAAATGTGGCTAAAAAATATGGTAGAACCGTAACATTTATGCCCAAGCCCTTATTCAACGATAATGGTTCAGGGATGCACACCCACCAGTCTATCTGGAAGGGAGGAGAACCCTTATTCTGGGGCGATGGGTACGCCAACTTGAGTAAAATGGCTCTCAACTACATCGGTGGTATTTTAAAGCACGCTCCTGCTTTATTAGCGTTTACTAACCCCACCACCAACTCTTATAAGCGTCTGGTTCCTGGGTTTGAGGCTCCTGTTAACTTAGCCTATTCTCAAGGAAACCGCTCTGCTTCAGTCCGTATTCCCTTGTCTGGACCCAACCCCAAAGCGAAACGGTTAGAGTTCCGTTGTCCTGATGCTACCTGTAACCCCTATTTAGCCTTTGCTGCGATGCTCTGTGCAGGGATTGATGGTATTAAGAACGAAATTGATCCAGGAGAGTCTTTAGATGTGGATATCTACGATCTTTCTCCTGAAGAATTAAGCAAAATTCCTTCTACCCCTGGTTCTCTTGAACAAGCATTAGAATGCTTAGAAAATGATCATGCTTTCTTAACTGATGGCGGTGTGTTTACCACAGACTTTATCGAGAATTGGATTGAGTATAAACTCGATAATGAAGTTAATCCCATGCGTTTACGGCCTCATCCTTATGAGTTTGCTCTGTACTATGATGTCTAGACTTGAATTTATTATCTAGTTTATGTTGCCACCCTTACGGTGGCCTTTTTTTTAGATATTTTTAGGTTTTACTAATACTGATTCCCTAGGAAAGCCTAAATTTCTCTGTAATTTCGCTGTTTTAATCTAAATCCAGGTATGATTAAAATAGTCATAAATCTGATCAGACAATCAAAAAACCTGAGATGATAGAATTGCTATGAGTTGAGGGTCAAGAGTCTGCTGTGAGTCATACTCCCATATTAATGCCACATCTGGCGGTGTCGTCATTGTCAGATAATAATCGTCTCAGTCTATTTTGTGGATCATCTAATCTTCCTTTAGCCCAAGAAGTTGCTCGTTATTTAGGGATGGATATTGGGCCGATGATTCGTAAACGATTTGCTGATGGCGAATTATACATACAAATTCAAGAATCCATACGTGGTTGCGATGTTTATTTAATTCAACCTTGTTGCAATCCGGTCAATGACCATTTTATGGAATTATTGATTATGGTTGATGCTTGTCGCAGAGCATCCGCTAGACAAATTACGGCTGTCATCCCCTATTATGGTTATGCTAGGGCGGATCGCAAAACGGCTGGCCGTGAATCTATTACCGCTAAATTAGTGGCTAATTTAATCGTTGAAGCTGGGGCCCATCGGGTTTTGGCTATGGATTTACATTCAGCACAAATACAAGGTTATTTTGATATTCCTTTTGATCATATTTACAGTACACCAGTTTTACTTGATTATTTTGCAACAAAAGATCTCTCTGATATCGTCATCGTTTCTCCTGATGTGGGAGGAGTTGCTCGGGCCAGAGCGTTTGCAAAGAAGTTGGATGATGCACCGTTAGCAATCATTGATAAACGTCGTCAGTCCCATAATGTAGCGGAAGTGATGAATGTCATTGGGGATGTAAAGGGCAAAACCGCCGTGTTAGTGGATGATATGATTGATACGGCAGGAACGATTACCGAAGGGGCTAAATTGCTGCGAGAGGAGGGTGCAAGACAGGTTTATGCTTGTGCTACCCATGCGGTGTTTTCTGGTCCTGCGGTTGAGCGTTTATCCAGTGGGGTATTGGAAGAGGTAATTGTTACGAATACCATTCCCATTCCAAAAGAGCATCGTTTTGAACAGTTAACGATCTTATCTGTGGCTAACTTATTAGGAGAAGCTATCTGGCGTATTCATGAAGATACTTCGGTTAGTAGTATGTTCCGTTAAGTTAAGTAAAATATATTTATCTTCGATCAACCCTAGCCTTTTCTATCTGGTTGGGGTTTTTGGTTAATTACAACTGTTTCTATGATGCAAGATTAGCTATTAAGTAGGTAGGCATAATTAAAGATTAAACATTTGTCAGGTGGACAATTCCCAAAACTATCTTTATATCTAGGTTCTAGCTTTAATCAGCATTGCCCGCATTATACGTTTATATATACTCACCTACTTAGAGACTGTTTATAAATAGAATCTTAAGACGGTAGGGTGGGCAAGTTAAAGACTTATCTAAACTAACTTCATCCTTGGAAACCTTGCCCA